>Ga0129299_1001516_pt1 | contig 15488 bp, 12 predicted proteins | sample ConPoolayeCmetaG_FD_94477 | JGI IMG/M metagenome (GOLD analysis project Ga0129299, IMG submission 94477) | Hot spring microbial mat communities from California, USA to study Microbial Dark Matter (Phase II) - Cone Pool mat layer C metaG ... | reverse complement strand
GTCCCGCCGCCGCCGCGCAAGCTCCTGCCATTCGTCAGGGCTGATGCCGCGAGCCGCTTGCGTTGTCAACCGCTGAAAACCAGCATCTGATGCCGCGATTTTTCTTGATATGTCCGCATTGGTAAGGTATGGTGAAGTCACCGGAGGAATCGGGGGAGGGGCATTATGTCGTGCGCGAGGGAAGAGCAGGTCTTTGGACTTCCGCGGTGAAGGGAGAGGTGCTTCTTCCGGTGTGGGTCCCGGAGGTCCATGTTACTTCGCCTGGATAGCAGGCCGATCCGAATCAAGAAAGAAGAAGGAGGAACGCTAATGAGACCGTTACACAGGACTGTGGCCATGCTCACCTTGGCGGTTTTCGCGGCCGCCTCCCCCGTCTATGGTGGCAAAGCCTACTATGACCCCCTCTATGAATACACGGTCACCAGTGACGTCGTTTACAGGTACAACGCACCGACGCCCAGCGGGAACAAGAACCTCTTATGCGACATCTACCAGCCGGTGGACATCGGCCTCGGTCCGGTGCCGACGAATCGCCCGGCGATTGTGATTCAAGACGGCGGCGCATGGACGTCGGGCAGCAAGACGAACGGTCGCGTGGTCAATCCCGCTCGATACATATGTCGACGCGGATTTACGGTCATAATAACCGATTATAGGTATTGGGAGGCGGGTTACTACCTTGGCGGCTTCACTGGCGGGACGGAGTTTGGCAGCCGACCTTACAGCGGGCTTAGCTGGCCGTGGTACCTCTCAGTCTTCCCCGGTGTGGAAGTCCTCAAAGCAGACATCGAGGACTTTGCGGTCGCCATGGCCTGGGTGCGAGACAACGCCGCGTCATTGGGAATTGACCCCAACAAGATCGGCTGTTGCGGCGGATCGGCGGGTGGTATCGATGCGCTCTGCCTTCAGTACAACAACCCCCCTGTCCCCGTCCGGTACCGTGCTAAAGCCGTCATGGGCATCGTCTCGACAATGTACGGTAACTGGAACAGGATCAATGCAAGCGGGCCTCCGGTCTGGCTGTTGAACAACGTGCTTGATCCGGTCATCTTCTACTCCCCAGACGTCGAACCGGACTTGCATAATCGACTCAATGCAATGGGAATCCACTACGAACAGTTCTTCCAGGAAGCCAAAGTAAACCATGACTTTGATTACAACGAGTGCATTTACGACCCCAACGACTCAAATCTCCCGTGCATACCTGTGATGGAGCGCATGAAGGACTTCTTCTGCTACTACCTTGCGGGCGGTCCCTTGCAGGTGGGCTACACCCTGTCGCTTGCGGCGAACCCGCCGGGCGCCGGGGCGATCGACGCCAATCCCCCGCCGAGGGGGGACGGGACCTACGAGGGTGGAACGGTCGTGACGTTGTTGGCCAATCCGGGCGGAGGGTATCTCTTCAGTTCCTGGTCCGGCGGCGCCTCCGGGGCGAACAACCCCACGCAGGTGACCATGAACGCCCACAAGAGCGTCACCGCGAACTTCATTCAGGGTCGGACGCTTACGTTGAACGTGGTGAACGACAAATGGGGAACGGTCACGGTTGAACCGAACCTTCCCTTGTATGCCCCCGGCACGACGGTGGCATTAGCGGCCATTCCCATCGAGGGTAAATACTTCGACTCGTGGACGATCTATGATCCCAACTATCCGGGTGATCCCAACCATGCCACCGTGGACCCCAACCTCACGATCACGATCGTGATGAACGCCGACATGCAGGTCGAAGCGATGTTCAAGTGCGGGAGCGGCATGACCGAGGCACTGCCTTTGCTTGTGATCGGCTTGGCTGTGCTGGGGTTCATTTCACGGAGGGCGCTGCGAAGGAGTTGAGCGGGTTCCGGCAGTAACCGGACCGGTGGTGCATATGGGGCCTTCGGTGCTCCACGAGAGCCGAGGGCCCTTCTTGTTTTTCCGGCCAAGCTTGCGCGGGGAGTACGTGGAGTCCTCGGCGGGGCTGTTTGACGACCCTTTGCCAAGTCCTCGGCGGTTCGTTCGTCAGCGGGTAACCCGCTGACGAGGGGGCGAAGATATGAAAACGCGGCTCCTGCCGCCAGTTACACGGACGGCAAGAACACCACTCGAGGAAGGAGCCGCGTGATGGATGAGTATATCGCGTTTGATAGCCGCAAGCGTTACACCTTGCGGAACGGGAACCGGTTGCGGATGGGCAGGCACGTCGGCATCGCGTCGAGCACCGTCGCGAGGCGATTTGAGACTACCTTTCGGAGTGTCCGCCTCGGCGCGGAGGTTCGCCACGACGGGCGGTCGAGGCGGGAAGTAGGTCGGAAGGGTTCGCCCGGGGACTTGGAACCGGGCGCGACGAACCGTCGATTCGGGAAGGTGAAGGTTTGCGCCCAGACGGAAAGGCGGAAAACTCCAGCATTGTGATCCCCTACAATGCGCTTGGCCGGTCAGGTAGAATCGTGAAATTGTCGGGGCTCCGGACGGAGCTCGGGGGTAATTATCCGGGAGAAGCCGCCATCGTATTGGCCATCGAGACGGACAAACTGACCCGGTACTACAACGATCGTTGCGCCGTAAACCAGGTGACGTTCCGGGTACCGGAGGGATGCGTCTACGGCCTGCTGGGCCCGAACGGCTCGGGCAAGACGACCACGATCAAGATGCTGCTGGGCTTGCTCAAGCCGACGCGGGGGACCGCCCGTTTGTTCGGGTGCGAGTCCCATCGGCTTCCGCCGGCACTCCGCGACCGCATCGGCTATGTGGCCGAGGGGCACGAGCTGTACCGCTCGGCCAGCATCCGGGACCTGGCGGACTTCCAGCGGGCCTTCTTTTCCAAATGGAACGGTCGGTCGTTCAAACAGATGCTCGACCATTTCCGTTTGCTTCCGAAGCAGCGGATCCGTCATCTCTCGAACGGTCAACGGGCCCAGGTGAGCCTGGCGTTGACCCTCGCGTGCGACCCCGACCTGCTGGTGATGGACGACCCGACGCTGGGCGTCGATCCGGTGGTCCGCCGGCGGTTTCTCGAGTCGATGATCCAGATGATCCACCAGAAGGGGCGGACGGTTTTGTTCAGCAGCCACGTCTTGGCGGACGTGGAGCGTGTGGCCCATCGCATCGGGATCCTCTCGTTCGGCGTGTTGCGGGTGGACTGCACCCTGGCGGAGTTCAAGGAAAAGCTCCGGCGCGTGCGGGTGGTTTTCGACACCACCGTCCCGCCGTTGCTCGATCTACCCGGGTTGGTCTGGGTTGAGGCGACGGCTCGCCAGTCGATTCTCACGATCGCCCACTACGACGGGACGCACGAAGCCGCCCTTCGCAGGCGGGGGGCCCGCCACATCGAGGTGCTCGAGAGCAGCTTGGAAGACCTCTTCATCGACTACAACAGCGGGGGACCCACGCAGTTCGTCTCTCGGGCGAGGGCGGTCGAGTGATCACGGCCATTGTCAAGAAGGATTTCCGCGCGGGGTGGTTCTGGGTGGCGGGCGTGAGCCTGCTGATGGTGGCCTACGCGGTATTGAACCTGGCCGCGTGGCCTGCGGAGTTCACGCTGGGTCGCGTCGTCAGGCCATTCGCCATGATCGGCATCGTCGAGGTGGACACCCGATTTCCGCTCGTCCGGTTGTCGGATGGTGCCCTGCTGGCGGTCCTGTACGGCGTGGGGTTTGGATTGTGGCAGGCGCTTCCGGAGGTCGGCGGGGCGTGCGGTTTCTTCTTCATGCGTCCCTGCCCGCGGTGGCGTCTGGCCTTAGGCAAGCTGATTTCCGGTAGTGCGATGTTCTGGGTCCCCGGGGTGGTGGCCACCGGGCTGGCCACGGGGTGGTGCACGTGGGCGTCCCTTCCGGCCCCGTTGGAGGCATGGATGGTCTCCGCCCCGCTGGTGGGTTGGCTCGTGGGATACCTTTTCTACCTTTCGGCGGTGGCGGCCGCATGGCGTCCCGCCCGATGGTATGGTGGCCGCCTCCTGCCGATCTTTGTGCCGATTCCTCTGGGGTATGTGATGTTGGAGGTGGTGCCTACTGTCGGAATCGCCTGGGTGGTCGGGATGGTCTACGTGGTGTTCCTCTGGTTGGTCGATGTGTTTCTGCTGGTCCGATGGGAGGGGTAAGACCGTGCGTCTAGGTCTTCCGGGGCGATACCTTGGCGAGGTGCTTTTGGCGGGGCTCCTGTGCCTTGGCCTGTGCCTGCTCGTGGGGATGCTGGCCCCGTTGGCCACCAATCTGATGGCCGGTGGAATCGACTTCTTCAAACGGCGCCTCGTCTTCGACCGCGAGGGCACGCCCCGGTGGGAGGTCCGCGAAATCACTTACTCCCACAGGCAGCAATCGCGCCAGGTCACGTGGTACGACCTGGAGAACCACCTCGTGGGGACTTATCCGGACTCCCAAGCCCCGCGCCTGGGTTTTGGAGTACTGCTCGACCTGGACGCCGTGCTCTGGTCGGGGTGGCGGGGGGGACGACGGAACGACCTGACGGGCTGGCGATTCCTCCCACCCCCGGGAGCGGAGGTCCCCATCTGGCACAAGCTGCCTTCCCGTGGGTTGATGGTCGGGTACCTGTATCCGTATGGTCGTTTGATCGGGTACCTCGGACCGGAGGGCGTCGTGGAGTCCGGCCAACCCGGGCCGCGATTCGTCAATCCGCGGTTCATCGCCTCCCCACCCCATCTCGGACAAGTCTGGGTGGACCAGGGTACGATCTACTCCATCGACCTGGATCGCATGACGGTTCGCCGACTGTGGACCTCGCCCTCCGGACCGATCCGCGCCCTGGGATATATCGGGCACCGGGCGGTGGTCCTCTGCGGGAACACCCTGAGGGTCATGGACTTCGACGGCGTGAACGTCCGCACCCTGTTGGAGGGCCCTCTCCCGGAGGGGCTCCGGGAGCACGTGGCATGGCAGATTTCCTGGGTCAAGGACAGGCTGGTGATCAGCAATTTCGGTGAGCACCGTGTGCGGATCTATCAGCTCGGGCCGGACGGTCGGGAGCTCAACGCGTGGGATACGGGCGTGCCGCCGACGAGCAGTCTGGGTCGCGTTCGGAAGGTCGCCCTGACCATCTCAGCCGCCATCACCACGCCCTGGGCGGGTGTCACCCTCCAGTGGTTTCTGAAACGCCGTTTTCCCGAGGCGTACCGCCTCGTGGAGCCGTGGGTGACCTGGCCTTATCGACCGTCGTTCCTTGCGATCAGTCTGACGTTGACGATCGTCTCGGTGATCCTGACGTGGTGGCACCTCCGCTTGCGAGGCACGGGCTTCCAGATGGGGCTGGGTCTCGTGATCACGCTCCTTTTGAGCTGGCCCGGACATCTCGTGTGCCGGACGCTGTTCGACCTGTCCTGTCGGTTGCCGTGTCCCGCCTGCGGGCGCCTCCGCGCCGTGAACCGCGCGAACTGTCCGCGGTGTCGCGCCCGCTGGCCCGCTCCACCGCGGACCGGATATGAGATCCTTCTCCCCGTGTGACGGGGGCTGATCGCTGCGGATCTGTGTTCGGGTTTTCTCGGGCAGGGGTCCACCCTTTCCCCGAGGTGGTCGACAAGGGTCGATGCGAAATGCCCGACGGCCGCCGGCGAGTGCCCCGCAAGCGGGACCCTGCACCGGCCGGGCAGATTGCCGGATCACGCGGCAAACGGTCCGACCGGCGAAAAAGTCCCGGAGGCTTGGACCCGGGCGTGCGATCATTATACTTACCGTCCGGAACGGGAGACGCCATCTCATGCGAATCGAAACCGGTACGACGAACGAACGGTTGGCCCGGTGTGGGATCATCACCCTCGCCCTGGGCGTGTTTTCGGTGTGGTTTGCCGTCGACGGGTGGTATCGCTACCCCCGCAAGTCGATGGAGATCTTTCAGAAGGACCTCAAGCTCGACACGTTGCCTCAACCACACCCGAAGCTGGGGTACCCGGATCCCGTGGTGCCGCGCACGAAGTACCGGGCCGGTTTGACCAAGGCGGAGATCCTGGCCGAGCTGGGAACCCCCTTGGCCGTTCGACCGGCGCCGACGGACAAGACGGAGCACTGGCACTACGTGGGGCAGTTCGGGCGATTGGAACTGGAGGTGGAACGAACAAAAGACCCGAACGTGGGCAAGGTGGTCGGTGCCAATTGGGAGCAGACCCCCGCGGACTACCGACGGGATTCGATCCGTCAGCAAAAATTCTTCACCGTGGTGTGCGCGATCCTCGCGTTGGCCGGAACGGTATGGTTCGTGAGGATCTGGCGGACCCGTGTGATCGTGGACTCCACCGGTCTGATCTACAACCGACGCACGATCTCTTGGGAGGCCATGACCCGGCTCGATTCGAGCCAGTATCCCGCCAAGGGCTGGGTCACGCTGATCTACCAGGACGGCCCGAAAGAGCGGCGGCTGAAGCTCGACAGCTTCAAGATCGACGCCTTCGACGACGTCGTCGATGGGATTTGCCGGCAGAAGGGGTTCGTCAATCCGATCCCCATCGACGAACCGATCGAAGCGGAGTCCGCCGAGTCTTCCCCGAATCGCGAACGCACCGCGAGCGACGAAGACCTCAACTGAAACGCTCACCCGGTGGGAAAGGGGGCGTGCGGATCGTCGTCGCCCGAGGAGACCGTCACGCCTCTTCCCGAAGGATTCGGGTCCCGCGGCAGGCCGGTCAGGTGCTCTGATGGGTAGCGATGGGGGTCGGGGGCGGGGTCGTCTGGAGCTGCCCCTTGGCTTGCCAGGCGACCAACCAGACGCCGACCAGGATGAGCGTCACCCCCAACCACTGCCAGCGCGTGGGATGCTCGTTGAGATAGATGCCCGCCACCACCACGATGATCGCGAATCCCACGGTGACCATGATCGGATAGGCCACGCTGATCGGCAGCCCCTTGAGGGCATAGGTGTAGAGAATGACGTTCGTGGCGAAACAGACCAGTCCGAGGATGAGCACCCAATTCGTGACGAGCGCCATGAGGGATGGCCAGACCCCGCCTGCCAGACTCGGGCCGGCGGATTTGAACCGTTCGATGCCGAACTTCATCATCAGGTTGGCCGCAGCATTCAGAAGCAGCGCGGTACCCAAGGCTACGAAGTAACGCATCGGATTTCCTTCCAGAAGAATCGCCCTGCCGGTTTCTCTCGACAGGATAGCCGTCGGACGAACGCATATCCAGTCCGCCGACTTGCCGGAGCGACGGGAACGCCCGAAACGAACAGGGGCGACCACGGCAAACCCCGTCTTAAGGAAAGTCAATGAATCGGCGACACCGACTCGTCCTTCCTGAGAACAGCTCAGCCCAACCACACCCCGGAACCGTGATCGAGACCCCCGCGAAGGGGTCGCTTGCGTTTTTTGGGTTTGGGAGGTTTGTCTTTTTCGAGGTGCGTTTCGGGTGCCGCCTGCGGTTCCTCGACCTGGGTCCCCTTCAGCGACAGGGACAATCGCTGGTTCTCCGGATCGATGGACAAGACGCGGACGCGGACCTCCTGACCGCGTCGGAGCACATCCGCAACGCGTTTGACGTGGTGATCGGCAAGTTGCGAGATGTGCATGAGACCCTCGATACCGGGTTCGACCTCGATGAAGGCCCCGAACTCGGTCAGCCGCGTCACCTTCCCCGTCACGATCGTCTCGGGCGCGTATCGCAGCGCCGCCCCGTTCCACGGATTGTCCTGCACCTGTCGCATGCCGAGCGACAATCGGTGTTTTTCCGGGTCCACGTGGAGGACGACCACCTCGACCAGATGGCCCTCTTGGACCACGTCGGACGGGTGTCGGACGCGCTTGCCCCAGCTCATCTCGCCGAGGGGGATCAACCCCTCCAGTCCCGGTTCCACTTCCACGAACGCACCGAACTCGGCCAATCGGGTAACGCGCCCCTTCACCCGCTGCCCCGGCTGGTACCGCTCGGCCACGCCGGTCCAGGGATTGGCGAGGATCTGCTTGAGCCCGAGTGAGATCCGCTCCTTCTCGCGATCGATCTTGAGAACCTTCACCTCGATCTGTTGGCCCGGCTGGACGACCTCGCCGGCGTCCTTGACGCGCGACCAGCTCATGTCGCTCACGTGAAGCAGTCCGTCCACACCGCCCAGATCGACGAACGCGCCGTAGGGCGTGAGGGTCCGCACGGTGCCTTGTCGGATCTGCCCTTCAGCCAATTCGGCGAGGAGGCGGTCTCGGGCGGCGGCCCGCTCCCGTTCGAGCAACTTCCGGCGGCTGAGGACGACGTTCTGCTCCCCACGATTGACCTCCGTCACTTCCGCGCGGATCGTCTGTTGCAGGAACATCGAGATGTCGTGCACATGGACGAGGTCGACCTGACTGGCGGGCATGAATGCCCGGATGCCCTGGATGTCCACCTCGAGCCCGCCCTTGTTCATGCCCGTCACGCGCCCTTCCACGACCGCCCCGGGTTGAAGGCTGGTCCACAGGCTTTCCAGTTGGGCCTTCCGCTTGCTGACGATGAACAGACCGTCCCGGTCGTCGAACCGTTCGATGAAGACCTCCACGACCGTCCCGGGGGACACCGATTCGCCCTTGTCGAACTCGGTGATCGGAAGCATTCCCGGCGACTTGCCGCCCAGGTCAACGAACACCACGTCGCCGCTGACCTGTTGGACCCGGGCCCGTCGAAGCGCGGCGGTCGAGGGGCGCCCTGTCCGACCAGGGATCGGGTCGGCCAGGGCTTCCAGCTCCTCCACGCTCATCCCGTTCAGCGCTTCGTTTACCTCTCGCTGGAGTTCCTCATCGAACAGGTCAGAACCGCTCATCCCAACTGTCCCCACACGTTGCCGGGTCGGTCTCGGCGGCCCGTGAGTTTGCGCCCCGCCCCCGGGAAGCCCCCGGCGGTAGCCCACAAACACCATACCCTATCCTACGTTCATGCCTGGGTCCACTGGCAACAGGGGACTTCGTCAACTCACAACCCAACCCCGAACCGTTGCATGGACCCGCCTCGCGAGTTCGGGACTCGGCCCCTGCGCCTACGGGTTCTGCAACAAAGTCGGAACCTCCCCTCCCAGACCGCAGACGGCCCCAAGTCGCAGAAACGTGCGTCTTGTCAGTTGCCACGCCTTCATGGTACTCGACCCGACAACCGCCCACCGCGGCGACGTGCAACAAAACGGACGGGAGGCTTCCTGCCATCACCCCACCGGTTCGTCCTCCCGGACGGCCCGACGTCGGGAAGCGGCGCGCCGAACCCTACGCCCGGGCCAGGAGGCCTGCGGCTTCACGCCGCGCTCGGCAGGCAATCCGTCGCTCGCCCACCACACTTCCCTCCCGCAGATTCGACGGTAGCAGATTCCTTTGAGAAATTGCAAGGATGGCGGAAAAGGCGCCGGAAAAGGCCGGGGCGCCCAAGGGGGATTGCTCCCCATGCCCCGAGCTAAGAGAGATCAATCAAAAAAAAGGCATGGTTCAAAAACGGGGACAGGCACCTCGCCGGAACCCGTTTTCTGGGTCGTAGTCGAGGGTTGGCTCGGAGGTGAGTCCCCGTTTTTGAACCATGCCCCCCCAAAAAACCTCCACAACCCGACGGGTGGAATGCACTCAAGCGTCCTCGAAGTCGTACGGAGTAAGTAGCCCTGCGACGCTCACCGTGCGGGGGTATGCAGGGCGCCACGCAACCACTCCCGCCGGATGGGGTATTCTTCTATGAAGAGCCCGCATTGGTTAAGGAGCGCGTGTGATGGGCGACGATCGTCAGATCCGAAGATCATTGGAAGTCGTTTCAAGCGTTTTGCTGCGGTGTTTCATCCTTGGTCTTGCTTTTCTGGTTCTCTGGTTCTTCCTCTTCGTAGTCCTGAAGGATACAACCTATGCCATGCATGGAAGTTTCTTCGCCATCTCGAAGAAGGACTTTGACATCCTTAACTACTACGGGATAGCAGTGGTCAAGGGCGTCGTTTTCGTGGCGTTTCTAATTCCCTACCTGGCGACGAGGCTCGTCTTGAGAAGCCTTTCCGGACGAGAGGATCTGCCTGCCGAGGAGTGAAAATCGTTCGCCGTGTGCCACGGCTCCTGACCAGGGGTGGGACCGAGGGATGTGTGTGACCATGCCGTGCGGGCGGGCTTTAGCCATTTTCCAATAGGTGTAACCCCTTTCCAGCAAAGACTTACGAATTAACGCAACTCTCTCGAAGAAGGTCGAGTTGCATGAAATCCAACCGGGAATCACGGTTTCCCGATGTCCGGCGCAGCACCCTCAAGGAAGGGCAGCCACGCATGTTGTCCTGGTGGCGACGTTACTATCACCCTGCTGCGGTCGCGGCGCATCACGTGCGTCCTCCCTCGCGGCGCGTGGCGCAGCACGGCGACGGTCGGATGGGTCACGAGCTCGCCAAACGCATCCTCGCGTGCAAGCCGGCGTTTCTCCGACGCGCTCAGGTCGAACACGGAAACGGCATTCAGGTCCGTCGTAACACCTCATGAAATGCCCAGGGCAAGCACGCCCGCTTGACAACTCGATCTTCTTGCTCGCCGGACTGTCCGTCAAGTCCCCTCCCCGAACGCTTCGGCGTTCGCCGCGGTCGATCGACAGTTGGCCGCGGACCGAACAGGATGGGCGAGCTTGGAGCGGGTAATCCTCATCGCGACGACCGTATGACGACCATCGGTACGTGCCGCCACGATCGCTTGAACGGAAGACGGACCCGGATGATCGGAAGATACCTGCGGGGGATCTGCGTTCTTGGAATTGCTCTGCTGCCGGCATCGGCGACTGCCAAAGAAACCATCTCCGTTTGTCGTCGCGTCGTTTCTCCCCCCTTCTCGATTGGCCGAACGTCAACGACGGTCGCCTGGGCCGGCGGTACGTTCTCGTTTGCAGGCTACGGGCGACTCGCTAAGCAGTGGTCGATCCGCGCGAGCGTCCTTTGTCTGCCGAGCAGGGAAAGCGTCTCGAAGACCGACGGACTGATCGAGCTGCCGGTGACGGCCACCCGGAGCGGCTGGGCTACCTTGCCCAACCCGACGCCCTTTCCCTGTGCGATCGACGTCAGCAAAACCTCGAGCGCCCCCGCCGACCAATCCTCTTGAGCGGCAAGACGGGGACGCAACTCGATCAGCATGGCGTATCCTTCGCCACCGCCCTTGGCAAGGACTTTCTGAACCGTCGGAGGATCGTACTCCACGGCGTCATCGGGCACGAAAAGGAACCGGCTTTTGACGTCGATGTCTCGAAACGTGCGGAACCCCCGGTTGGCGTTCAACAACACCCGCAACGTTTCGTCGTCCGCTCTGGCCAAGGGCGTATCGTTGCAGGACAGATAGTCCTTGAAGCCCCGCAAGAGTCGCTCCATGCCGGTTGGCGACTTGGCCGCTTCGGCCACCGCCTGGGTATTGAAGGCGACAAGCTTGTCGCGGTCGAACTTGGCGTTCCCACGACTCACGTCCTCCAGCGAGAACAACTCGATCATCTCCGCGAGGGTCATCTTCTCCCGGTCCTTCCCCGGAGACCAACCGAGCAAAGCGATGAAATTGACCATCACCTCCGGCAGGTACCCGGCGGCGCGGAAGGCGTGCACGTCCACGTCCCCGTCGCGTTTGGACAACTTCTTGCCCTGCATGTTGAAGATCAGGGGCAGGTGACCGTACGCCGGGTGCGGATACCCCAGCGCCTCCTGAAGCGCCAGGTGCTTGGACGTGTTCATCAAATGCTCCTGTCCGCGGAGCACCAGATCGATCTTCATCGCCTCGTCGTCGACCACGTTGGCCAGATGGAACGTCGGGCCGCCGTCCGACTTGACGATAATGAAGTCCTCCAGCTCGTCGCGCCGGAACGTGACGCGTCCGAGAATCCGATCGTCGACGACCATATCCCGATCGGGCATCATGAAGCGAACGACCACCGGGCGCCCGTCGCGACGAGCCTTTTCGGCCTCGGCTTCGGTCGGGGGATGTTCCGGTCGGGGATACTTGAACGTCCGCTTGGCCGCCACCGCGCGGGCGCGCAGGGCTTCGAGCTCCTCGGGCGTGTCGAAGGCATAGTAGGCCCGCCCCCCCTCAACCAGCTTCCGGGCCGCCGCCCGGTAGAGATCCGGGCGCTCACTCTGGCGGTAGGGACCGTAGGGACCTCCCACATCGGGTCCCTCGTCCCAAGCGATTCCCAACCATCGGAGGTCCCGGCAGATTTTGTCGATCGCTTCCTCCACGTGGCGGCCGCGGTCGGTGTCCTCGATCCGCAGCACAAAGTGCCCGCCGCACTTCCGGGCCAGAAGGTAGTTGAACAGTGCCGTTCTAGCCCCGCCGATGTGAAGATATCCCGTCGGCGAGGGGGCGAATCGAACCCGCAACCTCTGAACCGTCACCGTGCACCTCAAGATTACAGAAACGGGGTTAACACATCCCGTCGGTCACAGACCTGAAGCCGGTCACCCCCGTGTCACATCGTTCAACCTGCGGACCCCGGCAATCCAGGCCGCTTTCAAAAAAAACATCGACCGCCTGGCGCCATGGATTGCCGCGATTTACCCCGTGAGTGGGAACGAATCGCGGCATCCAGCGTTCCTTCGCGCGCGTTGGTCAAACACCTCTGAAGGCAGCTCAATCCCAGATTAAGCGAAACCGGACGCGTTTTCGAGCCGGGACCGGTCGGAATTCGGGCATGGTTCAACAGGTGGAACAGCGATAGGGGTAGGAACGACGAGTGGGTTACACCGTCCCTCCCCCCTCCGAACCGGACGGGCGGATTTCCCGCATCCGTCGCCCCAGTCGGTGGGCGGCAAGAGAGGGGCACATCCGCGCATGGGCCTCCAGCATGATATAGAGCCCCTGCCCCAAAAATGCGCCGTAGCACGGGCGTCTCGCCCGTGACGTTCACGGCCAAGATGGCCGTGCTACGGAGGGTCATGGCCGAGACGGCCATGCGACGAGGTCATGGGCAGGAGGCCCATGCTCCCCAGTTCATGGGCAAGATGCCCATGCTACCGGAATCACGGCCAAGATGGCCGTGCGATGAGCCGTCGTCATTTTCATCCTCTACGGATGGGCCGAAGGTCCATGAGCAACTGTTCCCGTTTTTGAACCGTGCCCTTACGATTTGCTCAACCACTCATCAAGCAAGTACCGGCAGTTTACGACCTTCTCCACCAGGTCGAGTGGGGTATACCAGTAGTGATTGGTCGCTTCGTACCCGATCCGCGAGTCCAACCGGACCAAACGGTAGAGACGCTTGGCCAGCTCCATCTCCTCGTTCACGATCTGCCGGAGGGTCGTCCGGGCGGCTTGGACCTTCTCCGGCGAGGCGCCCGGCGCGGACAGCTCTTTCCGGGCCAGCACGAAGCGGACCTGGTTGGCGACGCTCTTGCAGTGGATGTAGACGACATCGGCCAGTCGAAGCTCCTGATCCAACCGGTCCCGATGAGCGGGGTCCGCCGCGTCCCGCGCCCCCCGCAGGATGTCCAACCCTTTTTGCCAACCCGTGGCGACCTTCTCGAACTGCCCCGCCATCACTTCAGCCGGGTAGATCGCTCGCCAACCGTCCACGTCGTCATACGGAATCCCCGTCATGGTGGCCCGAAACCCCGTCGGAGCGGCGTACAGCGGATTGGCCGGTCCCCAGTGGGCCGGGCAGTGGTAGATCAACCCGCCGTTGAACGGATACTCCTTGAAGGCCTCGCTGAACGCCTTCCAAGCCCCGACCACCGCCTCGGCAGAAGGATCGCCGAAACACTCGCGGGCCGCACGACGCATCGCGTCATCGACCTCCGGCAGCGGGTCGGACCGGAACTCCCGCAGCAGTCTCAGATTCGGCGAGGGGTATCCACCGAGGGTCCAGCTCAGCATCAGACCGTCCAGACCCACCTGGGCCAAGTTGCGGAGGTGCTGCCCGGCCAGTGCCATGACCGGGACGTAGGGAACGGCGGGCATTTCCCATGTGTTGTTGATCTGAACCTTGGCAACCGTGCGGAGTCCGTGTTGGCGCGCGATGGCCCAGTGGCGCTGCGCCCGTGGTCCCGGGCCGACCGCCGACAGGCTGTATTCGCCGACCGTGCTCTTCACGCCGCCCCGCTCGATGGGCAGGCTCCACTCGCTGACGCTCATGAACCAGCAGGACTTGGGGAGGGCGGCGATGATGCCCTCCGCCCATGCATCGACCCAGCCCCAATCCCAAACGATGACCTTGGCCGACGGATCGGCCCGCAGGACGCCTTCCGCGATCGCGCGGTTCGTCTCGGCGATGACCTCCTGGGGCGAGCGCTTTGAACACCGCGGACACCCCTGTCCGTGATGATGCGACCAGCAGTTCGTCAGGTTCTCGGACGCGGTGATGGTGAACACCCCGCCCAATCCCGGCACGTTCCGAAAGATGTGCGTCAGGCTGTCGCTCAGGAACCGACGGACCTTCGGCGTGGACACGCACATGGTGATTTGCGGGCCCTCCGCCACACCGCGAACGTCCGGATGCCTGGCGAAGAACGCGGCGTCCATCGTCCGCGGTTCGTTCAAATACAAATAGATACGGATACCGTACCGCCCGGCCCGTTCGACGAGCTTCCGCAGGTTCGACAGGCGCTCCTGCCAGCCCTGACCGAACTCCGGAAAGTCCTGCGACGGGGCCAGCCGGTTGAGCACTGCCTGCATCCACACCCCGTTCACCCCGAGCGAGGCCAGCTTTTGGAGATACCCCTCCGGGTACGGATCGATGTCCGGTTCGGCCAGCGGGTCCCCGTACAACGCGAAATAGGAGTAGAGGAACCGCAAGCTCAACCGTTCCTCGGCGGGTGCAACCGCCGCCGCACCGCCCTGGACCGGTGACGAAGCGGACGGGGTCGCCTCGCTGAGCTGCTTGACAAAGGCGAACCGCGGTTCGCCATAAGGGGCGATCTCCTTGCCGAACGCCGCGGACACGATGTCGGCAATCGCCTTGGCCCGGGCGCGATGGTGCTCGTTGGGTGATTCGTAACGGAGCGGTTCGCAACGGGGTTTGAGCAGACCCAGCTTGACGAACAGAAAGTCGTCTTCCTTCAGCGTGTAGGCCAGTTTCTCCGAATCCCAGCCGAGAAGTTCCGTGAGCTGCTCGTAGGGCAAAAGATGCCAGTTCGCACGGATAACGGTGATGTAGCTGCGACGCCACTGGTCCTCTGAAATACTCGGCGGGTCGGCCAGTCCCATGGACCGCCCCAGCTCGAGGACCTGTTCCCGCGAGCACCCCAACACCCTGGCCACCCGATCGGGAGGGGCCAGCTCCCAGTTGCGCCACACCAAGGCGTGCGCTCGGCTGGGAAAATACGGAATCGACAACGCCGGGGGAGAAGATCCGACCGGTAGCTCGGAACCTCCGGCATTCGCGTGAACCATCGTCAACACCAACAGACTGCCGAACAGCAACACCGGACCGACCGTGTGGAACAGTGTCATCGTTGTTCGCCCTCAACCTCGAAAGAAAAAGGAGCCTGGTTCAATCGTCCGCCCATGAGGCGACGCAAACCGAACCGAGCGGCGCTCGCCGCCGGTCGTGCGTCTGAAAGTGTACTCGATCGAGGGGTGGAAGTCCCCTCCGGGCAAACGCCCTCCGGCCTGTAACCAAAGGAAACGGCGTCGCCGC
>Ga0129299_1001512_pt1 | contig 15513 bp, 13 predicted proteins | sample ConPoolayeCmetaG_FD_94477 | JGI IMG/M metagenome (GOLD analysis project Ga0129299, IMG submission 94477) | Hot spring microbial mat communities from California, USA to study Microbial Dark Matter (Phase II) - Cone Pool mat layer C metaG ... | reverse complement strand
TAAAATTTTACTACTTTCTTCTTTATTCATTATTGATATATCTCATTTTGTATTTTGATTTTTGATGTTTAAGATATTAATTATATTAAAAACGTTTAATGTTTAATGTTAGATGTTAAATATTAGATGTTATAGATGATTTACGGAGTTGGAGTAATGAATGAAAATTGACAATTAACCTTATCTTCAGTTCCTTTAATAAAATACTCTTTTCGACCAAAATAACAAACTTTTTCAACCACATTTTCTGGCTTTTCATACCAAATGTTACTGCCATAATTTTTTAAAAGAAAACTCATTATTCGATTCCAAATAGGAGCAGCACCGGTTATTCCGGAAGTTAAATATGGATTCATTGGTGAGTTATCATTGTTCCCAACCCAAACTACCACCAAAAATTCAGGAGTATAACCAACTGTCCAGTTATCTCGTTTATCATTGGTTGTCCCAGTCTTTACTGCTACCTTATATCCTTTTATTTCCAAAAAAGAATCTAAACCAAAAGCCCATGTCCGAGCAAAGTTGTCAGATAAAATATCAGAAATAATATAAGCAATCCCTGGATTAAGACGATTAAACTTTGAAATTTTTGTCTCACTAATCGTTTCTTCAAAGTTGTTTTTTATCTTTAAATAATAATTAATATCTACTTGCTCACCTAAATTTGCTAAAACACCAAAAGCTTTGGCCATATCAATCATTGTTACCTCACCTCCCCCCAAAGACAACGCCAGACCATAAGAGGAACGATCCTTCCATGTTGAAATCCCCATTCTTTTAGCAAAATCAATAAATGAATCAACACCCAATATTGCCAAAACTTTAACCGCTGTTACATTATAAGAATTAGCCAAAGAATAACGAAAGGGTACTTTTCCATGAAAACGATTATCATAATTTACTGGTCGATAGGGTTCACTACCAGGAATTTGAAAAACCACTGGTGAATCGTCTAAAATGGTAGCGGCTGTATATCCCCTTTGCAAAGCTAAGGCATAAAGTATTGGCTTTATCGCTGATCCTGGCTGACGCAAGGCTAAAACAACATTATAAGCCCCATAAGGCTGGCTAAAATAATCAATCGATCCAACCATAGCTAAAATCTCCCCGGTTTGTGGTCTAGTTACCAAAACCGCCGCATTACCCACATTTAAATGACTTAATTTCTCAATCTCTTCTTTTAAAACTTTTTCTACTTCTTCTTGAATTGATAAATCTAAGGTGGTTATAACCCTTAACCCTCCTTCCTCAACCATTGATGTTCCCAATTGCTCTTCTAAATTAGACTTAACATAAAAAACAAAATGAGGGGCTTTCACTAAAGTTTTTGGAGGTAAAACATTAATATCTTTATCTTGTAATTTTATTTTTGTCTCTTTCTTAATATAACCCTGTCGATACATCGCCTCTAAAACTTCATTTCGTCTTTTCTTAGCTAAATTAGGATTAATGTAGGGCGAATAAACTGATGGAGCTTGAGGTAAACCAGCAAGAAGTGCTGACTCATCTAAATTTAAATCTTTAGCCGATTTACCAAAATAAATTTTTGCCGCTTCTTCAATTCCATAAGCCGAACCACCATAAGACACTTGATTAAGATACATCTCCAAAATTTGATCTTTATTGTAAATTTTTTCTGTCCATAAGGCCAAAATTATCTCTTTTATTTTTCTTTTCCAAGTTCTTTCCGGTGTTAAAAGAGAGACTTTTACCAACTGCTGGGTAATAGTTGAACCGCCTTGAAGATTCTTTTTCAAAAAAGTTTCCCTCACTGCCCGCAAAACAGCCAAAAGAGAAACTCCCTTATGTTTATAAAAATCTTTATCTTCAATAGCAATTGTTGCTTGATAGACAAATGGTGGCAAATCCTTTAATTTAATCGGTGTTCGATTTTCTTCCCGATAAATTTTGTATAAAAGTTTACCGTTTCGATCATAAAGATGAGTTGATAAAGGAAAATTGACTTTACCAATGGTTGAAGGTGAAGGCAGATATTTAACAAACAAATAACTTTGATATAAAAAAACAAAAATTAAAGTAACAACCGATCCTAAAAAAAAATAATAAATCTTAAAAGGGATCTGTTTCAAAAAATACTTACATAAAAAAAAGTATTTTTGGATTAATTTAAAAATAAAAGTTGATATTTTAACTATCAATCGTAAGATAAAACTCAAAAGAAAAAAGAAACCTCTTACTAACAAAAAGATAAAAAATCTTACTCCCTCACCAATAAAAACAAAGAAAGAAAAAAATAGATATAGCCCTTGAAAAAAAAGTTCTTTCATTTGTCTTTCTTTTGCCATTATATAATTTTATCATATTCTATAGGTTATTTCAATTAAAAGTAGAAGAAAATGGTATAAGTTTTGCTTTAACCACTAATCTTTTCCAAAAAGTTCCCGGCGGAACACAAGTAACCAAAGTTAGGTAAGAAGAATCAAATTGCTGATCTAAAATTGAAACCTCAGTTGGTTCAACAACAAACATCTCAAATATTTCATATTGATAAATCAAATCATTAATTTTAATGAAAATTTTATCACCTTTTTGTAAAGAAGGTAAAAAAGTAAAAATGCTTTTGTAGTCATTAGGCTTATAAAGTTGAGGTAAGGTTGAATGACCAAAAATTGCCACATTACCTGGTTCACCAGGAATAGTTTTTGGTAGATAATGAATTAAGCTTTTTGATAAATCCTGCCCATCAACTATAACTTTAGCATCTTTTATATTTAATTTAGGAATACTCAATAAATAATCTTTTATTAATAATTTATCATTAATTTTTTTTATTGGGATTGAAGGAAACCAAAAATTAACATTAGTAAAATCAGATAAATTATTGGAAAAGATGTTAAATCTACCTAAAACTAAACCATCCTTAATTTCTTTATTAGAATCTTTATTTATAATTGGACTTTTTATCTTATTTGCTAAAAAAAATCTTGAATAAATTTCAAAAGAAATAATCGGATAAAAAGACCAAAATAAAAGAAAACTTCCGATTGTTAACGAAAGATAAGAAAAATAATTTAAAATTCTTTTTTTAGTCAAATTATTTTCTTTATAATAAGAATAAAGAGCCATAAACTAATACTTAATTAAAATATCAATATTTTTAGAAAAAATTGGCGTTCTTTCAAAAAATAACAAGCCAGAATTCAATTTAAAATCATATCGACTAATTTGAAATTTATCTTTTAAAACATCAGCCATTTTTTCTTTACTTATAAAAACTATCTGTTTTTTTAAAGAATAAATATCAATGTTTTTTATCAATAAAATATCTCCTTTGAAATTAAGATTAATTTTATTATCTTTTTTATTTGCGTCAATAAGCTTAGTATTAATTTTACTTTTTTCAATTAAAAATTCTTTTGGTGTTTCCTTATTTAAAATAGAAAACAATATATTTTTTAATTGGCTAATATCGTAAAGATAATATTTTTTTTCTCCTCTTGCTTTTAACTCAACGGTCTCTGCCTCTTCGCCGATTTCTTTTGAATACTGCTCTTCTAATAAATTAATTTCGGTTAAATTATCAATTAGCTTTTTGTTAGAACTTAAATTTATAGATTTTAATTTTATCTCCTCTATTGCTTTACTTTTTAATTCATTTATATCATCTCTAGAAACAGTTTTAACTATTCTTTTTATTCCGCCAGAAAAATCTAATTCATTTTTAGCTAAAAGATTGGCTGATTTTCCTTCAATTTTAAACTTCTTTCCGGAAGGAATATTATACTCATTACCAATATCAAAAGCGACTACTTTTACTTTTGTAGTTGATGGTTTAGGATTCGAAGCATCACCAGAAGCTGAAGATACTTTTACATCTTCTTCAATTATAAATTTTAATCCATTTTCTGATAAAATTGTTGTTCCTTTACTAATTAATTCAGATTCATCTAAGTTATTATTATAAATTATGATTTCTCCTTTTGCTTTTTCGCCAATTTTTCTTTCTCCAGTTGTTTTTTTATTAATAGCAACTTCTATAACACTATTTTGAGTAATTATATTAAGTTCATTGATCAGTGATTCTTGGTTAATTAATCCAACTAAATTAAAATCCTTTTTTATCAATGAAGTCTCTGGATAAATTACTAATTTAAGCTTATGAAAAAATAATTCATTAATTATGATAGTTAAAAAGATGGTAAAAATACTTAAAATAATTATCACTAATTTTATACTTTTAAATTTTAAAAAAGAAAATGAAAACCAATTGATTTTGGGAAGAAAAGTTTTGAATAAATTAAAACTAAATTTTTTTTTCTCTAAAATAAAGTCTTTCTTTTCTTGTTTCGTCTGTTCCAAAAAACTAATGTCCTCACCAATAATAAAACCCAAAACTTCTTTATGCTCTTTTTTTAACTCAGTTGTTAAATTATTATTTTCTCTTTCTTTTATTTCCTTCTCAAAGATTATTAATAAAGCCTCAATTATCTCTTCTTCTTTAACAATATTTACTTTAGGAATTTGTAAAAAATAACCTTCAGGCCAACGAAAGGAAACAATTGACTCTACTTTTTGATCTAAATAAACTGAATCATAAAGAATAATTCGTGCAGGTAAAAATTCTTGTTTCTTTTCTTTAAAAACTAATAAAAGATCATCAATAAAATTACTACTTCGACTAATAACCTTTTTTAAAATAACCTGACTACCTTTATAAATAAAAACTGAAATCTCAGTCTTGTCAATTTCCACCAAAATTGCAGTTAAGGGTAAATTATCCTTTTTTTGTAAAAAATTAGCTAATGCATCTCCTACCTCAATAAAACCTAAGGGTCTAAAATCAAGATGACTAGCCATTTTTTTAATTGATAGTAAAATTGGCTTTCTAATCTCTTTTGTGTTTTGATCAACCAAGTGAGAATAAACAAAGATAATTAAATTGTTTAATTTTTTTTCTTCAGTTTTTAAAAGAGCCAAATTTTCATTAACATCTTCAGTTAAATTTTCCCAACCATTAGAATAGACAAAATTTATTTTTTCTTTCAAAATCATACCATCTCTATTTCTTTCAATAATCATTAAAATTCCAGATTGTTCTCTTAAAAACAAACCTAAATACTTTTGACTTTCTTTATTTTGTTTTTTGAAAAAAGAAAAAACCATAATAAAAATGAAAAAATTATAATTTATACTTTTCAAAAACTTGATCAACTCCTTTTTTTGCAGTCATTAAAGCCTCATTATAAGAAACACCTTCAATTGTGGCATTAATTGCATTTTCTAAATATTTAATAATTTCATCGTTTAAACCATTATCAAAAGTACGATAAATTGCTGGAGCAGAAACAAAATAATCTGCTTGTTTAATTACTGCTCCTAAATAATTATTTTGAATTAAAAGTGGCGCTAAATCAACTCTTGAATAAGGTTCGCCGAAAAGTCTCGTACGAGAAGCCAACTCATACATTTGAGTTAAACTATCTTTTTCAACCAAAAATCTTAAAAATCTCCATGCTTCAATTTGATTTTGACTCATCTTTGAAACTCCTTCAATCCAATAATTAGCAATCGAAACTGGTGATGCTCCAGGTAAAGAAGGGACAGGAACAGCTTTTACTTCAATTTCTGGATTAGCTGATTTTATAGACAAAATCTGCCAAGAAGGAACAAAAATCATTGCCACCTTTTCTTGAATAAAAGCAGTTAAAGAATTAGGCATATTCTCATCCCAATATCTATTAGGTAATTCAGAAAATTTACGATAACTTTCTAAAGCTCCAGCTGCTTCTTCAGAGTTTAATTCTTTAATATTTCCTCCATTTTGATAAATCATCAAAGCTAAAATATCTGAAAAATGTTCAACATTAACTGCCAATCCCAAAGCAATACCAGCAGTAATTATATTTCCATCAATATCTTTAACTGTTAACTTAGGAACTAAATTTGACAGTTCATCCCATGTCTCAGGTGGTTTATCAATACCAGCTTTTTTAAACAAATTAACATTGTAAACTAAAACAAGACCATCAATTGATAATGGAAAACCATAATATTTGTCTCCAACTTTTAAATCTTTTTGATGAATTTTATAAAAAGTTTTTTCAAATTCATCATTACTCATTATCGAATTAGGGATAGGTGAAGTAATTTCTTTTATTTGTGGTAACCAAGTATTATGAAAACGAAAAATATCTGGGCCTTGATTATTACGACTTCTAACTAATAACTTTTCACGATAGTTTTGTGACTCCATTTTTTGATAATTAATTTTTACATAAGGATATTTTTTTTGATAATTAGCAATCAATGGTTCAAAAATTTCTTTTTCTTCCCATAGTCCCCAATAGTTTAATATTACTTGTTGAGAAGTTTTTTTACCAGAAAATATAAGTCTAAAAATAAAGATAAAAAAAATAAGAAAAATAATTACTATGGCAATAATCAATAAAGGTTGTTTTTTATTTTCTTGAAAAATTTGAGGTAATTCTTTATTAAGATTATTATCCCTATTTATCGAATCTTCTGGTGAGCTAATATCAGGAGGTAGTTCCTCTGGGACTAAATTTTCCTCAGGTGTGGCATCAGGGACATCATCGGATAATAAACTATGTTTTTCTTGATCATTGTTAATAATGATTGTTTCAATCGATTGATTTTTTTGTTTATTTTTTTTATTATCATTCATAAATACTATGATAGCAAAAAAAACAATTAATTTAGTTATTGCTTTAATTGGATTAATTTTATTTCTTTTGTTTTCAAAAAATTTTTTTTACTTGTTAGATAAAGAAGTAAAAATCAATAAACAACAAAAAATTTATCCTAATGTCTATATTAATAATATTAAATTTGGTGAAGAAAAAGTTGATTCAATTGTTAATTTTTTCAACAAAAAAAATAACGAATTAAAAAAAACTACAGTTTTTATTCTTTATCAAAATGAAAAAATTGCTACTTTTTCTGCTCAACAAATAAATCTTCACTTTGATAGCCAAGGAATAGCTAAAAGAGCTTATTTTATAGGTCGAAGCACTCATTTTTCATCAAAAATTATTCAAAAAATTTTTAGTATTTTTGGGTGGCAAAAATTTAATTTTTATATTAATCCATCATTTGATTATCAACCTTTTTATGAATTTATAAAAATAGCTAAAGATCAGTATAATAAACCAGCTAAAAACGCTTTCTTCCAATTTGAAAATGGGCGTGTTATTTTATTTACTCAGGAAAAATACGGACAGGAAATTAATGAAGAAAAGTTTTATCAGTTAATTGAGAAAGAAATTAAAAATATCGACAGAAAAAAGAAAAAAATCATTAATATAAACCTTCCCATTAAGGAAATTGAACCAGAAATAAAACTTAACTCAATTAATAAATTTGGTATTGAAGAAAAAATCGGTGAAGGAAAGTCAGATTACTCTGGATCAATACCTGAAAGAATTCATAATATTATTCTAGCGTCATCAAAATTTAATGGAATATTGATTCCGCCAAAAAAAATTATTTCGTTTAACAAAATCGTTGGAGATATATCTCAATTAACTGGATATAAACCAGCTTATATTATAAAAGATGGTAAAACTATCTTGGGAGATGGTGGAGGTGTCTGTCAAGTATCAACAACTCTTTTTAGAGCGGCTTTAAATACTGGACTAGAAATTATAGAAAGACATCATCATGCTTATCGTGTTTCTTACTATGAAAACGATTCAAAACCAGGATTAGATGCGACAGTTTTTGCCCCATTAATCGATCTAAAAATAAAAAATAACACGCCTGCTTATATTCTTATTCAAACAAAAGTTGATGAGGAAAAAAATCTTTTATATTTTTATTTTTTTGGTAAAAAAGATCAACGAAGAATTGAAATCTCTACTCCAACAGTTTGGGATATATATCCACCTTTGTCTCCAAAATATCAAGATGATCCAACTCTTAAAAAAGGCGTAATCAAACAAATTGACTTTCCAGCTTGGGGAGCAAAATCATCTTTTAACTACAAAGTTTATGTTGACAATAAATTAATTATTGATGAAAAATTTATTTCCTCATATCGTCCTTGGCAAGCTGTTTATCTTGTAGGAATAGCTGATTAAATTAATTTAATTACCTAAATTTATAATTAATAAAAAATAACTTTAACAATAAGTTAAAATATTATTTATAAAATTTTCATATTTTTTGATATATTTATTTTATGATTATTGATTTAACAATACCAAATAAAAATAATGTTTTAGTTAAATCAGGAGATAAAATTGATTTAGAAACAAAGATATTAAAAATTGCTAAAAATGATGTTATTAAAATCAATATCGCTAAAAAATTAAATATTACTCCAGAAAAAATTTTTCACTATCTAAAAAAATTTGTCGGTGACAAAATAAAAAAAGGTGATAAATTAGCTTATAAAAAAAATCTTTTTTTTAATCAATATATTTTTAGCGATTATGATGGTATTTTAAAAGAGATTAATCATCAAACAGGAGAAATTACTCTTGAGCTTAATGATAAAAAAAACCAAACAGAAAAAGATTTTTTTTCTCCTTTAGCTGGAGAAGTAGTTACAATTGAAAATAACATTATACGAATTAAAGTTAAAAGAAAAAAAACAATTGAATTAAAGCAAAATAATTCCAAAGTTTTTGGAGCAAAAATTTTTATCCTAGAAGATAATCAACAAATAATCCTTGAAAATATTGAAAAAAAAATTATCATTACTGAAAAAATTAATGATCTAGTTCAAACAAAATGTGAAGCGCTTGGCGCTTATGGTTTTTTAACAATAAAAAAATTAAATAACCCAACTAATCTTTTTAATAACCAATTTAAAAATCTTGATGACTGGAGTAAAATTAGAAAAGAAAATTTTTCCTATTGTTTTATCGAAAATAATTCTAGTAAAATGATTCTTTATGACTGAAAATTATTCTCAAAAAATTAACTCTGGAAAAAAGATTACTGAAATCCTTTTTATTATTTCATTTATTATTCTTATTTTTGCTTCTGGATATAAATTAGGCGAACATAATACTAAGTCAAACAAAATTGAAAAACCTTTATATAACATATTTAACGTTAATAATAAAGCTAAAGAAAAAAATATTGATTTTTCTTTATTTTGGGAAACTTGGGATAAAATTGAACAAAAATTCATCGATAAAAATAAACTCAATTCTAAAAAAATGTTTTATGGCGCTATTAAAGGAATGGTTGCCTCGCTTGATGATCCATATACTTTTTTTTTAACTCCTGAGGAAAACAAACAATCTAAGGATGATCTTCAAGGAAAATTTGAAGGAATTGGAGCCCAATTAGGAATAAAAGATAATAGAATAATTGTTGTTGCTCCACTTAAAAATTCACCTGCAGAAAAAGCTGGTGTAAAAGCTGGAGATTTTATTAATAAGGTAGATAATAATTCAACCAAAGAATGGAAATTAACTTATGCGGTATCTAAAATTCGAGGTCCCAAAGGAACAAAAGTAAAACTAACATTAGAAAGAGATGGAAAAGAATTTGAAATAATTATTACTCGTGATCAAATAAATGTTTCTTCTATAGAAATTTCTTTTGAAAAAAACACTGCCATTTTAAAGATAAATCAATTTGGAGAAAATACTATTAATGAGTGGGATAAAGCGATTTTTGAAATTAAAAACAAATGGATTAAAAGAGAAATTAAAGGAATAATTCTAGACCTAAGAGATAATCCTGGTGGTTATCTTGAAGCCTCAATTTATCTTGCCTCAGAATTTTTACCATTAGGAAAACTCGTTGTTAGTCAAGAATCAACTAATTCAATGAAAAAAGATTACAAAGTTTTACGTCAAGGTGAACTACTTGATATTCCTCTTGTTGTTTTAATTAATAAAGGATCAGCGTCAGCCTCAGAAATTTTAGCCGGTGCTTTGCGTGATCATAAAAGAGCAAAAATTGTTGGTGAAAAAAGCTTTGGTAAAGGATCAATTCAAGAAGCAGTCGATTTAAAAGAAGGAGCTGGCATTCATATAACCATAGCTAAATGGATTCTACCTCAAGGAGACTGGATTAATAATAAAGGAATTGAACCAGAAATAAAAATTGAAAATAACATAAAAGAAGGCAATACGCTTACCAGAGACGAAGATAAACAACTTGATAAAGCAATTGAAATTTTGTTAAAATAATTTATAAGTTTTTCTTAAATTATAAAGTCATATAAATATCTTAAAATAAGATATGAAAAAACTAATCACTCTTTTGGCAGTTCTTATTTTAATTTTATCCATTGGTCAAAAAACTGGGCTCCTAAATCTGTCTATATTAAACAATTTTTTGCAAAAAAAAGAATACATAAGTCCTTCTCTTTCTAGAATTAATGAAAAAACAGTATTAGTGTATGAAGAATCAATTATCACCAACATCATTGAAAAAGCCCTACCTTCGGTTGTAACTATTGGAATAAAAAAAACAACTAGTGCTGGTGGTTTTTTTGAGATTGATCCTTTTAATCCTTTTTCCCCTTTTAGAAGAATTCCTAGCCAAAAAAGAAAAATAGAACAAAATATTGGTAGTGGTTTTATAATTGACAGTAATGGGCTAATTATTACAAATAAACATGTAGTTTCTGATACTGAAGCTTCATATCAAGTTCTAACTTCAGATAAAAAAAAATATGATGTAGAAAAAATTTATCGTGATCCCTTAAATGACTTAGCTATCTTAAAAATTAATGCCTCTAACCTTAAACCATTAACTTTTGCTGACTCTAATAATTTAAAATTAGGTCAATTAGTTATTGCAATAGGGACACCCTTAGGTGAATTTACTAATACTGTTACCTCTGGTATTATTTCTGGTCTTGGCAGAGGAGTTATTGCTGGTTCACCACTTGAAGGATATGTAGAAAAATTAGACAATGTTATTCAAACTGATGCTGCTATTAATCCGGGTAATTCTGGAGGACCGCTTTTAAACAGCCGAGGAGAAGTAATTGGTATAAATACTGCAATAGCTCAAGAGAGTCAAAATATTGGTTTTGCTATTCCATCAAACGTAGCTAATTCACTAATTGAAAAGTTTAAAAAACAAGGTGGCAATTTTGAAAGACCGTTTTTAGGTGTTCGTTATCAAATGATTGACAAACAAACTGCAATTTTGAATGAGATAGTTGAAGGTGCTTACGTAATTGAAGTAGTAGAAAATTCACCTGCTCAAAAAGCTGGTATTGAATTTGAAGACATAATTATTGAATTTGATGGTAAAAAAGTAAAAGATGAAAGCAATCAAAATTTAGCTAACTTAATTTTAGAAAAAAGAGTTGGTGAAGCCGTCAATTTAAAAATATGGCGCAATGGTGAAGTAAAAAATTTAACTACTATTTTAAGTAAAGCCGAATAAATTTTAAATTTATTTTTATTAATTAATCTTACTTTTTATAAAAATAAGTTGGAAAAGGTTTTTCTTCTATTTTTTTAATTAATCTTTTTTCCCAACCTAATAAGGGAAAACCATGAGAAATAACAATAGATTTCTTTGGTAGCTCATCTTCTAATTTTTTTTGTAGTTTACTAATTAATTCTGGAAGAAGAAAAATGTAAACATAATATACTTTTTGATAATTAATATTTAAGATATTTTTTTTGTAAAAAAAAATATTTTTTAACTTATCTTTTTTAGCCAAGAATTTTGCCCACCATAAAAGCAAAGGATTAACATCAAAACCATAACCTAAAACTCCATATTTTTTTACTGCTTGACGAACCATTCGGCCATCACCACAACCTAACTCATAAAAAATTTTTCTTTTTTTGGGTTTAAGGTTTCTTAAAATCAAATCTACCTGTTTATTTTTTGTTGGCACATAAGGCGAACCCATCAAGGAAGAGTATATGAGAAAAATAGTGTAAAAAGTAATTACAATCAAAAAAAATAAAATAGAAAAAAGAATAATCAAATAAAAAAAATAAAAAAACATTTAAACTTTTTTTAATCTAAATTTATAAATTTTATATTTTATTAAATTTTTTTAAGGTATAATTTTAAATTATATATCAGCAAAAATAATTTAAAAAATGCCTCTGTAGCTTAACGGATAAAGCACTGGTCTTCGGAACCAGTAATGGGGGTTCAATTCCCTCCAGAGGCACAAAATATAAATTATAAATCCCAAATTATAAGTTCCAAACAGATCCTAAAATTTTAATTTTAAAGCATAAAGCTCAAATAATCTTTAACAATATCGTAAAAATAATTTTTAAATCTTTCAGACCTTTTTTCTATTTATCTTTACAAATTTCGATTTATCTTTTTACTGTTTTCCTGAGGCCGGTTTAACTTCAGTTTGTTGTCGTTGAACAACTTTTTTTGGTGAAAAAATACTTCTCCTTATTTTTCCTTTTGGTCTATCACCCAAAGATTCTTGTTTTCTTTTTTCTTCTTCTTTGCGTTCTTTCTCTTGTTTTTGATAAACTTCCATTTTTTGTCTTTCTAATTCTTTTTGCTTTCCTTTTTGAAGTAATTCTTCTTCTCCACGTTTAACCAATTGAAACAGTCTATTTCGTAAAAATTCTTCCTTTTGTTTATCCTGTGATTGATATTTTTCCTGCAGTTTTTCAAAATTCAGCGGGGTATTATTTTGTTTATTAACTTGATCTTTTGCTTTTTTTTCTAATGAAGAAGTAGCGCTAGAATTACTACTAACTACCCCCTCAAAAATCTTTAATGGACTAAATGTTTGGTTAATTTGTTGAACAGATTTTTTTGCTGTTGACTTACCCAATTCAAAAAGTTCACCCAAAATTTCATCACGCCAGAAGGATGTTTTAACCATAAAAAAATAAGCTTATAAAATTTAAATTGCTTATAAGTTTCATAATCCTAATACTGCTTTTGCTTTTTTTGACATTCTTTCAATTGACCAAGGCGGATCAAAGGTTAATTCTAAATCAATATCATTCTCTTTGAAACCAAACTCCATTAATTTATTCTTTATATCTTGTTCAATAAGACTAAAAAGCGGGCAACCAATAGTGGTCAGAGTCATGATAATTTTCAATTTATTTTTTTTTACCTCAATTTTATAAATTAGTCCTAAATCAACAATCGAAATACCTAACTCTGGATCTAAAACTTGCTCAAGTTTTTTTTTAATTGCTTCTTTATTAAAATTCATATTAATTTATATTTTATTAGATTATAATAATTATAATTATAATTTATATTTATCATGAAAAACTTTAAAATTCGCTTTGTTCCTTTAGGAGGAATTATTGGTGTTACAAAGAATATGTATCTTTATGAGTTATATCTTAATGAAAAACTCGAAGAAATCTTGATTGTTGATTGTGGTATTGGTTTTCCTCAAGAAAAAGAGTTGGGGGTTGATTTTGTTATCCCTGATGTGTCATATTTAGCTAATAAAAAAAATAAGATTAAAGCTTTGATTCTAACTCATGGTCATGAAGATCATACTTCAGCTCTTCCTTTTGTTTATTATGATTTAGGTCAACCGCCAGTTTTTTCTAGTCAACTGACGGCGATTTTTGCCGAAAATAAATTAAAAGAACATGGTATAAATATCAAAATTAATAAAATTAATTTTGAAAAAAAATATCATTTTGGCAGCTTTGAGATTGTTTTTATTAAAATGACCCATTCAATTCCTGACACAATGCATCTTCTAATCAAAACACCGGTTGGTAATTTTTACCATGGTTCTGATTTTAAATTTGATCTTACCCCCCCATATGGTGATTTACCAGAATTTAATAAAATTACTCAAGCGGGCAAAGAAGGAATCTTATGCCTTTTATCTGATTGTTTAGGGGCAGAACGCGAAGGACTAACTCTTTCAGAAAAAATTGTTGGAAAAACTTTTGAAGAAGAAATAAGAAAAACAAGAGGTAAATTTATTATGACTACTTTTTCTTCCAATATTTCAAGAATTCGGCAGTGTGTTGAGGCGGCAATTAAATTTAATCGAAAAATTATATTTCTTGGTCGATCAATGAAAGAAAACTCAAAATTAGCCATCCAAAACGGCTATCTACCAATTCCTTATGATTTTTTGATAAAAGAAGAGGAAACTAAAAAATTTCCACCAAATAAATTATGTCTTATTGTTGCTGGTTCCCAAGGACAGTACGACTCAGCTTTATCAAAATTAGCAAACGGCCAAAACCCAAATATAAAAATTACCGTCGGCGATAGAATTATTTTTTCCTCTGACCCTATTCCTGGTAATGAAAATGATGTTTATTCTCTAATAGAAGATCTTATTGAAAAAGGAGCCGATGTTTTATATTCAGAAATTGGTGATCAACTTCATTCCTCTGGTCATGGTAATCAAGAAGATCTTAAATTTTTGATCCGTTTTACTAATCCAAAGTACTTTATTCCTATTGGAGGGACTGTTCGTCATCAAAAACAATATCAACGCTTAGTAAGCGATTTAAGTTTTGCAAAAGAAACAGTTTTTTTACTTAAAGAAGGAGAAACGGTTTGGTTTTCATCGCAAAAAGCTTATTTAGGAGAAAAGATTGAAACTAAAAATATCTATGTTGATGCATATGGAGTAGGTGATGTTGGTAGCATTATCCTTCGTGACCGAAAAACTTTAGCTACTGAAGGAGTGGTTATTGCTCTTCTTATTACCGACAATCAAGGAAAATTAATCACTCAACCAAAGCTCGTTTCTCGTGGTTTTGTTTTTGAAAAAGAAGAAAAAAATCTTTATCAAAAAGCCATAAAAATTATTGAAAAATTAACTAAACCCCGTAGTTTTCATCCAGTAAAGATTAATGAAGTAAAAAAAATAATTATTAATGAGTTAGAAAGTCTCTTTTTTAAAGAAAAAGGACGAAAACCATTAATTGTTGTTGAAATAATAAATTTTTAAATATCATCTAAACCAACTAGCTCGACCAAGTTTATATGAAAGATTTTTATTTTTTCGCTCACCAATAATTTTTGCTGGTACACCAGCAACAACAGCAAAAGGAGGAACATCTTTTGTTACCACAGCAGAAGCAGCTACTACGGCTCCTTTACCAATCTTTACTCCAGGAAGAATTATTACTCGTGGGCCAATAAAAACATAATCGTCAATAAAAACTGGAGCATTTTTAGCTAAGAAATTAGGATTGTTAATATCATGTTCACTATTGTAAATCATTACTTCAGAGGCAATATCAACATGATCGCCAATAAATAATTTATCTCGACCGTCTAAAACTACTCTTTCACCAATAATTGAATCTTTGCCAATTAAAATATTTTTTGGATTATAAAAACGAGCTCCCATATGAATAGTTGAGTCTTTACCAATTTTTATACCATTCATTCTATAAAAAAAACGACGAAAATGATGAAAAGGAAATAAACCTACTAAATGAAGTAGAAAAATTCTAAACTCTAAAATAATATTAAAAATGCGATTTTTGATTTTTTGAAAAACCTGTTTAAGTGTTAATTTTTTTCTTGTTTTATCGTAAATCATATTAATAAATAAATTATTTTTTTATATATAAATTTTACAATTTTTGTTTAAGAATTACTATAATATTG
>Ga0129299_1001511_pt1 | contig 15528 bp, 10 predicted proteins | sample ConPoolayeCmetaG_FD_94477 | JGI IMG/M metagenome (GOLD analysis project Ga0129299, IMG submission 94477) | Hot spring microbial mat communities from California, USA to study Microbial Dark Matter (Phase II) - Cone Pool mat layer C metaG ... | reverse complement strand
GGCTTCGACACACTTGGCGCACAGCAGGACGCCCTGGACCAGACCGGCGCGGCGGTCGATGATCTCGGCCGGGGTGATCTCCGCCTTGCAGCCCTGACACGTCTTGTTGGTTGCCTGAGCCATGCCGCCGGTTGCCTCCTCGTGAACTACTGAAGTCGCCTGCTGCCGGTCGGCCGCGGCTCCGGCTCGCGACCGGCTCCCCTCGAAGGACTTTCAGTATAAGGCGAAGCCTGTATCCGCTTCAATCCGAACGACCCCGAGAAGGCCGTGTCCGGGCCGCGGCCGGTGGTCACGGTCCGCCGCGGGCCTTGGCGAGATTCGGCGTCCATTGAGGCGGCGGCGGTTCACGCGTCCACTGGATCATGTGTCCGGAGCATGGCGCTCTCCGCCACGCGCGAGGTTCCCGCCCCGAAGCTCGGGCATCATCGGGAGGCCGCCGCTGGTTCGGCCCGCGTTCCAGCACCGCGGCGGTGCGTGGCGGCAGATGGCGGGCAGTTGCGGACGCCGCATGGCCGCAGGTTCAGCGGTTGCCCCGTCGGCGAAGGTTATCCGGTCCAAACATTGACTTGGGCAGGTCGATTCCGATATCATCGGGGTGCGGTTCGCTAAAGGGGATCTGTCTTACAAGACAACCGAAAGGTGGCGAGGGGGACGGTGTGGAGAGTCTGCGCAGACGGACTTCCTCCCGATCCCCTCGCCGATCCCCCGAGCGTATCCGCCGCGGCGTTCCCGCCGGGCGGCGACGTATGCATCCCGCGCCGCGGCGGCTTACCCACCCCGTCAGCCGCCGCCACGGTTCGGAGCAAGAAAACCTCAGGCGGCTGCCCGGGTGGCGGCCGCGGCCCTCGCCGGATGCCGGCGGCCGGTCCTCGTCAACGCCGCGACGGCGAGACCTAACAGGCCGAGACCGGCGGGCTCCGGGGCGTGCCGCGTCATGCCGGAAGCCAGAACCTGATAGGTGCCGGGGTCGAGGATCGCGAACGGCTGCGATCCAGGCAGGGCCTCGCCGAGCCAATCGAACTCCACGCGGAAGCCCGCGGCGTGTTGCCCGACGGCGATGCCGTCACCGATGACGAGGGCATCGAAGAAGCCGTCGGTCTGCCGCAGGGGGTCGGGCTGGGCGAGGATCTGATCCCAGCCGCTCGCCGGCGGGTCGGGCGTGGTGACGGCCAGGTTCGCGTAGCGGCCGACCTCGAACCAGATGACGAATTCGTCGATGTGCAAAATGAACGCGTGATTATGCACGTCGTAAGTATACTCCCAGCGGTCTCCACCGAGCGGCACGGTATGGTGATAAATGACGACCGGCTCCTCCGCCGAGGTCCGCGGCGGAGCCACAAGGAGAATCGACACCACACCGCCGACGAAGAAGAGGGTACGCACGACAAAGCCCCCGATGAACACTTTTGAGCATAGCACGAAACCGGCCGCCGGGGCAAGAATAATACGGCGGATTCCAGCATTGAGACTGCCACCCGGCGAAGGCGGTGTACAGTCCGAGAAGAGTCCTCCTGGACAACACCTGTTGCTCAGCGGTGGCGGCCGTGCGGGGCCGAGCATTTCATCACTCATCTCACGGTATGCAGCTGCTCAGCGGCGGCGGTGGAGGGCCGAGAACACTTCTCTTCCGCCACTCATTGCAACGAGACTGGATCGACATCGACCGTCACGGCGCCGGCCTTGGTCCGCAGGGCCTGGGCCTGCCGCAGGGCCTCCACGGCCGCCAGCACGGCCTTTCCGTCCGGCAGGATGAGCTGCACGTCGTGCCGATACTGGTCCCTCAGCCGGGGGAGCGGAGCCGGCTGCGGGCCGAGCACTTCGGCGGCCACGCCGGCCGCCGACAGGCACTGGCGAATCCGCTCGGCGAGCTTCTCCACCTCCGCCTCGACCCGCGACGCCTTGGCGTCGGCGAGGATGATCCGCACCAGGCGGGTATAGGGGGGCAGGCCGGCGGTTTTCCTGCGGGCCAGTTCCTCGCGGGCGAAGCCTTCGTAGTCGCCCTGCACCGCATGTCGTATGGCCGCGGCGTCGGCGGAGAAGGTCTGCACCACGACGTGTCCGCCCACGTCGCCGCGGCCGCTGCGGCCGGTGACTTGTAGCACGAGTTGGAAGGTGCGTTCCTCGCTGCGGAAGTCGTCCAGCCCCAGGGCCGTGTCCGCGCTGATCACGCCCACGAACGAGACAAACGGGAAATCCAGCCCCTTGGCGATCATCTGCGTGCCGACCAGGATGTCGAACTCCCGCCGCTCGAACGCCGCCAGCGTGTCCGCGTAGTCCGCCGCCCGCTGCATGATGTCGGAGTCCATGCGGCGCAGCCGGGCCGCGGGAAACTTCTCCCGCAATTCGGCCTCCACCCGCTGGGTGCCGATGCCGAACCGCACCAGGTTTCCGCCGCATCCGGCCATCGGACACTTGGCCGGCATCGCCACCTTGCGGCGGCAGTAGTGGCAGTGGGCCAGATTCGTCGTGGCGTGGAAGACCAGATGCACACTGCAATGGGGACAGGTGATGACCGTCTGGCACCGCGGACAATGCAGATAGCTGGCGTAGCCGCGGCGATTCAGCAGCAGCACGGCCTGCTCGCCCCGCTCCAGCGTGCGGTGGAGGTGCCACTCCATCGCCCGGGAGAGCAGATGCACGCCGCGGCGGGCGCCGTGTTCCTGATGCATGTCCACCAGATGCACGGTCGGCATGGCCAGCCCGCGAACGCGATGCGGCAGCCGCAACAGTCGGTAGTGTCTCTTTTCCTGGGCGTTCTTCCAGGTCTCCAGGGAGGGGGTGGCGGAGCCGAGCACCACGGGGATGCCTTCCAGGTGTCCCCGCTGAATGGCCACGTCCCGCGTGTGATAGCGTGGCGCGGCGAGGTTCTTGTAGCTGCTTTCGGCCTCCTCATCGACGATGATGACCCCCAGATTCGCACAGGGGGCGAAGACCGCGCTCCGCGTGCCGATGACGACGGAGACCTCCCCGGCGGCGATGGCCGTCCAAGCCCGGCGGCGCTCCGCCTCCCGAAGCCCGCTGTGCAGCATCGCCACGCGCGCGAACCGCGTTTGCAGCCGCTGGACGGTCTGGGTGGTGAGGGCGATTTCCGGCACCAGCAGCATGGCCTGGCGCCCCAGGGCGAGGGCCTGCCGCATGGCGGCGATGTAGCATTCGGTCTTGCCGCTGCCGGTCACGCCGAACAGCACCTGCACGGAGAACTCCCGCCGGAGAACCGCCTCGTTCAGATTGGCGATGGCCGTCCGCTGCTCGTCGGTGAGGGTGAATTCCGGGTCGGGCGGCAGCGGCGGTTCAACCGGCGGGTGAAGCGGCGGCGGCCGTGGTTCGATCCGCACGCAGCCCTTCGCGGCCAGAGCCTTGATCACCCCGGCGCCGCAACGAGCCAGCCGGCGGCACTCCGCCAGCGGCAACGCCCCGCCGTGTTCCGCCAGAACGGCCAGCACCGCCGCCTGCTTGCCCGATCGAGATCGAGACGTCGCGGCCCCTTGCGGCGAAACGGCGACCGCGGCCTCCTCCGCCACGACCCAACGGATCGGCCGTTCACCACTCCGGCGGCGGGCGGCGGCCGGGACCATCAGGTGCAGCGTCAGGCCCAGCGGCGCGGCGTAGTATCTCGCCACCCACTGCCCCAGCTCCAACAGCCGCGGATCCAGCAGCGGCCGCGGGTCGAGGATCTCCAAAACCGCCTTGAGCGAAGTCTGCCACGCCGCCTCGCTGACCGACACGCAGAATCCGACCGTCGGCCGCTCCCGCGGCCCGAAGGGCACCGACACCCGCACTCCCGGCACGACGGCCTGTGCCAGATCCTCCGGCACGAGGTAGCTGTAGAGGCGGTCCACCGGTTTCAGCACGGCCACCGAGGCGACCCGGCCGGTGCGCATCTCGTCCGCCGGCCCCAACAGCTCGGGGATGATCCTCTGGTGTCGATCGGCTCGGGCCATGCCGCGACCCTCGCAGGATTCGAGCGGGCCGCGCCGCTCCGGCTGAACACGGATCATCCGCCGCGGCCCGGACGGACGCGGCGGCGCCCGGACGGTCGTTGCTTCCGTGCCGGCCTCCCTTACAGTACGGTGGTCATGATCGAAATGCACGAGCTGGTCAAGGTTTTTCCCACCACCGCGGGCGGGGAGAAGCGGGCCGTGGACGGCCTCTCATTGTCCGTCGCCGCCGGAGAAATCTTCGGGCTGCTCGGCCCGAACGGCGCCGGCAAGACCACCGCCCTGCGGATGCTCAGCGGCCTGCTCACGCCGACCGCCGGCTACGCCCGCCTGAACGGGCATGACCCCCGCGTGGAACGCGAAGCCGCCAAGCGGTGCTTGGGCTACCTGACCGCCAACACCGGTTTGTATCAGCGTCTGACGCCGCGGGAGCTGCTGCGGTACTTCGGCGAGCTGATGGGACTGCCCCCGGAGACCATCCAGGCCCGCATCGGCCGACTGATCGACTGGCTGGACATGTCCACCTTCGCCGACCTCCGCTGCGGCGGCCTGTCGACGGGTCAGAAGCAGCGGGCCAACATCGCCCGGGCCTTGATCGGCGACCCGCCGATCCTGGTGATGGACGAGCCGACGCTGGGGCTGGACGTGCTGACCAACCGCATCGTGCTGGATTTCATCCGCTCCGAGGGCCGCCGGGGCAAGGCGATTATCCTCTCCACGCACTACCTCGACGAGGCCGAGCTGCTGTGCGACCGGTTCGGGTTGCTGCACGAGGGCCGTCTGATGGCCGCCGGAACACTGGCCGAATTGCAGGCCGCCAGCGGCCGGCGGCGGCTGAGCGAGGCTTTCCTGGCTCTCTGCGGGCTGGAAACCCACGTCCTGCCGGGCGGATGGGACGCCGAGCCGCCGCCACCGCGCCGCGGCGAGACGGGAGGGGCTCGTTGATGGGTCGCTACCGCCGGGTCTGGGTAGTCTATCGCAAGGAACTGATCGAGACCCTGCGCGACCGCCGGACGCTGATCGCCATGGTCGTGGTGCCGATCGTCCTGTACCCGGCGCTGATGATCATCCTGCTGGAGGCCCTCAAGACGGAGACCAGCCGCCGCGAGCGGGAGCAATACACGATCTGCGTTCCCGACGAAGCCCACGCCGCCTGGCTGACCGCCGTGCTGGAACGCGAACAAGCGGAGAGGCGGGCCACCGAAGAAAGGCTGCGGCAGGCGGCCGCCGCCGCCGGGCAGCCCATGGCCGACCTCGGCGACGGCCTGACCGCTGACCTCAGCGGGGGACAGGTCGAGATCGCGGTGCGGCCCGCGGAATCGCTCTGGGAACTGATCCGGCAGCAGCATTATCACGCCGCCGTGGTGATCGAGCCGCCGCCGGACCCTTCGCGCCCGGCGGATGCCGTCAACCGCGTGGCCCAGTTGATCTTCCGCGAGACCGATCCGCGGTCGGAGTTCGTCAGCGGGCAACTGAACCGCATCCTCGGCAATGAGGCGTCGCGGATCGTCCGCAGCCGGGTTAAGGAATTGTCCGGCACGGATAGCCTGCTCCGTCCGCTGGTGATCAACGCCCTGTCCACGGCGACGCCGCAACAGCAGATCGCCCGCATCGTGGCCATGGTGGTGCCCTTCCTGCTGGTGACCATGACCGTCACCGGGGCGCTGTACCCGGCCATCGACCTGACCGCGGGCGAACGCGAGCGGGGCACGCTGGAGACGCTGGCCGTCGCGCCGGTGCCGGTGGGGCAGATCGTGGCCGGCAAGTTCGGCGTGATCGTGACCATCGCCATGTTCAGCACTGCGCTGAACCTGGGTTCCATGACGGCGATGGTGTACTTCAGCAAGCTCGACCAGCTCGCCGGCTCGCTGCGTCCGGCGGAGCGGGCCGAGTCGTTGCTGGCCCAGCAGCAGATCGAGCAGGAGGGCCTGCCGCCGGGCGTCGGCGCCTTCACGCAGCGAGCTTACCTGCTGGAGCGGGAACGTCTGGAACGCGAGGCGGAGAAGCAGGCGGGGTTCTTCGTGACCTCCGCGCCGATCGTCATGCTGGCGATGGCGCCGTTCGCGGTGTTGTTCGGCGGGGTGATGCTGGCGGCGTGCAGCTTCGCCCGCACCTTCAAGGAAGCCCAGAATTACATGATGCCGGTGATGATGGCCGCGATCATCCCGGCCATGATCATGTCCTACATGCCGATGGTGCGGCTCGAAGGTCTGCTGCTGGTCATCCCCGTGGCGAATATCGTCGTCCTGATGCGCGAGCTGTTTCTCGGTCAGTACGACCTGGCCGCCATCGCCGTCTGCCTGCTTTCCACGAGCCTCTACGCCGCCGCGGCGGTCACCCTCGCGGCGAAGCTCTACGGCCACGAGGCCGTGTTGTTCAGCGACGTCGGCAGCTACCGCACCCTCCTGCGGCGCCGCTTCCTCCGGCCCGAGCCGGCGCCCTCGCCGGCCCTCGCCCTGCTGGCCGTCGCCCTGGTCTTCCCGGTCAACTTCTACTGGCAGTCCTACATGCTCGATCTGGATTCGAGCACGCCGTGGTTTCGGGGGGTGGTCGCCGCGGCGCAGATCGGCATCTTCGGAGCGCCGGTGCTGCTCCTGGCCTGGTATTTTCGACTGGATCCCGCCACGACCTTCTTCCTGCGGCGGCCGCGTTTCGTCCCCGCGGTGGCGGCCGGGCTGATCGGGCTGTCCGTGGTGCCCGTGTCGCACCTCCTGCAACAGGTGCAGTTCCGGTTCTTTCCGCCGCACCCCGTGGCCGAGGAGCTGGCGGCGCGGCAGCAGGAGTGGCTGACCGGCGGAAGCCCGTGGGCCATGCTGCTGGTCTTCGCCGTTCTGCCGGGCCTCTGCGAGGAACTGCTCTTTCGCGGGTTCCTGATGTCCGGGCTGCGCCGCAAGTTGTCGGCGGGCGGGCTGGTCGTCGTCGTCGGCCTGGTCTTCGGCCTCTATCACATGAGCAGCGAGAAGCTCCCGCTGGTCACGCTCCTGGGCCTGCTGCTGACGCTGATCTGCCTGCGGACGGGGTCGATCTTCCCGGCCATGTTCGTACACCTGGCCAACAACGGCCTGGCCCTTGCGGCGGCCCGCTACGATGCGGTGCAGCAGCTCTTCGGCATGTCGGCCGACGCGACCGCGGGCGTGCAGTTTTCGCCGCGGACCGGATGGTTCGTGGCGGTCTTTCTGCTGGGGCTGGTCCTGCTGCTGCGGCCGGGCGGGCCGGATCGATCATCGACGCCATAAGCAGGCGGCCGACGAAGGGACATCCCGCCGTCGGCCGTTTCGCGTTCGCGGTTCGGGCCGCGACGCCGGTCAGTTGATGGTGTGGGTGGTGCCGTGTCCGCTGGTGGCGGCGTTGTTGATCGGGACGAAGCTCGAACCTCCCCCGCCACCGCCGCCCCCGTTGAAAAGACTGGTTACGAACGTGTTGATGCCGGTCAGGATCTGGCTGATGACTTTGGCCGTTTCCTCGAACATCTGATCGAAGGTGTCCCTGAAGAAGTTCGGCTCCTCGTCCGGCACACCCGTGAAGAAGTCCGTCGCGCCATTGCTCACGGCGATGCCCTGCTGGATCCACAGGCCGGGCCGACGAGCCTGGAGCGAGCCGGCGGAGGTCGAACTGAACTGGTTGGTGATCAGTGTCTGGCGGGTGTTCCCCGAGACCACCGAGGTGGTCGTGCCCCGGGGGTTCGTGGTGGATGAACTGGTCGTCGTGTTCCCGCTCAGGAAGCTGTCCAGCAAATCCTGCAACTGCGACGACGAGCCGAGCTGGGCGTTGGCCGGCGCGGCCGAGGCCAGCACCATTCCCGCCGCCAACGCGGCCGCGAAACCGATGGTGGTCTTGTTCAGTAGAGCGGTCTTCATGGTCAGGGTCTCCTCCGCCCGATCCGGTCGGGCCGCCGGTCATGCCCGATTATCGGCTACCTGGCGAGGCCAGCTTCATTATACAGCGTATACGCCCGCGACGACCAAGGGTCGCGGTCGGCGGCGAGGTTAGCTCAGGCCGGGAATCGGGCTGCGGCCGGGCGACCGCCGCCATGCGGGCGGAAACGGCGCGCGACCACTATAGGGAGTCCGACACTCTGCTTATGTCCCCACCTAGCCGCTGGCTGCCGTCCGAGCAGCGAATCTTCGCGACACAACGGGCGTCGCGGCGATTGCTGCCTGGGCCGCCGCGGGAGCGGATCGGAGCGACCACGACAACACGGCGGCCTGGATTCGCGTGATCCTCGCGAGGCGACGCGGCGGCGGCATCGTTGCCCGGGAGGGTTGTTCAGCGAGCTTCGGAACTCAAGATGCGGTACTGCCGCTGAATGATGAATTTTCCAACGAATGATTGACTCGCCGCCGGGGTGGACGGTATATTGTTCGCGGGCCCGCGCCCGATGCCGCGGAGACACGCACGCCGTCGCGCCTGCCGGGGCGCGAACCAGGGCGGAGCAAGGGTCTCCCTCCCTTCCCCTCCCAGGCATCGGGCCATTGGAAGGGGCAAGTCGAGTTTCGCGGTCCGCCGCCTGACCCGACTTGCCAGGTGTGTTCGGTCACTTCTCAAAGCAAGGAGTCAAATCATGAAGAAGATGCTCATCCTGGGCTTGGCGCTGGTCCTGACCGGGTCCACGCTCACCTATGCGGACGACCTGTTCCCGCCGCCGTGGCGAGGCCATCCCCGCTCGACCTTCGCCCAATGGGAGTTCGACTACCCGGGCGTTCCCGGTGCCTACGGCCACTACCCGCAGCCTGACATCTGGCAGAATCCCTTCGGTCCGCCCACGGCGCACGTGGTCCCCGGGCCGGGCATGGAGTGGATGCCGGAGTACCAGGGCCGGCCGGGCGTGTGGCCCTTGTCAGGCCGGATCGATTTCGAAATCCCGAACTTCCCGGAGCCGTTGCCGGAGAAACGGATCTGGGTGCAAGTGACGTTTCAGAACCAGCCCGGCGGCAACGGCGGCGTGCTGGGTTCCAACCCGCCCCCGGCGTTGTGGAACACGATCAGCTTCATCGCGCTGCCCGACGGCTGGCTGCACCAGACCATCGAGCTGGTCATCCGGCCTAACCCGCCGTTCGAGGTGCTGAGCCTGTTCGGCGACATCAATGTCGATGAAGTGGTCATCGACACCATCTGCATTCCGGAGCCGGCCACGCTGGGCCTGCTGGCCCTGGCGGCTCCGCTGGCGGTCTTCCGCCGCCGCTAAAGGGCACGGGGCGAACCGCGGGCCTAGCCCTGCCCTGCGGCGTTCGCGAAGGCGTGTCGCGAAGGCAGACCATTCACGGCCGGGCGTCGGACTTTCCCGAGTCCGGCGGCCCGGCCGCTTTTTTTGGACGAGTCCGGGAGGCCTGCCTACTTGCCCACCCCGCCGCCGCTGAAGGTCTTCATCAGTTGCAGTGCCGCGGGTCCGGCCAGCACCACGAAAATGGTCGGGAAGATGAACAGGATCAGCGGGATCAGCAGCTTCACGGCCGTCTTCTGGGCGCGTTCCTCGGCTTTCTGGCGGCGTTTGGTCCGCAGCGACTCGGCCTGGGTGCGGAGGGCCTTGGCGATGCTCGTGCCGAGCTTCTCCGCCTGGACGATCACCGCCACCAGCGCGCCCATCTCTGAAACGCCCGTCCGCGCCGCCATGTTGGTCAGCGCCTCGCTGCGGGGCACCCCCATCTGCGTCTCCAGTGTGGCGATCTGCAACTCCTCCGCCAGGGCGACATGCACCTGTCCCATCTCGTCGCTGACCCGCTGAATCGCGGCGTCGAGGCCCAGGCCCGCCTCCACCGCGACCACCATCAGGTCGAGCGAGTCGGGCAGCCCGTTACGGATCGCCTCCATGCGTTTGCCGGCGGCCACGTTCAGCCACAGATTGGGCAGCATGAACCCGATGCCCAGGCCGAAGACGGTGTAGCCGAGCACGTGGATCATCTCCTTGTCGGCATGCAGGGCCAGGACCGTCCCGATGATCGCGCAGGCCACGCCGCCCGCCGTCTTGCTGGCCAGGAACAGCACGGGGGCCGACTCCTTGCGGAACCCGGCGGAGGCCAGTTTGGCGCGGAGGGTGCTTTGCTCGGCGGCGTTCTTGGGCATCACCGGCCGCGACAGCAGCGGCGCCGCGGCTTCCAGCACCTTGCTGCCGGCGGCCCGCTGGCGGGCCTTCTTCTGGAGCGTCCCCAGGTCTTCGGTCGGGGCCAGGCCGGCGCTGCGGCGTTGCACGGCCTCGCTGTACTCCTGGTGCTTGCGGGGGAACAGCGAGTACCCGATCATGCCCACCGCCAGGGCCAGCAGCGCCGCGAGTATCAACCAGTCCATCCCCCAGCCTCCCATCGTCGCCGAACGGTCACACCTTGATGTTGACGATCTTCTGAATCATGGCCAGGCCCAGCAGTTGGGCCACGCCGGCGCCCATGAGCATGTACTGTCCCAATTGCTCCTCCAGCAGCGTGTTGGCGTAGCTCGGGTTGATGACCAGCTCGACCATGAACACCACCACCGGCAGGGCCAGCAGCACCCACCCGGAGAGCCGTCCTTCCGCGGTCAGGGCCTTCACCATCCCGAAAAGCTTGATCCGCTCGCGGATCACGCTGCTGATGTTGTCCAGCACCTCGGCCAGGTCGCCGCCGGTCTGACGCTGGATCAGCACCGCGGTCACGAAGAACCGCACGTCCATCAGGCTGACGCGCTTGGCCATGTGCCGCAGGGCGTCCTCGATCTTGATGCCCAGGTTCTGCTCGTGGAAGACCCGGGCGAATTCGGTGCCGACCGGATCCGGAAGCTGCTGGCTCACCAGCATGATCGCGTTGGCCAGCGAGTGCCCGGCCCGCAGGCCCTGGCTCATCAGCTCGAACACGTCGGGGAGCTGGTTCATGAACTTGTTCATGCGGCGTTTCTTCTGGATCCAGACAAACAGGATCGGCAGCAGGAAAGCGGCCAGGGCCACGGCCACTCCCAGATATTGCGGGGCCTTGAGAAAGTAGCACGCGATGTAGCCGACGGCGCCCAGCCCGAGCAGGTTGATCAGGAAGGCGGTCGCGTTCCAGTTGAGCGCGGCCTGCTCCAGCATGGTCTGGAGGGAGGAGATGAAGGACAACCGCGAGATCATCCCGCTCAACCCGCCGGACTCCTGCCGCTGGCGTCGCAGGATGGATTCCTTGGCCAGCCGCTCGGTGGCGCTTTCGCCGAGGCCGGAGTTTTCGCGCAGCCGTTGCTCGACGCGACGGGCTTCCGGTCGCCGCAAATCGTGGATCAGGTTGAAGATGGCGTAGGTCAACGCCACCGCGCCGACCAGCGGAACGACGTAGATCAGCCAGTCGTCCGAACCTTCGGCCAGCAGGTTGAAAAAGGCCATGTCCTCGCTCCCGCTCGGCAGCCTCATTGCTCCACGTCATCCGTCAGCAGCACCTGACGCTCGAAAAGGGCCGGGCTGAGTTCGACGCCCGAGTACTTGAGCCGGTCCAGAAAGCCCGGCCGCAGTCCGGTGGCGATGAACCGGCCGTAGGCCTTGCCCGTCGGGCTGATGCCCAACTGCTCGAACTTGAAGATCTCCTGCATGGTGACGGTGTCGCCTTCCATGCCCTGCACCTCGGCGATGGACATGATCTTGCGGGGGCCGCCGGTCAGGCGGGCGGCGTTGACCAGCAGATGAATGGCGCTGGCGAACTGCTGGCGAATGGCCCGGATCGGTAGCTCGAACCCGGCCATCATGACCATGGTCTCGACCCGCTGCACGGCGTCGCGGACGCTGTTGGCGTGAATCGTGGTCAGCGACCCGTCGTGGCCGGTGTTCATGGCCTGGAGCATGTCCAGCGTCTCCGGCCCGCGGCACTCGCCGACCACGATCCGGTCGGGCCGCATGCGCAGGGAGTTGATCAGCAGGTCGCGAATGGTCACCTGGCCCTTGCCTTCGATGTTGGGCGGGCGGGATTCCAGGCGGACCACGTGCGGCTGGCGCAGCTGCAACTCCGCGGCGTCTTCGATGGTGACCACGCGGTCATGGTCCGGAATGAAGCTGGACAGGTTGTTCAGCAGGGTGGTCTTGCCCGAGCCGGTCCCGCCGACCACCAGGATGTTCAGCCGCGAAATCACGCACGCCCGCAGGAATTCCACCATCTCCGGCGTGACCGACTTGAAGCGGATGTAGTCGTCCCAGGTAATCGGATCGGCGCCGAAGCGGCGGATCGACATCGACGGGCCGTCGATGGCCAGCGGCGGGATCACCGCGTTGACGCGGGAGCCGTCCTTGAGCCGGGCGTCCACCATCGGCGACACCTCGTCGCAGCGGCGGCCGACCGAGGACACGATCTTGTCGATCACGTGCATGAGGTGGGCGTTGTCGCGGAAGGTCACCGCGCTCAGCTCCAGTTTCCCCTTGCGCTCGATGTACACCTTCTTCGGGCCGTTGATCAGAATGTCGCTGATGTGCGGGTCCTTCAGCAGCGTCTCCAGCGGGCCCAGGCCGAAGGTCTCGTTGAGGATCTCGACCACCAACTGCTGCCGCTCGTTGTAGTTGAGCAGGGCGGTCTCCTGCTCGCACAACTGGGTGATGACCTGCTTGACCTCCTCCTTGACCTCGTCGTCGTTGCCCCGCTTGCCGAGGGCGGCCAGGTCGAGCGTGGCCACCAGTTTCCGGTGAACCCGGGCCTTGATCTCGTAGAACTCCTCGGTGCGGTCGTTTTTGGGGACCGCGGGCGGCGGCGGGGAGGCCGGAGGCGGTTTGACGGCGACCGCCTCCGTCGCCGCCGGCGTCTCGGGCGCCTTCGGTTTCGCGGGCGGCGTGGGCACTTTCAGCGTGGGGATCTTGGCGCGGCCGAACATGGTCTTCCTTCTCCTCCGTGGAACCGGGTCGGACCGAGAATCGCCGCCGCCGCGCGAATCGACGGCGACGGCCGGACCACGGTCCCGGCTCCTACATCGGCCAGGCGGCGGCCTCGGATTGGCAAGGATTCCACGCCCGCGGCGGAGGCTGGCCGTCGAGCGTCCCCGGCGGAACCGCGTTTACGGGACCCCGACGGCGGGCGAGGCCGGCGGGGCCGGGGCGGCGGCCTCGTTTCCCTTGCGGAACAGCTTGCCGAGCAGGCCCCGCCCGGCGGATTCCTCGGCGGCGAGCTGCTGCGGGCAGTGGATCTTCATGGCCAGATGGCGGATATCCTGGCGGACCTTGCTGCGGGCGAACTCGGTCTTCAGCGGCTGGCCGATATTGATGCTGGCGCTGACCGCCTTCCAGTCGTCGGCGATGGTGCTGAAGATCTTGCGGTTCAGGATGGACTCGACCTGCGGCACCTCGAGATAGGCCGATTCGCGGCCGACGCGGTTGCAGAGGAAGGTCAGCCGCTCGGGGTTGAAACCCTGGGCCGCCAGCTCCTGGGCCATGCGGTCGGCATTGCGGACGTGCGTGACCAGAAGCTGCATGACCAGGAAGTTGTGGTCCGCGGCGTCCAACACGATCCGCCCGCCGGGGTCGTGCCGTGTGGGGCCGTCCACCACCACATAGGCGAACAGCTCCTGAAGGCTGGTCAGGACCGCGGCGCAATGGGCGGCGGTGATCATCTCCGCCTGGGCGAAGGTGTGCGGTCGGCGGAGCACATGCACGCCCGACTCGTGCCGCACCAGGGCCTTCATGACCATCTCGGGGTCCAGTTGCTCCGGTGTCGAGCACAGGTCCGCGACGGTGTGCTGCCCGTTCACATCCAGCAGCGTGGCCACGTGTCCGAAGCGGAAATCGAGATCGACGACCGCGACTTTGGCCTCCTTGCCCGCCAGATCGGCCAGCTCCACCGCCAGGTTGGTGGCCAGCGTCGTGCAGCCCACTCCGCCGGCGGCGCCCATGAAGGAGATGAGCTTGCCCGGCTCCTTGGCGGGGGCCGGAAGCTCGGCAAGCTGTCCCACCGCGGCCTGGAACTCCGCCGGATCGACCGGCTTGATGAGGAACTCCTTGACCCCGGCCCGCATGGCCCGCAGCACGATGTCGCCCTCGGTCTGGGCGCTGACCGCGAAGATGGGCAGTTGCGGCACCGCCTGGCGAAGCAGCTTGAGGCATTCCAGGACGACGGCGGGGTTGGGGTCGAGGTCCGCGATCAGCAGTTCGCAGGGAAACTGGGCGACGGCCTGCGGCAGGAGGCTCGGCTCGTCCAGGTCGGCGACGATCCGCAGCGGTTCGTGGCTGGTCAGGACCTTTCGCAGCTCCGGCGCATAATCCGCCTCGGCGGTGAACAAGATGGCGCGAATGGTCCGTCCCATGACCTGGCAGCACCCCTCCCGTAGCCGTCAGCCGTGCCGCCCTCGGTGGTCCGAAGACGCCGGCCCGCTGCTCCGTCAAATATCGGCCGCCGCGGCGGGCTGCTTCAGTCCGCCGCGGCGTGCCGAAGGTCGAGTTCACGCTGTTCCGCCGGAGTCCCGCCGGAGCGGGCCGCCGACGAATGGATGGGCGGCGATTATTGGATCAACCGCACCGGCCGCTTGCCGCCGAGGGTCTGGAAAATCTCCTGAAGCTTGGTGACATAAAGCGGCTGGTTGTTGTTATCGGGGTCGGGCGTGCTGTCGGCGAAGAAGTAGTTTTCCGGCCGAGACGCCAGACTGGCGCACAACTCCGGGTTTACGTCGCCGCCGACGCCGACCACGTACACGGTGGCGCCGAGGTTCTTCAGGGCATTGGCCTGCTCCGCGGCCCAGTTGACGGCCTCCGGCGCGTTTTCGCCCACGTAGCTCCCGGCGGAGTTGATGTTGGGCTTGCCGTCCGTCAGCAGAATGACCACCTTGGCCGCGGCCGTTCTGGCACGCGTGCTGGTCAATTCCGCGAACGCCCGCTCAAAGCCGGCGCCGATGTTGGTGTAGGCCGTGAAGTGCCCCGCCTGGTAGCAGTTCAGCGTGTCGGGGATCTCCTGCAACGCGAGCGGCAGGAGGCTCGGCGACGACGGCACCGTGAGGTTGTGCAGGTGCGTTCCGTACTGGGCGAAAGCCTCGAGCGAAACGTGGTCCTGGGTCTCCAATTCCACGATCAGGCTGATCATCTCCTGCACGGCGTCCTTCACGGCCTGCAACGGCTGAGCGGGAGTCATGTACAGCACCGGCGTGTTGGCGTAGGACGGGCGTTTTTCCAGGAGATAGTTCACGAAGGTCTTCAGCCCGAAGCGATACCGGAAGTTGCTGTCGGTGCTGGTCATCTGGGACGTGCCGGCCACGTAGTCCACGTAGCTGTTCCAGGTATTGTGGGAGGTTCCGCTGGGATAGGGGAAGTTCAGCTTGGCGGTCAGCTCGCTGTCGTCCACGTAGTTGTCGCCGTTGCCGCCGCTGGTGCCGTACTTGCCGCCGCTCTTGCCGCTCTGCCACTCGGCCACGCCGAGGATGACCTTGACGCGGTTGCGGTAGCGGTTGCCGGTGCTGTCGCCGCTGCCGCTCATCAGCGCCGAGGCTTCGGCACTGCTGTAACCGCGGGACAGCAACTGGCTGTTCACCGCCGTTTCAGTGCAGGAGGAGCTTTTCTGGACCTTCCACAGGCCCGGGTCGCTGGTCGGGTTGTAGCTGCCGAGCAGCAGCTCGCTGCCCCAGTTGTTGAGCTGACCCCAGGTCGGGGAGCCGAGGGCCTGCCAGCACTCCTTGAGGTTGACCTGCACGCCCGGCCGGG
>Ga0129299_1001510_pt1 | contig 15529 bp, 12 predicted proteins | sample ConPoolayeCmetaG_FD_94477 | JGI IMG/M metagenome (GOLD analysis project Ga0129299, IMG submission 94477) | Hot spring microbial mat communities from California, USA to study Microbial Dark Matter (Phase II) - Cone Pool mat layer C metaG ... | reverse complement strand
TCCTTCTGAAATATCACAGCTAAACCTTGATAACACTGCTCTGGTAATTATTCCTTATTCCGAAACTAATCTTAATGACTCAAAAAATTACGAATCAATATATGGAATACAAAAAGCTTTTCATGCGGCGGGTGTTAACTCTTTAATTATGACACTTTGGAGAATTGATAGTCAGATAATGACTGATTTTATAAAAGAGTTTACCAATAATTTTGGGATTGGGCTTGACAGACCCACTGCGTTCCGAAGAGCCACCCAGAATTTAGCCAAAAAAACAAAAAATCCTTCCGTTTGGGGAAGTATTATTATGGTAGGAAATTAATTTATATTTTTTTTAAAAGTTCGCTGAAAATTTTAAAAATATTCATAATTTCTTTTTTCAAAGAACATTTTTTTTTAATTTTGTAATCCTGTTTTGAATAAAAAGGAAGATTAAATTAGGGGCCCGTAGCTCAGCTGGTTAGAGCGCACGCCTGATAAGCGTGAGGTCGGTTGTTCAAGTCAACTCGGGCCCACAAAAAACAAAGCGATTAAAAATCGCTTTTTTGATTAAGATGATATTTTTTTGATGGGCCTATAGCTCAACTGGGAGAGCGCCAGATTTGCATTCTGGAGGTTAGGAGTTCGAGCCTCCTTAGGTCCACTAATATCCACGGCTGAGTATTCTCAGCCTTTTTTTTAATTTCATCATATATTATGATTTACGGTATTGGCACTGACATAATCGAAGTTGAGCGGATAAAAGAGGCAATCGAAAAATATGGCTTGCGTTTTCTCAACAGAATTTTTACCCAAACCGAGCAGGAATATTGTGAATCCTTCAACGAGAATAAATATTTACATTATGCAGCCCGCTTTGCAGCAAAAGAATCTTTCAGCAAAGCTATTGGAACTGGCATCACACAGGGTTTCAAATTTAATGAAATAGGGGTTGTCAATGAATCAAACGGGAAACCTAATGTTGTGCTTACTGGTGGATTATTTGAAAAATGGGGTGATTTCAAAATTGAAGTCTCTCTTTCGCACACACACACTAACGCAGTTGCATTTATTACCATAGAAAAGACATAACAGGTTGTTAACTCTTTTCCATCGTTAAAATTTATCTAAATTGATGTCAAATGATTGGAATCAGTTTAAGATAATAATCTTTTCAAAGTATCTTTGACTACCTGTGATTATTTGAATGAAATAAATTCCTGAATTAAGGCTTTCAACATTTAAAACATAAGATTTATCAGAAACATCTGTATAATGATTATATATTATCAAATTACCGGTTAAATCAAATAGTTTTATCTCCAATTTATTGGACAAAAGATTATTAAATGACAAGTTAATTTTATCACGAGCAGGAACAGGGTAAATATTAACAAGTTGTTTCTTTTCATGGTAACCATATTCAGCAGAAAGCAGTTTATTTCTGAATTGTGAGGCTAAATCCGAAAGATTTTTAGAGCAACCAAATAGGAAATCAAAAGATTTTGTGCTTTTAGATTGAAATAAACCGGGAAATTTAACACCTACAACCATTCCAATATCGCCTATACCTGAAAATTGAAAAGCAGTTCCTGAATTCAGAGCCATAAACTGATGTTCACGAGTGAAGCTGTCGGGCATTTTAAATCCAGCAGCTTGAGCAATGCCTTCTATGGAATAAGAAGCACAGCCACAATAAATAGGTATTTCTCTTGCATATTCGACAAGCTCTGCTGTGATATTTTCGGAAATAGGAATATCAGAAATTGCTTCAGAAAAAATCCTGACTTTGTTACTATCGGAGGATGGTCCAATATCCCAATCAAAATAGTATCCTGCTGCAAGATCACTAATATCGTAATCGTTGGTATTTTTGACATTTACGAATATTTTTGCTACAGTTGAATTCCCGGCAGGCAAAAACACTTCCTGAGTTACTTCTAATCCGATTCTGTCTGATGAAAAAGCAAATGAATCATCAAATATTGAAATATTTTTTTGAGGTTTTATAAATGGTTTTAGCGAAGCAAAATCACTTCCCTGTGAATTACCCCATAGAGAGCTAACAGATTCAGAGGGGGCTGCTGTAGCATAAAATCCGGCATTCCAGATTTGATTTCCAATCCCTTTGAGCACTACACCCTCGCCTCTTAGATTTGGACTTTTTCCTGCAAAACCAACAGATCCACGGTCACCCATCGAAAATTTGAAGGCATCATTTTCAAATGTAGTCACTTCATTTGTTGGATAGAAAGGTATCAGGAAAAAGTCTTTATATCCGGATTCATTTGAAATATCAACCCTAAGGAAAATTTTTCTTGAATCACTTTTTACAACCTTAAATGAAAAAGAGCTAATTTCAAATTCAGTGTCTGGTTGGATTAAATCAATACTAACTTTTTGATTCAGGACTTGAATAGAATTATAATCATCATCAACAGTGCTTAAATTAAAATCAATATTTTTGCCTTCGCCGAGATAATTTTTTGCTTTAATTATTAAAATTGCTGTGTCACCGGGATTAAATCTATCAGTGATTTCGCCATCAGTATGCTTGAATATTATGCTTTTAGGTTTAATAGCAACCAGACTAATCGGATCTGTTTCTATAATTTTAAGCAAATTTATTCTGCCGGGAATAATTTTTTCGAAAAAAGTATTTTTATCGGAAATATCATCAACGCAAAGCCTTGTAAATTCAAGGGCTTGAACAGCATTCAAATTGGGATACATCGCTCTTGCAAAAGCAACTGCTCCGGAAATGACGGGAGCAGCCGCAGAAGTTCCACCAAAATTCTGGCTGAAACCATCTATGTTATTATCTGTTACCCAGTTACCGGTGCCCGGTGCCATAATTCTGACGTGAGATCCGTAGCTTGATGATCCTGTTATCTGGTCGGATTGATCAACTTCACCAACACCCAGAACCCCATCATAACCAGCAGGATAGAAAATTTCTGAATTGCCATTATTCCCACCGGAGGCAACAATTGCAACATCACGGCTAATTGCATAGTTGATAATATCCATATCAAAACCCGACGGTCTTTTGTTTCTTCCCCAACTGCAGTTTAGCACCTTCAAACCGCGTTGAGCTGCATAAAGAATTGAACGATAACTATAAAGAAGATTTGTGCTGTTTTTGGGAGCTATTTTTATTGGGAAAATTCTGCATTTTGCACCTACACCAGCAATACCTATTAAGTTATTATAAGTTGCCCCGGCAATGCCAGCAACCTTTGTTCCGTGGTCATTTGAATGGTATGTATTTCCAGCAGAACTATTATCTTCAAAAAATGCTAAATTGCAACCACGATAATCATCCACAAATCCATTGCCATCATCATCCTGTCCGTTTGGTAAATCGAAATAATTTGGAGCTATAGAGTTGGTCAGGTCAATATGATCCTGCAACATACCTACATCACTGATACCTATAATAATATTGGAGTCCCCCTGAAAATAATCCCATGCATCGAAAGCTCTGATTGTTGATAGCATAGTTTGCATACCAGCCATAGCATCATTGGGAATTCCAAGCAATTCATCGCTTACGACAGGTTCAGCTTGTTCAACAATATCATTTTCGGAAATCAGTTGTTTGCAAATATCTTCAGGTTTTTTTTGGTTATTATATTGAACGAAATAAGACCTGAGCAAAGGTTCTTCTCGTGATATAATTTCTTCCAAATTTTGATTTTTCAATGACTGTGAATTTATGTAAAACGGATTCATTGTGAAACTTTGTTCCGGAGGGAGAAAAGCTTCAATTTTTTGAGCATTAATTTTAGATAAAAAATTCTTGATAAAATCTAATGAATAATTCTGTTTGAATTTTATCATAATTAAGTTAGAAAAAATGGGGTTTTCTCTTCCGGTTTTTGGTTCTGGCATTAATAAATATGTATCATCCGAAAATGATTTAGAAAAATTAAAAATCAGAATTAAAATAAAAAATGTTCTTATGTTAAATATTTTTTCGGATATTTTTGTAATCATAAGTTTATGTTATAGTTTTTTTGAAAAAAATATTACTTTGAAATCAATAATTCAAAAAAAATTAAAATAGAATTTAAAAAAAACTGTTAAGATATAGACATAATTACATAAAAAAAGTTACATAATATATCATTTTTATTGAATGCAAAGCGAAAATAATTTCATAGTTACAGCAAGGAAATGGAGGCCCTTAAGATTCAACGATGTTGTTGGACAGAGTCATATTACTGTTACTCTCAAAAATGCTTTACAATCAGGTAGGATACATCATGCATACCTATTCAGCGGACCAAGGGGAGTTGGAAAAACTACAACAGCAAGAATTCTTGCAAGGGCTTTGAATTGTTCTAATCCAAAGGATTTTGAACCATGCAATGAATGTCTTTCCTGTCTATCAATCATTGAGGGACGTTCTCTTGATGTTATCGAGATAGATGGAGCATCGAACAATAGCGTTGATGATGTCAGGAAATTGAGGGAGAATGCTAAATATCCTCCGGTGAACGGAAAATATAAAATGTATATAATTGATGAAGTTCACATGCTTTCGACTTCAGCTTTTAATGCTTTACTTAAAACTCTTGAAGAGCCACCTCCACATCTTTTGTTTGTATTTGCAACTACTGAACCGCATAAAGTTCCTGCAACAATATTGAGCAGATGCCAGCGGCACTCCTTCAAAAGAATGGAACTCGATACAATTATCAAACATATTAAGTTTATCTCCGAATCTGAAGGTATGGAGATTGATGAGGAATCTTTGATTGCCATAGCCAAAAAAGCTGATGGTTCGATGAGGGATGCTCAAAGTATTTTTGACCAGGTAAGGGCTTTTTGTGGAGACAAAATTGTTTACGAAACTTTGCTCGAAGCACTACATCTTGTTGACCTCGACTTTTATTTCCGGATAAGTAAAGCTATTTATGAACACAAACCGGAGGAAATGCTTGAAATTGTAAGGGAAGCAGTCAGTAAGGGCTATGACATAAATGAGTGTCTTGGCGGAATGGTTGAACATTTCAGAAATTTACTTACGATAAAACTTACCAATTCAGCTAAATTGATTGAAGGCTCTTCTGCATATTTAAAAAAATATGAAGAAGAAGCTTTGAAATTCACAAAATCTGATTTATTAAGGCTTCTGAATTTGATTACTTCAACAGAACAATCACTGAGATTTGCACCTCAACCAAGAATCAAATTCGAAGTTGCCCTTGTTCAAATGGCTTCGCTCGATTCACTCCTTGATATTTCAGAATTAATTGAAGAAATACGTTCTCTTAAAGGCTTGCCTGTGCCTAAGGAAGGGGCGCATTCAAAAACTAAAGAATCAGTAAAAGAAATTGAAAAAAAAGCGGAAACAAAATATGAGGTTGATGACAGTTCTGATAATCCAATAACCGTAAGTGAACCATTGGCGATAGATAAACAAGAATCTGATAAAATCGTTTTGCCGAGTTATGATTTCAATTCAGAAGATGAAATTGAAATTAAACAAGAAATGAAAAATTCAATAACTGGCATAAGTGCAGAAAAGATTAAGGAGGGTTGGTCCGAATTTTTAGAAAAATATGGCAATTCCAATAATGGATTATCAATGCTTAGCAATAGAAGTCTTGTTTTGGCAACTTTTTATGATTCAGAAATTATTTTTGAGGTGGTTAGTTCATTTGCTCTCGAAAATTTAGAGAAGAAGAGGCTTTCTATAATAAGTGCCCTTTATGAATTTTATGGGACTGAAATAAAATGTAAATTCTTGCTTGGACAACCAGACAAATTTGAACATCAGGATGAAGAAACAATTCCCAAAGAAGAAAAAATAAATACAAAAACATCAGAGAAAAAATCATCAAACAAGGAAAAAAAGGAAAAAACGTCTAAAACCGTTCAAAATATTAATAAATCCGAAGGAGATAGACATCCGATAGAACAATTATTGGTAGATTTATTCGGAGCTAAAGAAATACAAAGAAAGTAGTTAAATTTTAAAGGAGTAAAAGAATGGCACTAAACGTTGGTGATAAAGCTCCCAATTTTACAGGAGCGATTGATGAAAATAAAAATATATCTTTAAAAGACCTAAAAGGTAAATGGTTTGTACTTTATTTTTATCCTAAAGACAATACTTCAGGTTGTACAAAAGAAGCCTGCAGTTTCAGGGATAATATGGAAGAAATTACAAAATCAGGGGTGGAGGTGATTGGGGTTAGCCCCGATAGCGTTAAGTCCCACAATAACTTCAAAACCAAATTTAATTTAAATTTCCATTTGATTGCTGACCCAGACAAAACCATTTGCAATGCTTATGATATTATGGGGGAAAAATCAATGTATGGGAAAAAGTATCTCGGAGTTATAAGAACCACTTATATCATTGATGATAAGGGCATTATCAGGAAAGTGTTTTCGAATGTTAAAGTTGATGGACATATTGATGAGGTTATTAATGCTATCAAGGAATTAAAAAAATAATACTTGATGATAGACACCCATGCACATATTGATGTTCAGGAATTTGAAGGTATTCGTGATGAAATACTTGCAAGAGCTGAAGAAGCTAATATTGAAAAAATTATCATACCAGCTATAGAACCAAAAACATTCGACAATCTTATTAATGTAGCAAGCAGTTCGGATAGGTTTTGTTATGGAATTGGGATTCATCCTCATAATTCAAACGAAATCGATGGCGAGGCAATTAAAATTGTTGAACAAATAATTAATGAAAAAAATCCTGTGGCAGTTGGAGAAATTGGTCTTGATTATTATTATGATTTTTCACCTCCGGAAATACAGAAAAGTCTCTTCAGGCAACAAATTAAGCTTTCAAAAAAATATAACCTGCCGGTTATAATCCACAACCGGGATGCATTTGATGATTTATTCACTATTCTTGAAGATGAACAAGATGGTTCCCTGACTGGCGTTCTTCACTGTTTTTCAGGAAATACCGAACAATTGGAAAAAGCCATTAATTTAGGTTTTAATGTTTCTTTTACTGGAAACATCACATTCAAGAAAACAAATTTAGAGGAAACGGTTCGGGAAGCTCCATTAAACAAAATTTTGCTTGAAACAGATTCACCATGGATGGCACCAGTTCCTCACAGGGGTAAAAAGAATGAACCTGCTTTTCTTAAATTTATCGCTGAAAAAATAGCTGAAATAAAAAAGATATCAATAGATGAGGTAATTACCATGACAACACAAAACGCAAAATCTCTTTTCAAACTTATAGTATTATTACTTTTTTTATCTTTCAATTCATCTAATTTATTTGCACAAACAAATAAGACTGAAGAAGGAGAATTTCAGGATATTTTCAGCGATGAAGTGGAAGCATATAATCCTTACGAAAAATCGCTCGGATTCGGTGGTTTTCTCGGAACAAACACAATAGTTCAATCTATCGAAGAAACAAGAGGAACAAGAGATGTCTCTTACGAGGGAATACTTTTTTATGGAGGAATGGTTAATTTTTTTCCGTGGGAATTTGTTTCAATTCAACTGGGTTACGTCTATTCAAAAAACAAGAAAATAGTTGAAAAGAGCAAAAATCTTCTGGGACCCAATATTCATCAGGTCATAGAGTTAGGAACCCAATGGTATGTTAACCCTAATAGCAGATTGAATTTCTTTGGCACTCTGGGACCCTCGTTAATTTTTAATAAATTTGGAGAAGGAACCGATAAGGAAAGAGAAAACAGTTCATTAGCTATAAATACAGGTATAGGATTTAACCTGAACATTCCATTTAAAGGGGTTGGATTGCTTGCAGTTTCGGCTGAATGGCGTCTTAGTTTTGATATGACTGTGAGCGATACATACGGAGTAATATTTAATCCCAACGATCCCAATGATGTCAAATTTGTTGAGCAAAGAGTAACATCTTTCTTTTCTTTGCCACGAATTGTTCTGGCTTTCTATCCTTTCAACAGGCAATAAGATCATTCGGATGGGTATATTTTTTTTAAGAAAGTAAGACCTTCCTATCCTTATTTTTTTGGTTAAAGTATATGTTGAATTATCTGTAAGTTGCAATTGCCGACTGAATATCAATCAACAATTTATCAGTCAAAAGCGAAAAAGCCGTGCTGAAAGCAGGAGCTATTGATTTTACAGAATTATTTTGTCGGGAGATTTTTTGTGAATATACATGGCTCAGTATGATGTTTTTATTAGTATCAAGTGGGATTCTTCTTATCAAGTTTGCCTGAAGAGACACAAAAACATAATTTCCCTCATTACCTTTTTCTGAATTATAAGCCATCATGTCAATCAGATGAGTCTCAAGAATATAATCGGGTAAGATTGATGAAGTGCTTTTAATAACACCACCAGAAAAACCTGAATAGAGATTAAGTCTTTTGACGATAAAATCGGTAACCATCGGAGCGATTTCGGAATTCCATTGATGATAGTTATATCTCTGGATGCGACCATCGTCCCATATTCCCATTAAACTTGTTGATTCGAGCTCTGCCGATGGAATAACTTCTCTGACAAGAATAGTAGCATCAATTTTACCAATATTTTTCAATGTTAGAGGGTCTTGTTCGAGTCGGTAAAATTCAGTTTTTGGATAATCTGTTCTAAGCGAAATACAGGAGTTAAACAGAAAAATGATAAAAGCAAATAGAAAGAATAAGTTAAAAAACTTACAAATATTAACAATTATTCTCATCAGTTTCAATATTTTTTAAATTAAACTGTTAAATTACTGACTTTTTTTTGAATGCTACAAATTTATATATAATTTTAGAAACTAAAAAAAAGATATTTTGATTTTCTCAATTGTTAATTATGATTTATTTTCTATCAGATGTTCATCTTGGGTTCGAGGATAGAGCTCTTGATAAAAAACGGGAGGATTTGCTGCTGAAGACTTTAGATGTGGTTTCTGAGGATTGCAGGACATTGGTAATCCTTGGTGATTTATTTGATTTCTGGTTTGAATATAAGACAGTAATTCCAAAAATTTTCTATAGAACCATTACGAAACTTTATGAAATAAAGCAAAATGGGATTGAAATCATATATTTAATGGGTAATCATGATTTCGGGCATAAAAGTTTCTTCTCCGATGAATTAGGAGTTGAGATAATTAAAGATGATGTGGAAATTATTTTCTATGGAAAAAGGTTTTTCCTATCACACGGGGATGGAAAATCTTTTTATGATTCAATTTATAATTTTCTTAAAAAAATATTAAGAAATCCTATCTCTTTGTATTTTTATACTAAACTGCACCCGGATTTAGGGATAAAATTAGCTTCCGGCTCTTCAAAAGAGAGCAGAAAACATACGAGTAAGAAAAAGTATGGAGATGTTGAGGGAATGGAACAATTTGCCGGAAAAAAAATTGAAGAAGGCTTTGATTATGTTGTTATGGGGCATCGTCATAAACTTATTATGAAAAAGCTCGGAAACGGATTCTATGTTAACCTTGGTGATTGGCTGCACGAACCCCACATTGGCAGATTTGACGGGGATAAATTTGAACTTATTAAAGTGAAAGACTTAATCATTTAATAAAAATAGTGACCGATGGAAAGTGGTGAAAAAGCAAATTTCTAATTACATTCTTACGTCATTTCAACTTAACAAAAAAAATTAATTTTCAAAGTTCTATGGTTTATTTTATTTTTTGTTTATTGTCAATTTTTCTTTTCTTTGCTGAAGATATCGAAGCAAAAGAAAAACAACCAATTTTAGCCTATCTTTCGGCTGGGCTTTGGCACTTTATTGATGATGAAGGAAATGAAGTTTTCGAGGCGAAGAAAGTTGATGATGTCCTTGGTTACAGAAGCGGACTAATAAGAGTGTCAGTTAAAGAAAACGATAAAACCCGTATAAAATATCTTGATTTGTCCGGTAAAATAGTGCTTGAACCAGACTATGACTATGCTTATGATTTTGAAAATGGCATTGCAATGGTTTTCAATTTTACAGATAAGACCAGGACAAGTAAAAAATTTGGCTTCATTGATAAAAACGGAAAAACAATTATACCATGCAATTTAGATGATGCAAGTCAGTTCAGCGAAGGATTAGCTTACATATCAAGCAATGATTTTCAAGGTTATATTGATACTACTGGCAAGAAAACAATAAATTTAGGAGAGACAGCAGGTTTTATGTTTAGCGAAGGCTTTGCTGCGGTTAATAATAAAAAGTTTGAGTTTGGTTTTATCAATTCAAAAGGTGATTTAGTTATAGATTATAGATTTGATGAGGTAGGAAGCTTTAAAGAAGGTTTCGCAAAATTTAACAGGGATAATAAATTTGGATATATTGATACAAAAGGAAATGAGAGGATTCCTGCTAATTTTGATATAGTAAATAATTTTAACGAGGGGAGAGCATTTGTAGGATTATATGATATTGATTTTAAGGCATTTTGGGCTGTAATTGACACAAATGGAAATTATATTACAAAGCATATTTTTACAAGGTTTCATGATTTCAGCGATGGCTTTGCAGCGGTAAGAGATTCATCTCTCTGGGGCTTTATAGACAAAAAAGGTGAATATGTAATAAAGCCAAGATTTTATTATGCAAATTCTTTTAAGGATGGAATTGCGTGGGCATCAGACAAAAAAAGCAAAACAGCAGGATTCATTGATAGGAATGGTAATTTCAAGATAAAAATACCTGAGTTCGAGAAAGCAATTGAACTCAGGTTTAACCGCAGAGTTTATTAGAAATAATTTTAATTGAGCGAAAGCTGCGGAAAATACATACTTGACTGCAATTGGAATATCAATGGATGAACACTGAAATTCATAAACGGTCTAAGGGGAAAAGAATTAACAATATTAATGGCTTCTTCTTCAGAATTTGCAGTTATGGTAAGCCAAGACTTTGTCCTGTCCGAAGAAAGGGCAAAATTACTTACTGTTCCCTGCTGAAGTAATTTATTAATTACATTACGTTGCTCAGGAATTAAGGAAATATATTCTTCTGATAGAGTAGAAACTAATTCTATGTCAAAAAAGTATTGATTCATATCATCTCCTAAAATATTTCATACAATTTGACGAATTTAGGAATTAATAAATTTTAATTTAGTTATAATTTTTTTATTTATTTTTTTGGTATAATGACGATAAAATTATAAATTTTTTTACAAATGGAAATTATGTTAAAGGTTTTTCTTTGTAACTAACCAATATTAAATAATTAAATATAATTAAGTAGGAAAATAATTTTATTTTTGTAAATTTGTGTGATTATAAAGTCTGATTTAGGTTAAATGAAAGAAATGAATAAAATTCTCGTAGTCGAAGATGAATTAACAAATTCAATTCTACTAAAAAGACTTCTAACAAAAGCAGGATATTCAGTTGTAACAGCACATAATGGTGCTGATGCTTTGAAGTTATGCGAAAAAGAAAATTTTGATGGCATACTTACCGATTGGATGATGCCTCAAATGGATGGGATTGAGTTGATAAGAAGAATTCGTGAAAAAATTAATCCCATTCCATTTATAGTTATGATTACTGCGTTAGTCTCAGAAGGAGCAAAAAATTATGCTCTTGAATCCGGGGCAGATGATTATATCGCAAAACCAATTGATATCGAAGAGTTATTAACACGAGTAAAAGATGGATTGCAGAGAAAACAGCAGTCAATGCCGTCATCAATAGATAAAATCCCGGAAAGAGAACATAATGTTATTCCTCCTTTTATTGGAGTGGTGATAGCAACAAGCACCGGCGGACCTCCAACATTAATTGAAATTTTCAGGAACATACCCAATACATTAAATGCTGCATTTTTTATTGTTCAGCATGGACCGCCATGGATGCTTGAAACTTTTGCTCAAAGATTACAAAGGGAAACCTCTTTGAAGGTTCAACTTGGAAATCATGAAGTCAAAGCAGAACCGGGAAATATATATATAGCACCCGGTGACAGACATATGAGAATAGACCCCAAAACTTATAATATTACACTTGACGAAGGACCAAAAGAAAATTTTGTGAGACCTGCTGCCGATCCGCTATTTAGAAGTGCAGCCGAAGCATTCGGAAGATATTCAATTGGTGTCATTCTTACAGGACTTGGCAGAGATGGCACTCAGGGAGCGAGCCAGATATCTTCCGTTCAAGGAACAATTATCGTTCAGGACCCCGAAACAGCAGTAGCCCCTTCGATGCCCAGAACAATAATGGAATCTGCGATTCCTCATAAAGTATATCATTTAAATGAATTGGGCAAAGTTATTTCTGACACTGTGGTTGCTCTAAACCAAAAATTGGCAGAAAAAATCAAGTCTTTATCGAGCTAAACTATATTGATTTCCTATTCTTGCTGATAGGGGATGCTAAATGCAAAGGTAGAGCCTCTACCAAGAGCGCTTTTTACCCATACCTTTCCATTATGGGCTTCTATCATTTTCTTAACAATCCAGAGTCCGAATCCAGAAGAATGCTCGCCAGCCGTGGGCCTTGCACTTAACCTTGCACCACGTTGGAATGCATTGTTAACATCTTCTTCGGATAGTCCTAATCCATTATCACTGACCTCTATAGTTAGTTCTCTGCTATTAGCTTTTCCCAATACCCGAACCTTTCCACCCTCGTTAGAGAATTTAATTGCATTGGAAATGAGGTTTTCAATAACTTCTTCGATTTTTTGTGCATCAATTTCAATTTCTGGGAGATTATCGGGCACATCGGATTTCATTGCTATAGATTTATTATTAGCAGCAATCATGTTGCGTTTTACTACCTCATCAACAATGTATTTTATATTGACAGGCTCTTTGTTTAGCTTCAATGTGTTAGATTCAAGAGCCAATACTTTAGTTACCTCCTGAGACAGAGAAACGATTTTTTTGGTAGTAACGAAAATATCTTCCATAACTTCCTGTTGTTCACTTGCAGTAAGGTCATAAGAGCGGAGTAGTTCAACAAGGCTTTTAATAAGGGCAGCAGGATTTTTAATATCATGAATAATGATGGCAAACAAATCATCTTTTTGTTTTTGCAAATCTTCGAGCTCTGATTTGCTCTTTGAGATTTTTTCAAGATTCTCTTTGAGTTCTTTGTTTTGTTTATTTAATTCATCTGCTCTATTGCTGAGAGCATCAATTTGGTCTCTGAGATATTGAAGCTCTTGCTTCAGTTTCTCATTTTCAAGAGAAAGTTTGTTATAATCCTCTGCCGAAACAGAATTTTTATTTTTTTCTGCCATTTTAGTAACTCCATTTATTTTATTAACGTTATTTTCGTTCGTTTTTTGGCTTTTCTTTAATCCTTTACGATTATTTTTTATAATCACGCTTGTAACGATAAGAATAAGTAATAATCCAGAAAGAGTAATCATTACTACAGAATTAGAAAAAAAATATAATGGACTTTTATCTTCATTCTTTGAACTTGTTATGCTTGAAGCAAGTTGGTTCTGGTAATTCTGGATGGCTTTTTTGAAGTTATCGGCAAGAATGCTGTCAACGGTAAAGTTGATAGATAATTCATTTGTCTGCCAATTGTTTTGTGGTTCAAAAGCCGTGATTGATATGTTATAATTACCCGGTGGGAGTCTTTTATAACTAATTATGTTCTTATTAAGAGTGAAAGTTGAAGCTTGACTATCGTTTTTGATAGTAATTTTGAAAAGAAAGGGATTTGGTTCTTCATTTTGTATTTGAAGATGATAAACAAATGTGATTGAGTCTTTCTCCGAGATAGCAACTGAATTTTTGAAATCATCAGGAACAGAAATAGAATTTATCTTGATATCATTTAAAACAACTTCTCTTGCCAAAATCTGGGAATTCAATGCAGTAAAAAAGAAAATTGCTAAACAAATCAATTTGAAACAATTGAAAAACCATATTTTTGCAATAAATGTTTTCATTCTATCTCAAATGCTATTTTTCTTAAAATTCTTGCTTGATTTCTTGGTTTTATTTTATTTTTAGTAATAATGTTTTTCAAAGTCATATAAATGGTATAAAAGTCTTTAAAGGGATAATGCGGCAACTTATTATCATTACAATACTTAGCCAGATTTTTCTTTGCAAAAATTATATCAGAATATTGAGCCGGACAAAAGTCAGAGGCACCATCACCAATATAAATTAAAATTGAGTCAGGTTCAGATTTTGTAAGAATGATATTTCTTTTGCAGGAAGCACTCAAGCAATTACAAGATTCTGAAGCATAGACAAACTGAGGCATTATATTTCCGTTATCCTGAAAAATCATTCTGTTACAATAAAGTTTGATTTGATCTAAACCATGTTTTTCTAAGACTGGATGAATATATTCATAATATCCATCACTAACAATAGCTAAATCGATATTGTTAAGCTTGCAAAAATTATAGAACTCCAAAAAATAATTGTCAATTTCGAAGTTCATAGCATATTCGGCAATAATTTCTTTATTTAAATCTGTTCTTAAACTTTTAAAAACTACATTCCAATAATCGTCAATTTTGAGCTTGCCTTTAACAAGCTGGGTATGGTAAGGTTCAAATTTTCCAAAATCCTTAAATAGTTCATCGCCAATGTCTTTAAGCGTGATTGTTCCATCGAAATCAGTAAAAATTTGTATTTTTCTATGTTTTATCATTTTAAATCAATTTTTTTTCATCGTCCTTTTCAAATTTATTGTATTTTTGTGAATTAATCACTAATGATAGATAAGGGTTGAGTGAGTTAATAAAAAGAGTTATTGTTGGTGTAATTGGTATTCCAATAGGTTTAGCATTAATATATGTAGGTGGCATAGTATTTACAATTGCATTATCAGTTATATCTTCAATAGCATTATGGGAATATTATCATTTGTTTACGACAAAAAATTATCATCCATACAGAATATTCGGCATTGTTTTGAATAATATATTTATTTTTGGATTTTATTTAATCCATTCACAAAGCAAATTCGGGTATGATTTTTTCCTCTTTTTGTTTTTCATACTTTGCACATTGATTGTCCTATTAACAATAGGAATAATCTCGAAAAGGGCAAATTCATTAATAAATTTTGCTGCCACATTAAGCGGTTTGATTTATGTTACATTTACTTTTCTTACTCTGAATTTTATAAGAGAGTTTAACTTGTTTTACGAATGGATTCAGGGTAATTTTTTTGAAGTTTATAGTGGGATTGGGCAAGTTGGCATCTTTAAAAACATAGACTCTGATTGGGCTGCGAAACTTACTATAATAATGATTTCGAGTATCTGGATTAGTGATTCATTCGCATATTTTATAGGAATTAAGTTTGGAAAGCACAAAATTTTGACTTCTGTCTCACCAAAAAAAAGCTGGGAAGGTTTCATCGGTGGTTTGGCTGGAGCATTATCCGGTTTTACTTTTCTTGGATATTATTTTCTGCCTGATGTTCCATTTGTTCATTTATTTATAATGGGTTTAATAGTTGCAGTTTTTGGACAGCTCGGTGACTTTGCAGAATCGAAACTGAAAAGGGACAGTGGAATAAAAGACAGTTCATCTATTTTACCCGGACATGGCGGAATATTAGACAGATTTGATAGCTTGATGTTTATCTCACCTATAATATTTATT
>Ga0129299_1001509_pt1 | contig 15532 bp, 10 predicted proteins | sample ConPoolayeCmetaG_FD_94477 | JGI IMG/M metagenome (GOLD analysis project Ga0129299, IMG submission 94477) | Hot spring microbial mat communities from California, USA to study Microbial Dark Matter (Phase II) - Cone Pool mat layer C metaG ... | reverse complement strand
GTCTGCTACCTGCTGGCCCTGTTGCGCGCGGGGCTCACGCCCGCCGGACGCCCGGCGGTGATCCGGCCGGCCGGGGCGGTGTACGTTCCGCTGCTGGAGGCCTTCCGGCTGGCGACCGGCCCGAACGACGAGAAGGCCCGGCGGGCTCTCCAGGCCCGCGGGCTGATCGACCGGGCGGGCGTGGAGGTTCTGGACAGCCAGGCAGTGGCTTGCGGGCAATCGGCTTTCTACGCCATCCGGTTGACCGGCGAGGGTCAGCCGCACGCGTCTCAGGGCGACGTGCTGCGGTCCGAGGACACCGAGGCGGTTCTGGCCCATGTCGAGCGCACCATGGCCCGGCTGGCCGATCGGATGATCGACGGCGACATCGCCGTCCGGCCGTACCGGCTGAACCGCTACTCGCCGTGTTCGTTCTGCGGCTACCAGGCGGTGTGCCGTTTCGAGCCGGGGCTGAACGGCTACAACCTGCTGGCCTCGATGAGGCGTGGGGAGGTGCTGGAGGCGATCCGTGGAGGGGCGCAGGATGCCTGAGCAGGCAGTGGTCGACCGGCTGGCCCGGCTGACGGAACGGCAGCGACAGGCCATTCGCACCGTGGACCGCAGCGTCCTGGTCTCGGCGGCCGCCGGGTCGGGCAAGACCACGGTGCTGGCCGAGCGCTGCGCCGGCCTGGTCTGCGATCTGCCGCCGCAGGAGCGCTGCGGAATCGACGAGCTGCTGGTGGTCACGTTCACCGAGGCGGCGGCGGCGGAGATGCGGGTCCGGATCGCCGGGGCGATCCGCGAGCGTCTGGTCGCCCGGCCGGGCGACCAGCGCCTGCAGGAGCAGTTGTACCTGGTCGATTCGGCCGCGATCTCGACGATTCACGCCTTCTGCCGGTCGCTGATCGAGCGATGGTTTCCGCAGGCCGGCATCGATCCGCAGTTCACCGTGCTGGACGAGGACGAGGCCCTGCTGACCCGCCAGGAGGTGCTGGCCGACCTGTTCGGAGAGCTGTACGAGGCCGCCGACGGGCTGGGGCCGGCGTTCCGGCAGCTGATCGACGACTATGGGGCCGGCGAGGATGCCTTCCTGCCTCCGGTGATTCTGCGGATCCACGCCTTCACCTGCAGCCTGGCCGATCCGCAGGCCTGGCTGGACGGGGCGGTCGGTCGCTTCGACCCCGACGCCGCCGACGGTCTGATCGCCCGCTTCGATGACATTCAGTCCGCCAGGCTCGCCGAGGGGCTGGAGGAATACATCGACCGGGCCGAGGCCGTGGCCCGGACCATCCGCGACACCTGGCCGGTGGCCGAAGCGTGCGCCGCGGAGCTTGACGCCGTGGCCGGCCATCTGCGCGCCCAGCTGAATCAGCTGCGGGCCGGTGCCCCCTGGGACCAGGTGGCCGCGGCGGTGGCCAATGATGCACCGCCCTTCTCCGCCCGCCAGCCACGCCAGCTGCCCCAGGCCGAAAAGGACCGCTACCAGCTGGGCAAGAAGCTGCGCGACGATTACCGCAAGGATCTGAAATCGAACCTGCAGAACGTCTTCGGGACCGCCCGCGACGAACAGCTGGCAGGACTTCAGCGCGTCCGCCCGTACGTCCAGACGCTCATCGGCCTGGTGCGGGCCTTCGACGCCCGGTACGCCGCCGCCAAGCAGGCCCGCGCCGTCCTGGACTTCAACGACCTGCAGCGGCGGGCGCTGAACCTGCTCTGCGAATCGGGGGACACGCGCCGCCCCAGCGAGGTCGCGCGCCGGCTGCAGGCGCGTTTCCGGCACGTGCTGGTGGACGAGTTTCAGGACACCGACCCGCTGCAGGAGGCCATTCTGCGGCTGATCAGCCGCGAGGAGGCCGATCCGCCGCAGGGCAATCTGTTCGCCGTCGGGGACATCAAGCAGAGCATCTACCGCTTCAGGCTGGCCGAGCCGGCCCTGTTCGCCGACCGGGCCGACCGGTTCGCCAGGCCCGACGCCCCCGGTGCCCTGATCCATCTGCAGGAAAACCACCGCAGCCGGCCGGAGCTGATCGAGGCGGTCAACCTGTTCTTCGCTCCGCTGATGAGCCGGGCCTTCGGCGGCAGCGACTACGACGAGCATGCCCGGCTGTACGCCGGGGCGATCTACCCTCCGGCGGGTGAACAGCCGACCTTCGGCCGGCCGGCGGTGGAAGTGCACCTGGTGGAGGTGGAGCCGTCCGCTGCGCCCGCTGGAGCCGTAGCGGCCGGCGACGACAACGAAGAAGACGAGGACGCCCAGGCCGAGTCTCTGCAGCTGGAAGGCGTCGAATATGAGGCCTGCCTGATCGCCGAACGCATCCAGGCGTGGATGCGGCCGCGGGACGGCGGAACGCCGATGATGATCTGCCAGAAACCCGCCCGCCCCGGCGATCCGCCCGGGCTCCGCCCGATCCGGTACGGCGACATCGTCATCCTCCTGCGTTCCATGCCCCACAAGGCCGCACCCATGGCCGCAGTGCTGCGGGCCCGGGGCGTGCCGGTGGTGCTCGACCGCGCGGACGACAGCCTGGACTCCACCGAGTTCCGCGACGTGCACAGCCTGCTGCGGGTGCTGGACAACTTCCGCCAGGACATCCCCCTGGCGGCGCTGCTCCGCTCACCGCTGGCCGGCGACCCGCTGAGCGAGGAGGATCTGCTGAAGATCCGCCTGGCGGATCGCCGGGCGGCATTTCATGAGGCAGTGCTGGCCTACCGGAGCCTGGGAGACGACGTCGACCTGCGCGGCCGGCTGGACCGCGTGCTGGCCCGCCTGGAGCATTACCGCCAACGGGTCCGGCACGAGCCGGTGGCCGACGTGCTGTGGCAGGTGTTCCAGGAGAGCCAGTACCTGGCCTTCGTGTCCGGCCTGCCGGACGGCCCGCGCCGCCGGGACCGCCTGATCCGCGTCCACGAACTGGCCCGGAGCTTCAGCCGCTTCAGCCGCCAGGGCCTGCGGCGGTTCCTGGCGTTCCTGGACCAGGTCGCCGCCGCCGAACGGCCGGCCAAACCGCCCGCATCGGCCGGGGAAAACGCCGTGCGGATCATGACCGTCCACTCCAGCAAGGGGCTGGAGTTCCCGGTGGTGATCCTGGCGGACCTCAGCAAAAACTTCAATCTCAGCGATATCCGCGCGGACGTGCTGGTGGACCGGCGGATCGGCCTGGGCATCCGGGCCGTGGATCCCGACCGCCGGCTGCGCTATCCCACGCTCAGTCACCACCTCGTCGCCGGGGAGGTTCTCGCCGGCGTCCTCGCCGAGGAACTGCGGATCCTGTATGTGGCCCTGACCCGGGCCCGCGAGCACCTTGTGCTGGTCGGGCGCACCCGGCCGTCGCGCAACGAGCCCCTGCCGACGCCGTCGATCTCTTCGCCGGGGAAAGCGGCGCGCGTGCCGCGCTACCAGCTCCTGTCGGCCCAATGCTACCTCGACTGGGTCCGGGCGGCCCTGGCCGCGGCGCCGGCCGGGGCGGTGCGCTGGCCGCATGAGCCCCCTGGAGACGCCGAACAGAGTCCCGAGCCGACCATCGAGGTGCATGACCACCCGTGGACCGAAACATGCACCTGGTCGGTTCCGGCCATGGGCAATGATCAAACCGCCGCCGCCCGCAGCCGCCTGGCTCAACTGGAACCCCTGCCGGACGAAGAACCGATCGGGCCCCAGCCGGCGGCTCAGGCCGTGCTGGCACGCTGCGCGTGGGAGTATCCCCACCTGGAGCTGGCGGCATTGCCGGCGCGGGTCTCCGCCGGCGAACTGAAGCGCCGATGGAGCGCCGCCGTTGATCCGGAGGAACGTCCGGTCCCCGTCGCGGCGGAACGGGACGCCTGGGTGCTGCCGGCCTTCCTGGAACCTCCGCTCCGCCGCCGCGAGGCCTCGGCCGCGCGCGGGCTGGCGACGCACCGTCTGCTGGAGCTGCTGGATCCGACGCGACCTTGCGACCGCGATGACCTCCAGGCCCAGCTCGACGCGCTGGTGGCCCGCGGCGCCATGAGCCGTCGCGAAGCCGACGACGTCGCCCTGGACGACGTGGCCTGGTTCTGGCAGACCGATCTGGGACAGATGATCCGTGGCGGCGCCTGGCAGGTGAAACGTGAGGTGCCGTTTGTCGGCCGGGTGCCGCCTGAGTGTGTCGATCCTGCGGCCAGGCCGGCCGATCCCGGGGATATGCTGCTGGCCCGCGGCATCGTGGACCTGCTCTTGACGGACGGACGCTCGGCGATCATCGTGGATTTCAAGACCGACCGGGTGGGGAAAGGGGAGGTACCCGCCCGAAGCCGGGCGTACGCGCCTCAACTCGATCTGTATGCCCGGGCCATGTCGGGGATTCATCGCGTGCCGGTGATCCGGCGCTGCCTGGTGTTCCTGCATGCACGCACCGTCGTCGACCTCGACACCGGGTGACGTTGAACTCCTCGAGCGCGGCGCCCCCGCGCCGCCGGGGCCGTCACGAAGGGGGATTCACGGTGTCACCCTGCCGCTGCGGCGGGCCGTGCTGGCCGAATGGCTGGCCAGGCTGCCGCTGGTCCCGGTCGCGGCCGGCCTGGCGACCGGCATCGCGATCGACGCGGCGGTCCGCATGCCGACGTCGCTGATCATCGCGGGCTACCTGCCGGCTGGAGCGATCCTGTGGCGCAGCCGCGGATCATGGGCCGGCTGGGCGGCGGTTCTGGCCGCAGCCTGCTTTGCCGGCGCCGGGCTGCACGACGCGGCCTGGCGGCACTGGCCGCAGGACCATCTCGTCCGCTATTGCGACGATCGCCCTGTCCGGGCCCGGCTCACCGGCGAAGTGCTTTCGTCCCCGACCCTGCGCCCGCCGCCTTCAGGATCGCTCCAGCCGTTCGAGCAGCCGCCCTCGACGCGTCTCCTCCTGGAGGCCCGGTCGATCCGCGGCACGGACGGCGATCTGACGGTCAGCGGGCGGGTGGCGCTGCTGGTGCGCGAACCGCTGGAGGGCCTGGAGCCCGGCGACCGCGTCGAGGTTCTGGGCCGGCTGCACCGGCCCGTGCCGCCGCGCAACCCCGGCGGGGTGGATTGGCCGCGGGCCCGCCGCCGCGAGGGCGTGCTGGTGGAAATGGACTGCGCCCGGGCCGCCAACGTCCGGCTGCTGGACCGGCCGGCCTCCGGACGGCGCCTGCTGGACCGGCTGCGCCGCCGGGCGCGACGGGCGATGATCGAGGACACCTTCGACGGCGACGTGCCCGGCGCGGGCATGCTGGCGGCGCTGGTGCTGGGCCAGCGCAGCGCCGTGGATGCCGGGCTGAACGAGGCCTTCGTGCGCACCGGGACGGTGCATTACCTGGCGGTCAGCGGGGGCAACATCGCGATGCTGGCGTCGGTGGTCTGGCTGGCGGGAGTGCTGCTGGGCCGGCCACGGCGGCAGTGCGCCCTGGCGGCCCTGGTGGTGATCAACGTCTACGGGCTGCTGACCGAGCCGTGCCCGTCCGTGACCCGCGCGGTGGTGATGGCCGATGCCCTCTGCCTGGGGCTGCTGCTGGAGCGCCCGGCCTCGGCGGCCAACCTGCTGGCCCTGGCGGCGGTCATCCTGCTGGCCGCGAGCCCGACGAGCCTGTTTGCGCCTGGCTTTCAGATGTCCTTCGCGACGGTCGCGGCCCTGGTGTTCGTCGGGCCGCGCCTGAGCCGCTTCCTGGCCGACGCTTTCTGGCGGGCCATCGGGAGGGGCGACCCGCTGCTGAGACCGGCGGTGCAGCTGCGGCTGGCGACCACGGTCTGGTCGGCACGGCGATGGACGGCGGCCGACCAGGGCGTGCGCGGCGCGGCCGCGGTGCTGGGAGCCGCCCTGCCGGCCTGGGCCGCCGGAAGCCTGTTGAGCGCGTGTCATTTCGCACAGTTCGCCCCGTGGGGCTGGCTGAACACGCTGATCGTCCTGCCGCTGGTCTGGATCTGCCTGGTTCTGGGCATGACCAAGACCGTGCTGACCGCCCTGTGGGATCCGCTGGGCAGGCCGGCCGGGGCCGTGCTGGCGACGGTCACGGAGGTGCTGACCGGCACGGTCCGGCTTCTGGCGACGCTGCCCGGCTCGGGAATGGCCGTACCGGCGGTGCCGGCCTGGCTGATCGGCGCCGCCGCGGGCGTCACCGGCCTGTGGCTGGCGCGCCTGGCGCTGCGGATTCCGCGGCAAGCCTGTGTGGCGGCGGTGCTGGGCCTGACGGCCGCGGCCGGCTGGCGGCTGATCCCCGGCGCGCCCTCGGCGGCGCTGGAGATGCACGTGCTGGCCGTCGGCGACGGGCTGTGCACGGTGATCCGGCTGCCGGACGGCAGGACGCTGGTCTACGACTGCGGCAGCATGCCGGTGTACGACCTGGAGCGATGGACGATCGGACCGCTGCTGGCGCAACAGGGCGCCGGGCCGGTGGAGGCCGTCATCCTGAGCCATGCGAACCTCGACCATTACGCCGCACTGCCCGAGCTGGTCGCCCGCCGCGGCGTGCGCACGGTCATCGCCTCCGGGCATTTCGGCCTGGGCGAGCCGCCGGACGGCCTTCCGCAGCGGGCGAAGGCTGCCGCACTGCGCGCCGGAGCCCGCTGGCTGGAGACCGCGCGAGGCCAGAGGATCGCCGGCACCGGCGCGGTGAGCATCGACGTGTTGTGGCCCCCGCATCCGCGGGAACGGCTGCTCCCCGAGCCCAACGAAACCTCCATCGTGTTGCGCGTCTCCTTCGGCGGCCGGCGCATCCTGCTGTGCGGCGACATCGAGGAGCAGGCCCAGCGGGAGCTGATGGCCCGGGAGGACCTGCGTGCCGATGTGCTGGTCGCGCCGCATCACGGGCGGCCGTGCGCGACCACGGAGGCCTTTGTGCAGGCGGTGAATCCGGGGTGGATGATCTGCTCGAGCGGACCGTCCGGCGCCTCGAGGCTCGCGGAGGCCCGGCCGCAGCGGCTGCCATGCGCCGTGCTGAACACCGGCGAGGACGGCGCGGTGCGCGTGCGCCTGGCGGCCGGATCGGTCGAGGTCGAGCCCTTCAGGCAGCGCCCCGACGGTAAGGCTGGCGGCACCGGCGATGGCTCAGGCGGCATGATCCCGCCGCAATGATGGTCTGAAAAACGCTTTTTCGCGGGAAGCGGTGACCACCGGACGCCGGAAAAACATGGCCGGCGCGTGAACCGCCGCGGGGAGCATCCGGCCGGCACCGCCTCGCCGGGCCGGACGGCGTCCGTCGGGCGTCCCTCAGTTGTCGCCCAGGCCCATGCCCTGCATGGTGAAGACCGAATCCGGCAGGTTGGGGTTGAGCTTGACGTCGGTCATCATGTAGCGGCCCAGCAGTACCTGCCGGGCGTCGTCGGCGTAGGCGATGCAGAGGATCGGAAGCAGCGTTTCCCGGTCGATGTGCACCACCAGCACACGGTCGGGCCAGAAGCCGTCTTCCCCCGTGTAGGGCAGGCGCCGCTCGAACACGAGGGTCTCGCGCCCCTCGACGCGGTCCTTCCCGAGGCAGGTGAAGGCCTCCAGCACGCCCTGCTCTCTGGCCAGCTTGCAGTACTTGAGGATCAGCGAAAGGCTGTTGCGGAAGCCGAACTGGTCGATCGTGCGGCGCGAACTCTTCTGGGCGTCGCGACCGTGAATCGGACGCATCACGTAGGGCACGAACAGCCGGGCGATCGCCCCGGGCTCGACCACCGCCATCTGCTGGTTGTCCTTGACCCAGCGGTCGGCGACGTAGAGCACGCGGGAACACTTGTCCTCGTTCTTGATCCATTCGAACCGCACGCTGAAGGGCTTCTCGCAGAACATCGCGCGGATGACCTGCTCTTCCGTCAGCCGGTTGCCGACCAGCTCCTGCTTGCTGAACGTGCAGGTGTAATCGCGAACGCTGCGGTCGTAGCGGTCCAGGGCCATCTCGAAGAAGCCGATGGGATCCGCCGCGGCCAGCGCTTCCAGGTCGACCGCCTCCGAGGGCCCGGGAGGCGTCATCGCCGCGATCGCCTGTCCGGGTTGCGGTCGGGCCGCCGCCGTCCGGGCAGGCGCCGCGGATGCGCCTTGCCGAGCCTCGTATGCCCGGCCCCACTGCATGACCAGACCCGCGGCCAGCCCGATGCCCAATATCGCCCGCAATCGGCCGCCGGTCAGTCGAATGGTCGTCATCTTGTCGGTTTCTCTCGCGAGATCGTACCAGGCTGCCGCCGGACCGGCCCACAACCGGTCACAGGCCGTGTGTGCAGGCAGACTTCCCCATGCCGGCCGGGGATGCTCGCGACACCCGCGGCCCGACCCGAACACCCGCACTGACTGTACGGATACCTCGCTCTACCCGTGACCGCCGCCGCCGGCCTGGCCGGCCGAACGACCGTCACCTCCGGAGGTATCTATCGACCTCCGCACCTGACCGGCTTGATCCTTACATCGCAGGACCCGTTGCGTTCCACTCGCTTGCAGGACCTTGATGCGACCGCGCCGTCATGGCCTCAGCAGGATGGCCTGGACAGGTCGGTGGCCGCGCCGGCCAAAACCTCTGCCCGACCTGTCGATGGTTTGGGAGTATAACTCAGGGGTCCCGTCAGGTTCAAGTCTTTGCCGGACAAATGCTTGCCTTTGGCTGCGCTGCCCTCCGCATCGCCTGACGGCCTTCCGTCTGAGCGGTTGAATGTATATACACGTCAGCCGGGGATGCGCCGCCGGCGGCATCCAATGGTCCTGAATGGACATAAAATCATACAGAAGAGTTATTTATGTGCTGACTGGCCGGGCTGTTCAGCCACCGCCGAGCCCCTGCTCAACCACCTGGGGGCCCCGGCTCAGCCATTGCGGAGCCTGCGGCCGGATTCGGCAGTGTGATCCGGCAGCAGGTCCATCCATCCGGCCCCGTAGCCAAGGTGGCCGTTCCGCCCAGGTCCTTGACGATCCCGTGGACTACGGCCAGGCCCAGGCCGCAATGTTCGGCCCCTTCGGCGCCCGGGCCGTGCTTGGTGGTGAAAAAGGGCTCGAAAGCCCTCTGGGCATGCTCGGGAGGCAGGCCGGTTCCGTTGTCGCAGACCGTCAGGAGGATATCTCCGCGGGCGTTGCGCCCGAGCTCCAGCCGGAGAATGCCCCCGTTGGGCATGGCCTCGACGGCGTTGGCGGTCAGGTTGGCCAGGATCAGCTCCACGCAGCGGGTCGGAACCAGGGTGTGCATCGGCTCCAGTCGGGTGTCCACGGTGATGCCGCGGGGCCTGAGTCGGGCACGCTGGGCGGCAGCATGCCGCTTCACCGCGTCGGTCAGATCCACCAGCGGGCTGTCGGAGTGGTCGCCCTCGGCGAAGGCCAGCAGGTTGCAGGAGATCAGGTTGGCCCGGGCCAGCGCCGACAGGCTGCTGCTGACCGCCCTGCGAAGGGCGTCGGGGTCGTCGCCGGCCAGGGCGAAATCCAGCGTGGTGATCACGCCGCCGAGCATGTTGTTGAAGTGGTGGGCGACGGCTCCGGCCATGGCCGTGAGGGCGGCCATCTTCTGGGTATCCGACACGGCGCGCAGCATCCGGATCGAGCGGGTGATGTCGCGGAGGCAGACCGACAGGCCGGTCAGAGCGTCCCCGTCGCGCACCGGCGAAACGGTGACTGCAATATGACGCTGATCGGAACCGGTCTGGTGGAGCACCTCGAAATCCGCCGCTTCGCCGCTGCGCAGGGTGCGTTCGAGCTGGCGGCGGGCCAGCGCCCGGCGTTCCGGAGGCACGAACTCCAGCAGGGGTTTTCCGACGATCTCTTCGGGCGGCCGCCCCAGCAGAGCGGCCGCTGCCGGGTTGCAGAAGCCGACGATCAGCGCAGGATCGACCGTGATCAGGCCGAACCCGGCGTCGCGGAGAAGCCGGAGGGGCCACGGTTCGGCGGCGGGCGGCGGCAGCTGCGGGGATTCGTCGGTCGGGCGGTCGTTCACGGCGCGGCCTCATCCCGGCTGGCTGACCTGCGGAGCACCCGCGGGGTCACGAAGTAGATCGACTCGTACCGGGTTCCGTCCAGTTCCTCCTGAAGGAAGAAAGAGCCGGGCAGCAGCTCGAGCCGGCCGGCGGCGGCGCCGGGGCCCACCGCCAGGAACTCCGTGGGGCCGACCTGAACCTGGAAGGCCAGCTCGCGCAGCGTCCGGGCGGGCGCCTCCGGCGAGACGCGCCGCAGCCCCTCTTCGGTGACCACGGTTTCCGGCGGCGGGGTGAGCAGCTGAACTTCGGGGCAGACGGTGAGCCGCAGGGCGTCCGGGGCCTCGGGCGGCACGGCGTATTCGATCCGCAGCACGTTGCGTCCGGCCGGCAGCGTCACGCCGCCGGTGGTTCCGTCGCGGCGGATGAGGAACAGGTTGCGTCCCCCGGGGCGGCTGGCCAGTTCGACAAGCAGCGGGTAACCGTTGCTCATGGTCATGCGGCTGCGGGACGTGCGGATGCCGTCGTCGGCGCCGAGAATCGCCCGGATCGGATGCCAGGCGTTGTCGCTCCCCCGGCCGACGCGAAAACCGTTGCGTTGGAGGATGGTCGAAACCCCGGCCGGCACCGCCTCTTCATCCAGGTGGTTCCAGATCTTGCCTGAGGCGCTGAACGTCCCGGCCGGAGCCCGGACCTGCAGGATGTCGAAACTGACCTGCAGAACCTCCACCGGCGTCCGCCGGGCGGACCCGGGGCCTTGCGGTTCGCCGGCCGAAGCCGATTCCGGCATCGACCGGGTCTCGCCGCCGGCCGGGAGGTCCGGGGACAGCCAGTCGGTTCCCCAGTCGGTCTGGCGGCACCCGCAAGCCATGATCGCGCCGAGAACCATCGCCGCCGGTCTTCCGCCCCGGCAGCCGAGGTGTTCGCGCCCCGCGCGGCGCGGGCGGCCGCACCGGCCCGAGGGACTACCAGGCGGTTCAGGCATCAGGCGTCGCATCGAGACCCGTCACCCCGACCGGCCAGCGTACGCCCCGGCGCGGTCGATGTCAACGGAAACCCATGCAAGCCATGGCCTTAGGGGACCTCGATGCTCCGGCCGGCCGCCGGCGTACCGGCCGAAAAACGCGCCGGCAGGTCCGCCGGTCGCCTGGAGGGCTTGGACTTCGCCGGCGATTGGATTTATATACAAGGCCTGGCGCGGGGAGTTCTGAATCAGCGTATCAGCTTCCGGCAGCCGGTTGGATCAGGAGGCCGGACCTTTGGCCGAAGACGTCCCGACTCATTCCGCTGACGCCCAACCCGGGGCTTCGCCTCCGGTGTCCCCCGGCCGGGTGGACGTTCCCAAAGGCACCTGGGAGCAGTGCCCCTCCTGCCAGGCCACGGTCTACCAGAAGGCCCTGGAGGAGAACCTCCACGTCTGCCCGGAGTGCGGCTACCACCACCGCATCAGCGCCCGGACGCGCATCCGGCAGCTGGTGGACCCCGAGACCTTCGAAGAGTTCCTGGAAGACCTGGTCTCGACCGATCCGCTGAAGTTCGCCGAGACCAGGACCTACCGCGACCGGCTCAGGGAAGTGCGGGAGCGGACCGGCGAGATCGAGGCGGTGGTCACGGGAAAAGCCTTCATCCGCGGGCGGCCGGTGATCCTGGCGGTGATGGACCCCTTCTTCATCATGGCCTCGATGGGCGCGGTGGTCGGCGAGAAGATCACCGCCAGCATCGAGCGGGCCACGGACGAGAACATCCCCCTGGTGGTCGTCACCGCCTCGGGCGGAGCCCGCATGCAGGAAGGCATGGTCTCGCTCGTGCAGATGGCCAAGACCTCCGCGGCCCTGGCCCGGATGGACGATGCCGGGGGCCTGTACATCGTGGTGATGACCGACCCGACGACCGCCGGCGTGGCCGCCAGCTTCGCCTCGCTGGGCGACGTGCACCTGGCCGAGCCCGGGGCGATGATCGGTTTCGCCGGCCCGCGGGTCATCGAGAACACGATCAAGGCCAGACTGCCCGAGGGTTTTCAGTCGGCCGAGTTCATGCTCGAGCATGGATTCATCGACCGCATCGTGGAGCGACGCCACCTCCGCACCGAGATCGCCCGCCTGATCGACTACGCCGGCAAGTAGCCGGACCCCGGGACCACGCCCGTCCGCAGGCCGGCACGGCCGGGGGCCCGATCGCCGTTGCGGCCCGACCCGCGTGGCCGCACAGCGCCAGGGTCCGGGCGACCGGACCCTGGCCCGATAACCCTCCCGGATCGAGGCTCCCGTGCCTGCCCCGCGCCGGTCCCCGCAAACGCCTCCGCCGGAACATCACGTGGCGTTTACCGCATGCCGATACCGGAACCGAGGCGGCCTCCGGCGGCGCCGGCTCCGCGCGGCTCGATCGGCGGCTCGCGCGGCATGACGGCGGCGCCCGCAAGCCGGCAGGCAAGGAGAGGTTCATGCAGACGGAAGACGCGTCCCCGATTCTCAGCGATTACCGCGACGATCCCGACATGGATGAGCTGATCGGCGAGTTCGTCGCCGGGCTCGCGGCCCGGGTGGACACGCTCAGGCAACTTGTGGAAAACGGCGACCTGGCGGGCGTCCGGACGCTGGCTCACCAGCTCAAGGGGGCCAGCGGAGGCTACGGGTTCGAGGTGATCGGGCAGGCCGCCGGCCGGCTGGAGGCGGCCTGCAAGGCCTCCGACGAACTGGCCCGGGTCCAGGGCGAGGTGCAGGAACTGATCAACCTGTGCCGGCGGGAACCCAACGGGCCCGCCGGCCAGCCGACCGATCCTTCCGGACCGCCCACCGGCTCGTGACTCCCCGCCGCGCGGTATGCCGCCTCCGGGCTTCGATGACGGCCTCATCACCGCAAACCCCGCTCGAACGGCGGCGCGAGAAAAACCGCCTCGGCGCCGGGGCAGACTCCCGCCCTAGGCGCCGAGGCGGCTGCGGTCTGACACGATCGAACAGCGTCCTGATGTCGGCTGCAGGGGCCGCCCCCAAGGGACGGCCGGCGACTGTCGCATCGGGCGGGTGCTCCGAGCACCCGTCAGCCTGGCCGTGACGTCAACAGGACCGTGGCGCGAGCACCGGGGAAATGACTCACTTCTTCTTCTTGGGGGCCTTCTTGCCCTTCTTGGCCGGGGCGATGCCGAGCACGGCCTCCTTGCACACCTTGGCGACGCGGAACTTCACGACCTTTTTGGCGGGAATCTTGATGGGTTCGCCGGTCATCGGGTTCCGACCCATCCGCGCCTTCTGCTGCTTGAGCACCAGCTTGCCGAGCCCCGGCAGGGTGAAGGTGTTCTTGGCTTCGCTGTAGGCCAGCTGAGCCAGTTCGTCCAGCAGCAACACCACCTGCTTCTTGGGCAGATCGGTCCGCTCGGCGAGCGTGGCGGCAATCGCCGACTTGGACATCTTCTTGGAATTGGCCATGGGGACCTCCTTGTGCTTGACCCGGGGCCGACCGCCAGCCCCTCAATTCGTGCGAAATATAGCACGTTTTCAGCCGCCGTCCAGAGGCGTAAGCTGAAAACTCAAGGTTTTTTACGATTTTTCGGCGCGGCGCGCGTCTTTCCGCCCCAAACCCGGCGGAAAACACCTGTCCGGACGTCGGCCCGGAACCGCAGGCCCGGCGAATCCGGCCGGATCCGCCAGATGCCGGGCGCCGCCCGCGGGGGGGGCTACATGCCCCATTTCAGCTTGGTCGTCAGGGGATACCAGCAGGGGTGCGCGGGGTTGTGAACCAGCAGGAAATCACGGGAAAACCGCCGCACCGTCAGGCGGTCGCCGGCCCCGATCGACCACGAAACCTGCCCGTCCACGACCACGCTGGAGCCCTCGTTGACCCGCAGGGCGACGACCTCGACCGTCGAGTCGCCGTCGACCACCAGCGGCCGGTGGGTCAGCGAGTGGGCCGCGATCGGCGAGACCGCGATGGCCCGGACCGTCGACTGCATGATCGGCCCGCCGACCGCCAGGTTGTGGGCCGTCGAGCCGTTGGGCGTGGCCAGGACCAGCCCGTCGCCGCTGATGGTGGACAGCGGGATGCCGTCCACCGCCAGGGCCAGCTCGATCATCCGGTACGGCGGCCCGGCGTTGAGCACGAAATCGTTGACCGCCAGGCCGCGGCTCAGCTCCCGGCCATCCCGGCTCACCGACCCCTCGATCATCATCCGGCGGGTGACCATGGCCGGGTCGGTCAGAGCCCGCTGGAGGTTGCCCAGCAGATCCTCGAAGCTGAACTCGGCCAGGTAGCCGAGCTTGCCGAAGTTGACCCCGACGATCGGACGCTGCCGGGATCCCAGACCCCGGGCCGCCGCCAGAATGCTGCCGTCGCCCCCCAGCACGATGAAGCGGTCGGGCTCCAGGTCGACGTAACCGGCCGCATCGCCGACCAGTCCGCAGGCGACCACCTCCGCCCGTCCGCCCATGGCCTCCACCAGCGAGGCCATCTTGGTTTCCGCGTCCGGCTTGGCCGGGTTACGAAGAATCACCACCCGCGGCAGCATGCTTGTGCGTCCCATGAAAAGGACCGGCTTTCCGGGCGGTCGCCGACGCGCCGGCGGTCGCGGATCGCCCGCGCCGCGGCGGAGGCCGCCGGTTTCACGGCCCGACGGCACACCCGGCCGGCGCCCTTCGCCCGGAAAGGGCTCACGAGGCCGGGATTATATCCCCCCAGGACACCCGGGCCACAGCCGCCCGAGGAACAGCCCACAGGCAACGCCGCCGCGGCGCAAGACGCCTGATCAGGCCGAAAGCCCCGCCCCCCCGGTCGTTTCATCAGGCCGAAGATCCGGGGAGCGATCGGCCGGATCGATGCGGCGGCCGAACATGGGCGCACATGGGCGACCATGTTCGACGGCCGGCAGAGGCGCCGGGGACTCCATGAGGCGCGATAGCCCCGGGGCGCGGCGTTGTCCGTCCTCGACGGCCGGCACGGAGGCCGGCCGCTACAGCGCTGCGCGCTGCCGATCGCCACGGCGCTGCGCGTGGCCGATGCGCGGCCCGCAGAGACGCCGGGCGTTTTCATCGGGCCGACGGCCCGGAAGGGCATAGGGCGCCCCCGTTGCCTCCGGCGCCGCCAAACGCCGCAGCGTCCGGCGGTCCGGACGCTGCCCCAGCAGCGGGAGCAGGGCCCGCAGCCGATGCGGCGCGCCGGCAAAGCTCAGGCGACGCAGATCCCGCCCGTGCAGGGCGGCCGCATGTCCCATCCGCAGGCGGATGAGGTTGTCCGCCCGCAGGTGCACGACGATTTCCTTGCGGGCCATCTCCGCATGCGTCCGCGTGTCGCACCGCCCGTTGTCGTGTCGGGTGTCGTTTGTGTTCCTGCCCCTGAGGCGGCATGGGGCCGCGGCGATCGCTCCCGGACGCCGGAGACCCCCCACGCCTCGGGGGTCAGGATCCCCGCCAGGGGGGCGGCAGTTCGGCGGCCGCCGCGGCGTCCAGCAGCCACAGACACCGGCCGGAGACCGGTCCCACCGCGGTGGCCGGAAGATCCGGGTCGCGGTCGACCAGCACACGGCGGACGATCGAGGCCTTGGACGCCCCGGCGACCAGGAACCAGACCGATGCGGCGGCGTTGAGCACCGGCAGGGTCAACGTCAGCCGGACGGTGCGCAGCGAGGCGACCGGATTGGCCGCCACCGGACGGCGGGTCTCGCTCAGCGCCGGGGTGCCGGGAAACAGGCTGGCGGTATGTCCGTCGGAGCCGATGCCCAGGAGGATC
>Ga0129299_1001507_pt1 | contig 15542 bp, 21 predicted proteins | sample ConPoolayeCmetaG_FD_94477 | JGI IMG/M metagenome (GOLD analysis project Ga0129299, IMG submission 94477) | Hot spring microbial mat communities from California, USA to study Microbial Dark Matter (Phase II) - Cone Pool mat layer C metaG ... | reverse complement strand
GGGCGGTTCGGCCAAGTCGAGGCCAAGGCGGCGCGCCTCGTCGTCGGGCATGCGCTCGACGAGAGGAATAAACTGCATGAATGTGACGCCAAGGTCTTTGAGAAAGTGATAGACGTCAAGCGGGTGACGTTCATTGGCGGAGCTGATGACGGTGAGGGCATTAAAATCAACGTGATGGTCAATCAAGAGTTTGATGCCGCGGACAACCGCATCAAAGGAGGGGGAGCCATTGGGGAAGCGGCGGAAGCGGTTGTGGAGTTCGGGCGGGCCATCAATACTTGCGCCGATGAGAAAATTGTGCTGTTTGAAGAAGGCGCACCAATCGGGAGTGAGGAGGGTGCAATTGGTTTGGAGGGCGTTGGCGATGCGCGCGCCGCCGGCGTATTTGTACTGGAGCTCGACGACGCGTTGAAAGAAGGGGAGGCCCAAGAGGAGAGGTTCGCCGCCTTGCCATGCGAAGACCACTTCAGGCGTGTTGAGCGCGGCCAGGTAGTCGCAGATGAAGCGCTCGAGGACTGCATCTGACATGCGGAAGGAATCGGCCGACGGATACAACGCTTGTTTTTCAAGATAGTAGCAATAACCGCAGCGCAGATTGCAGACGGGGCCGATAGGTTTGAGCATAATCTGAAACGGGCGTGGAGAGACGGGGCGCAGTGCGTTCATGACCGATGCTCCGTGGCAGCGGGGGCTGGGCGGGCACAAAGGATGGTATCGTCGTGAGAGGCGGCAATGACATGGCCGGGCGGGACGATGAGGAAATCGCTGCTATTCCACTGGCCGGAAAAGAGGCGTTGGATGAGAGAGGGATCGCCCGTGAGTTCATCGAAGTGCCAGCCGAGCCACTGGGCGCAGTCGCGAGTATACGCGCGGAAACGTTCGTTGTCACCAAACCCGAGATCAATGTAGGCGGCGTTGGAGTATTCGTTCATCCAGGCCTGCTCCATCTGCATGAGGTACTGGGCGTTGTCAGCGCCATATTTTTCGGTATACTCGGCCAGTAAGTGGGAAACACGTTCAGGGCCGGGCATGCTGGAGCTTTCGATCCAGCCGGGGCTGTACCAATAGGTGCCGGGATGGGCATCGAAATAGGCGCGGTAGCGTTCTTTTGAGCCGAGGAGGAAGGTGATGCAATCATGTGCGCGGACGGCGACGAGGGGGATGTTGCGTGCAGTGATGCCTTCGAGGCCGTTGCTGCAGAGGCCGTAGCCGATGAGGATGGCGTCGCAGGGGGGCGTGGTGCGGTCAATGGCGGCTTGCAGCTCTTTACGCAAGATTTCGGGGGTATTATGGAGGCCTTGACGGAGGAAGTCGAAGGTGCAGCTATTGGGCGAGAGGGCGGCGAAGTAGCAAAGCTCGCGCCAGAGGACGTGGCAAGCGATGACGTGAAAGTGTTGCATCGGACTAGAGTATAGCGAAAATGGGAAAAAAAGCAAGATGGGACATGTGCCTAGATCCGGCGACTAGGGAGGGCCGCTGGCCAGAGCGGCCTGATGGTTGCAGGGCTCAAGGGCAACGAGGCCGTTGCCCCTCCATATTTCGGTATCGGTATCGGTATCGCAATCGAGATCGGCATGGAGGGCCGCCGGCGCGGCGCCTTGTGCGCGCGGGGCACAAGGGCAGCGAGGCCGCTGCCCCTCCACGCCTATGTTGCTAGTCGCCGGATCAAGGATATGGGACGGATAGGACCTAAGAAGATGATGGAGCAGGGTGGTGGGGGCGCAGGGAGGCGAGGGCTTGGTCAATGGTGCGGAAGAAGTTTTTTGGGCCGATGAGGTGATGAAGGCCGGTGCGTTCGATGACGTCAAGGACGCGCCATTTAGTTTCGGCGAAGGCGAGGGTGATGCCGCTATCGCGCAAGTGGAAGAAAATGTCACGGAGTTTTTCCTCGCCGGAGGCATCAATGGTATTGATGCCGTCTGCGGCGATAACCACGGCGCGGGCACGCGGGAAGCGGTTGAGGGCGTCGAGCAGGGATAGTTCGAAGTGCTCGGCGTTGGCGAAGCAGAGGCGGCCTTCGAAGCGCAGGATAATGATGTCGTCGAAGAAGGGGAGGGCGTGGCGGTCGCCGTCACGATAGGTGCCGTCTGGATGAGGAGCAAGGAGAGCGACATGGGGCCGCATGATGCGATAGAGATGGACGCCGAGGGCGAGGACGACGCCGGCGAGGATGCCTTCGGCGATTTTGGGAGCGAGGAGGAGGCAGGCAGCGAACGTGAGCCAGGCAGTGATGCCATCGAGGCGGTCGGCTTGCCAGATGCGGCGCATAGCGCGGAAGTTAATCAGTTGAGAGACGGCAACGATGATAATGGCAGCAAGAACGGCGTTGGGAAGATGATGGAGGAGCGGGGTAAGGAAGAGCAGGGTGAGCGCGACGGTGGCGGCGGCAACGATGGAGGAGAAGCCGGTACGCGCGCCACTGTACCAGTTTAGGGCGGAGCGGGAGAGCGAGCCGCTGGTGGTGAAGCAGGAGAAGAAGAAGCCGGCGATTTTGGCGAGGCCTTGTGCGATGACTTCCTGACGAAGGTTGAGGCGCTGGCGGGTATGCGTGGCAATAGTTTTGCAGACTGCGGCGGTTTCCATAAAACCGATGAGAGCGACGACGGCAGCGCCGGGGAGCAGGCGCACGAGCAGCTCCCACGAGGCGTGGGGAGCGGACAGTGGCGGGAAGCCGCGCGGGATGTCACCGATGATGGCGCCGTTCCAGCGCGTGCCATAGCCGGTCAGCCAACTGGCGAGGATGGCGACGATGACAATAATAAGGACGCCGGGCCACTGTGGCTTGATGCGCTTGATGAGCAGCAAGCCAAGCAAGGAGGAGATGCCGAAGAGGAAAGTAGGGAAGTGGCAGTGGTGCAGGTAGGCGAGGGTGGTGGCGACGTCGTGGAGATAGAAGCCGGTACGCGGCTGTGTCACGCCGAGGAGCTTGCCGAGTTGAGTGAGCGCGATGATAATGGCGCCTGCGTTGGTGAAACCGGTGATGGCGGGATGCGAGATGAAATTGACGACGACCGTCAATTTGAATACACCGACGGCGAGCAGGATCATGCCGGTAAGACCGGCAAGAATGACAGCGAGGGTGGTGAATTCCGGGGACGGACAGGGAGCGATATTAAGGTCGGTGAGGACTGCGTACGAGAGCAGTGAGCTCATGGCAACGGGGCCGGTGTTGAGTTGTGCGCAGGAACCGAAGAGTGCGCCAACGATGGTGGGGACGAGAGCGGCATAGAGGCCGAGATGTGGCGGTACACCAGCTAATTGTGCATAGGCCATGGCCTGGGGAATGAGGACAACGGCGACGCTGGCGCCGGCGATGAGGTCGGCGCGCAGCGAGGCACGGGAGAGCGGGAACCAGGAAAGGAACGGCAAGATGCGCCGCGCGTATGTTAATAGTCTACTCATTGGGGGATATTATAGCATTTTGTGGATAGAAGAGGAAGAGTGAGGAGGCGGGGTGGGATGGGGAGCAGCTTGGGTGAATTGGGTAGATAGGACGGATAGGATGTAAAGGACCGATTGCAAAGGTGCGGGGAGATGCGGTTGGTGGGTAAGAGTGTTGCAATCTGATGGGTGATTTGATAGCATAGAGGCACTAACAAACTAGTAGGATTTGAGCGACATGACACATGTATTAGTGACAGGCGGAGCTGGGTACATCGGGTGCGTGCTGGTGAGCCGGCTACTCGAAGCTGGATATAAAGTGACAGTGGTGGACATGCTGGTGCATCGTGAGCACACGCTGCTGGAGAATTGCCATGATCGGAACTTCACCTTTGTGTATGGGGACTGCCGCAACGAGGAGTTGATGAAGAAACTTCTGAGGGATGTGGATGTCATCATGCCATTAGCGGCGGTGGTGGGGTTTCCGGCATGTAACCGCGATCCGATTTCGGCGCAGACGATCAATTATGATGCGATAGTGATGCTGAACCGCATACGGTCGCGCGAACAGCGGGTGATCTATCCGACGACGAACAGCGGATACGGCACGACGAGCGGAGAGGTGTACTGTACGGAAGAAACGCCGTTGGAGCCGATTTCGCTGTACGGGCGCACAAAAGTTGATGCGGAGAAGCTGCTGTTAGACAGTGAGAATACGATTACCCTGCGGCTGGCGACGGCGTTTGGGATTTCGCCGCGCATGCGGATAGATTTGCTGGTGAATGATTTTACCTGGCAGGCGGTAACGAACGGCTCGATTATCATTTTCGAGAAGGATTTTAAGCGCAATTTCTGTCATGTACGGGATATTGCGAACTGTTTTATCTTCTGCGTGGAGCATTTTGAAGAGATGAAAGGCGAGCCGTACAATGTGGGGCTGAATGAAGCGAATTTGTCGAAGGCGGAGCTGGCGGAACTGGTGAAGCAACAGGTGCCGAATTTTTACATACACTATGCAGAGATTGGGAGCGATCCGGACAAGCGCAACTACATCGTGTCGAATGACAAAATCAACCGGTGCGGGTTTTATGCGCGAGTGACGGTACCGGAAGGGATACGGGAACTGATAATGGGGTATCGGATTTTAAGCAAGCGGGCGTTTACGAATTTATGAGCAAGTGGGGTGGTGGCGGAATAAACAGGAGCGGAGAGAGGAGCGATGAAGTATAGAGATGCGCGGATAGTGATGACGGGGGCGACGGGGTTTGTGGGGCGGAACCTGCAGGAGGCGATGCGGGCGGCGGGGTACACGCAGGTGGTGCCGTTGTCAAGCCGGGAGTATAACTTACTGGAACAGGGGGAAGTGCGGCGGATGGTGCGGGAAGAGCGGCCGGATGTGGTGATTCACCTGGCGGCGCTGAGTGCGGGCATCAAGGCGAACAAGGAACGACCAGCGGAGTTTTTCTATCGCAACTTGATGATGACGACGATGGTGCTGCACGAGTCGTGTGAGGCTGGCGTGAAAAAATTTATGACGTGCATGGGCGGGTGCAGTTATCCGGCGAATGCGCCGTCGCCGATCAAGGAAGAGAGCATGTGGGACGGGTATCCGCAGGCGGAGAGTGCGCCGTATTCGACGGCGAAGAAGATGGCGATCGTGCAGGCGGAGGCGTACCGGCGGCAGTATGGGTTTAATGCGATCGTGATGGTACCGGGGAATTTGTATGGGCCGTATGACAACTACAATTTAAATGACGCGCATGTGATACCGGCGTTGATCCGGAAAGTGTTTGAGGCGCAGCGGCGCGGGGAGCGGCAGATTGTAGCGTGGGGGAGCGGCGCGCCGGTGCGGGATTTCATTTATTCACGCGATGCGGCGCGGGCGCTTGTGCGCGCGCTGGAGACGTATGACGCGCCGGAGATCATCAACATATCGTCGGGGGTGCAAACGACGATCAAGGAATTGTATGAGCTGGTCGCTGAATTATGCGGGTTTACTGGGGAGATAGTGTGGGACAGAAGCAAGCCGGACGGGCAGATGTACAAAGGGTTTGACGTGACGCGGATGCGAGAGGTGCTGGGGTTTAACGAGATCACGCCGTTGCGGCAGGGGCTGGAGGAGACGATTGCGTGGTTTCGCGCGAATTATGACGTGCCGGGTGCAGTGAGGTTGTAGGGGTGGCGATGAAGATTTTTGTATTGGGGTCGCGAGGGTTTGTGGGCTCGGCAGTGCTGGACGTACTGCGGCAGCACGGCGAGTGCACGGGGATCGATGTAGAGAATTATGAGGAAAATCGCGGGCGGGGGTGTGATGTGCTGGTGAATGTGAATGGCAATTCGAAGAAGTACCTTGCGGCGGAGGATCCGGCGTTAGAATTTGATTTGTCGGTGCGGAGCGTGGTGCGGTCAGTGTTTGATTTTCCGGCTCAGCGGTATGTGTTTATTTCGACAGTAGATGTGTACACAGATTTTGCGACGCCGGAGCAGACGGCGGAAGACACGGTGATAGACACGGCGCGGCAATCGGCGTATGGGTTTCACAAGTGGCTGGCGGAGCAGTATGTCAGGAGACATGCGAAGGCGTGGCTGATTTTGCGGCTGGGGGGTATGGTGGGGCCGGGGTTGCGGAAAGGGCCGGTATATGACTTGATGCACGATGTGCCGCTGCGGGTGCATCTTGATTCGCGGTATCAATACATACCGACGCGGGTGGTGGGTGAAGTGATTAGGGCGATGTTGGAGCGTGGCGTTGAGGGAGAGATCTACAATGTGTGCGGGGTTGGAACGGTGTCATTGCGGCAGGTGCGCGACTGGCTGGGGAAGAGTGGGAATGAGAATGAGGGGTTGGAGCGGCAACATTATGAGATAAACAATGCGAAGCTGCGCGCGGTGTTTCGGGTACCGGGAACGGAGGAGAGTGTGAAGGCGTATTTGGAGCAGCGGTGATGGGGGAGGTAGCGATTGTGCTGGCAGGTGGGTTGGGGACGCGGATACGGGCGTTGCATCCTGAGGTACCGAAGCCGATGATTAGAGTTGGCGGGAAGCCGTTTTTGGAGTGGCAGTTGAGATGGTTGAAGAGAGAAGGGATCGAAGAGACAGTTTTGTCGGCGGGGTATCGTGCGGAGGTGTTGCGGGGGTATTTTACGGAGCCGCGTGTAGAGGGGATGAAGGTGCGGTGTGTGGTGGAGGAGGCGCCGCGCGGTACAGCAGGCGCCGCGCGGTATGCCGTGCAGGAGGTGGCGGCGGCATGGTGTGTGGTATGCAATGGGGATTCGCTGTGTCCGGCGGGATTAGGGCCGATACGTGCGGCGGGGGCGCGGGATGACGCAGATGTTGTTCTGTTAGTGAGTGAAGTGAGCGATGCGCGCGATTATGGGACGGTGCAGGTAGATGAACAGGGCTGTGTCACGGGATTTGTGGAGAAGGGGGTGGCGGCGGGGCCGGGGCTGGTGAATGCGGGGGTGTATTACATGCGGACGGCATGGCTGCGGGGGCTGCCGGAGCGGATTCCGTTGTCATTTGAACGGGAGGTATTTCCTGGGATGGGACGCGGGCGGTTGCGGGCGGTATGCACGGCGACGCCGTTTATGGATATTGGCGTGCCGGAGCGGCTGGCGCAGGCAGAGACGTTTGTGAGCACATGGCTGGCAGATGAGGTGACAAGAGGAGGCGTATGATAGTGATCACGCGGACACCGGTGCGGATCAGTTTTTTGGGTGGCGGGACGGATTATGCGGAATTTTTTACGCAGCACGGCGGGGGCGAGGTCTTGGCGACCGCGATTAACAAGTACAGCTATTTGAAAGTGAACACGCTGCAAGATTTTTTCGAGTACCGGCTGCGCGTGGGGTATTCAAAGACGGAGCTGGTGCAGAGCGTGGAGGAAGTGCAGCATCCGTCGGTGCGGGAATGTTTAAAGTACACGCGCACGCCGTTGCCGATAGAGATCAACTACACGGGCGATTTACCGTCGCGGACAGGCTTGGGATCGTCGTCGTCATTTACGGTAGGGTTGTTGCATGCGCTGCATGCGTACAACGGGCAGGTGAGTGGGGCGGAGCAGTTGGCACGCGAGGCGCTGGAGGTGGAGCATGAGTGGATCAAGGAGCGGGTAGGGTATCAAGACCAGTGTATGGCGGCGTATGGAGGGCTGCGGCACATTGTGTTTCGGACGCCGGCGGAGATAGAGGTACGGCCGGTACCGGTGAGTGCTGGGCGGCTGCGGGCGCTGCGGGAGCACTTGATGGTGTTTTACACGGGGCTGACGCGGTATGCGAACGAAGTATTGAAGGAGCAGATCAAGAAGACGAGTGAGGGCAGCAATACGGCGGCATTGGTGAAGATGCGCAGCATGGTGAGACGTGGAGTAGAACTGCTGACATCAGCGTCGCCGATAGAAGAGTTTGGTGAATTGCTGCATGCGTCGTGGGAGTTGAAGCAATCGTTGTCGTCGGCGATCACGACGCCGGCGATAGTTGAGGCGTATGAGCGGGCGCGGCGTGCTGGAGCGGTAGGAGGCAAGTTGTTAGGTGCTGGGGGCGGCGGGTTTTTGTTGTTTGTGGTGCCGCCGGCGCGGCATGGGGATGTGCGGGCAGCGCTGGCGCCGATGAAGGAACTGGCGTTTGAGTTTGAACCGCTGGGGAGCCAGGTCATTTTTTATCATCCGTAATGAGCTAAGGGCAGTCAGATGGAGAAAGGGAACGAACGGCGCGCGATGCTGGATGAGCTGGCGGCGGAGCGGGACGAGTGGAAGCGGCGTGCCCGAGCGTATCATGGAGCGTTGGAGCGCATTTACCGGTTTTTTGTGCCGCGGGGGCGGCGGGTGCTGGAAGTGGGGTGTGCGACGGGCGATCTGCTGGCGGCGCTTGAGCCGGCGTATGGTGTGGGAATAGATATAAGCAGTGTAGCGGTGGCGAAGGCGCGTGAGAAATATGGGCGGGAGGCGGCGTTGACCTTTATGGAAGGCGATGCGCATGATTTTCACTGTGATGAGACGTTCGATTACGTGGTGATGTCAGATGTGATCGGCTTTTTGGAGGATGTGCAGAAGGCGTTTGAGAATCTGCATCACGTGATGACGCCGCGCTCACGGCTGGTGATCAACTCGTACAATTTTGTGTGGGAGCCGTTGTTGCAGCTGGCGACATGGCTGGGCTTGAAGCAGCCGCAACCGGCGCAGAGCTGGCTTTCGATGGATGATATTGAAAATTTGCTGCGGCTGGCGGATTTTGAAGTGGTGCACAAAGAGGGGTTTATTTTATTTCCGTTTGACATTCCCGTAGTAAGTGCGCTGATGAATGGGTTGCTGGCAAAGCTGCCGGGGCTGCGGCACTTAACGGTGGCGCAGTTTGTGGTGGCGCGGCGATGCTGGCGGCCGGAGCGGGCGACGGCGTGCGGGTACAGTGTCAGTGTGATAATACCGGCGCGAAACGAAGCGGGAAATATCGAAGCGGCGGTGCAACGCACGCCGGAAATGGGGGCATGGACGGAATTGATTTTTGTGGAAGGTCATTCGAAGGACGAGACGTGGGAGGAAATACAGCGGGTGCAGGCGGCGTACCCGCAGCGGCGGATAAAGGCAATGCGGCAGGATGGGAAGGGCAAAAAGGATGCAGTGTACAAAGGCTTTGCGCATGCGACGGGGGATATGTTGATGATATTGGATGCTGATCTGACGGTGCCACCGGAGGACCTGCCAAAATTCTATCGCGCGCTGGCAGAGAATCAAGGAGAATACATCAATGGGTGCCGGTTGGTGTATCCGATGGAGAAGCAGGCGATGCGGTTTTTAAATTTGTTGGGTAACAAGTTTTTCAGCATGGCGTTTTCGTATTTGCTGGGACGGACGTATAAGGATACGTTGTGCGGGACGAAGGTATTGTGGCGGAGGGATTGGGAGCGGATAGTGGCGGATCATGGGTATTTTGGGGAGTTTGATCCGTTTGGGGATTTTGACATAATATTTGGGGCGGCGAAACTGGGATTAAAGACCGTGGAGCTACCGATCCGTTATCGGGAGCGGACATACGGGAGTACGCAGATCAGCCGGTTTAGCCACGGGTGGTTGTTGTTGAAGATGACGTGGATAGGGTTTGTGAAATTTAAGTGGCAGGTGAGGTAGGGGTGGTGTAGGGGATTGTGGGACTGGATGTAGCAGGCGGAGAGACGCGGGGAGGGTGAGAAGGAATGGAGGGAATGGAGGATAAGGGCAGAATGGACGGAATGGACGACATGGACAGAATGGGCGGAATGGACATAAGGGAGGGTGGTGGAGCGATGAAGGGTGGAGTTATTTGGGCGACGAAACGGGGACGCCCAACTCAGCCCATTTTTTCAGGATGTCTTCCTTGCTGATGAAGCCTTCGTGGCGGAAGAGCTCCTTGCCGTGCGCGTCGAAGAAAATCTGGGTTGGTATGGTTTTGATGCCATAGTGTTTGCCGGCCGCGGTGTTCTCCCAGACATCAATGAAGACGGTCTCAAAATGATCGGTGTAGTTCTTCATGAGGTCTTCCAGAATTGGCGCCATCATTTTGCAGGGGATGCACTTTTTGGCGCCGAGATCAATCATGCGAGGTTTGGCCGTTGCGGGCACGGTGGCCTGCGGGGTGGGTAGCGCGGGTGGCGCGGGTGTGGCGGCGTGTGGCGCAGGTGTTTTGCTTGGTTCCGTTTTGCCGCAGCCTGTACTGGCGAGTACCGCCGCGCTGATCGTTAGGCTTGCGATGATGATCATGAAACGACGTGTTGAGTGTTGCATTTGTTGCTCCTTGTGATGGGGGCACGCACGGGGGCATGCCGTTACAGATAGGTTACCATTTGATGGATGGGATGCCATAGACGAAAGTGAGGCTGAGGTATACGCCTACCAGAATGAACACGATGCCGGTGGCGAGGCGCAGCCAGCGTTCAATGTGGGTTAACTTATCAAAAGCCCTGCCGACATATTGGCCGCCAAAAGCGAGGAGAAAGGCGAAGACTACCACAGGTAAGGCCGTGCCGATGCCATACAAGGCGGGGAGGATCAGGCGAGAGTGCCATTGGACGGCGAGGGGTAGAAAGGCGCCGAAGTACAACCCCGCCGAGGCTGGGCAAAAGCTAAGGGCGAAGAGGAAGCCCAGCGCGGCGGCCCAGAGGCGCCCCCCGCTGGCGGCGCGCGCCTGCATTTTCTGGCCGGCGAGGTTGAGCGAGAGGCGCACGGCCAGCACATCCAGCAAGAGCGCGCCTGCGAGGACGAGCAGGGGGCCGAGGAAAATATTCAGATAGCGTTGCAGCAGGCGCGAGAGGGCGTCGCTGGCGAAGAGGCCGCCCACCAGGAGGGCCGCGAGGGCGACATAGGCGGCGGTACGGCCGATGACATACAGAACACCGCTGCTCAAGACGCGGCGGGGGTCATGGGCGTGGCGCCCGAGGAAGGAGATAGCGGCGATGTTCGTAGCCAGCGGGCACGGGCTGATGGAGGTTAAAATACCGAGCCACAGCGCGCTGGTTACAGCCAACCACATGCTCATAGATTGAGCTCCGTCACGTAAGCATTGACCACGTTTTCGATATAGCGCTTGAATTGCTCTGGTTTGTCGTAGAGAGTCCACACGTCGTCCAAGCGCTGGAACGCCACTTCCCTGCCATCCTGAATTTTGGCGACGACGATGGCGCCCGCGGCAAGTTCGTAGCGCTGGGCGAGATCGTCGCGCTCTTGGAAGTTAATCGCATGCCATTCGAGCACGCCGCGAGCGATGTGATGTGCGTAGTCCTGCTGTATCAGTTCTTTGGCGAGGCGTTCGATGGCGTTGCAGGTGGGGCAGCGGAAGGTGGTGTGGAAGTAGGTGACGATGACGCGGTTGCCACTGGCATCAGCGGAGGGGTTCTCCGTGGTAGCCATGGCGCGCTGCAAGCCGGCATCCTTGCCCAGCCCGTAGCCAAGCGTGAACACCGCAAAGACGACCAGAAGGCGACCAATGATTTGTTTCACACTTTACTCCTTCAGCATGGTTTTAATTTCGTCGACGGTGGGCAGTTTGCCCATGCATTTGACGGTGCCATCTATGGCCAAGGCTGGCGTCATCATCACGCCGAACTTCATGATGTCCTGGATGCTGGAGACTTTCTCCAACTGGTAATCCAGGCCAAGCTGTTTTGCGGCGGCTTCTGTACGTTCGGCGAGGGTCTGGCATTTGGGGCAGCCGGTGCCGAGAATTTGCAGTTTCTTCATGAGGAGCTCCTGTGAGAGGTGATGAAGGGGGAATAGGACGTATAGGACGGAGAGGACATATTTCTATGAGAGGAGAGCGCCGAACGCCATACCCACCAGGGCGGACATAACGACGGTGAGGAGGCAGAAGGTGGCGGTTTTTCTGAAGCCGATGACTGAATGAATGACGAGGATACTGGGGAGTGAGAGGGCGGGGCCGGCGAGGAGGAGGGCTAGAGCCGGGCCTTTGCCCATACCGAGGCGCGTGAGCATCTCGACGATGGGGATTTCCGTCAGGGTGGCGAAGTACCACAAGGCGCCGGCAACCGAGGCGACGAGATTAGAGAGAACACTGTTGCCGCCGACAAAACCAGCGACAACGCGTTCGGGCACGAGCGCGCCGACGAAGCCGGTGACAAAGACACCGCCGAACAGGAGTGGAATAATCATCAGGCCGAAGTCCCAGGTGGCATGCAGCCATTGTTTGATTTCCTCGCACGAGAACCAGCGCCAGAGCATGAGGAGGACGGCGAGCAGCATGGCGCCGGAGAGATACCACTTGAAGCGGTGGATTTTCATGACGAAGCTTGGCACGGGCTGGATAGAGGCGATGTCCGCGCGAGAGAGGCGCGTGAGATCGGGCGAGAGCTTGCCATCAGCTTCATAGAGCTGCACATCAAGATTGTCCTGCGTGGAGTAACGGATGTTGGCGCTGAGCCGACGTCCGTCGTTCATAGAAATGGTGACGTCATTGGTGTTGTACCAGTCGCTGAAGACAAGGACGAGGATGAGACAGACGAAATAGAGGACCGTTTGCCAGAGGCGTCGCGGGCTGGGGGGCGGGGGGGGGAGCTGCATGGCGGCGGCGGTGCGTTTAGCTTCGCTGCGGCGGAAAATCATGGCCATGAGGATGCCGATCACAAACGCGAAGACGACCGCGCCAACGACACGCGCCACGCCCAGATCGAAGCCCAGCACCCGCGCCGAAAGAAAAATCGCCATGACATTGATGGCCGGCCCTGAATAAAGGAACGCGCTGGCCGGCCCCAGGCCCGCGCCCATGGTGTAGATGCCCGCGAACATGGGCAGGACGCTGCACGAACACACGGCAAGGATAATGCCGGAGACCGAGGCGACGCTGTAGGCCATCGGCCGGCTGGCAGTTGGGCCGAGATAGCGCATCACGGAGGCCTGCGAGAGGAACGTCGAAATGGCGCCGGCGATGAACATGGCGGGGACTACGCACGCCAGTGTGTGGTGGATGGCGTACCATTGGAGCAAGCGGAAGGCTTCGAGAATGGCGTTGGTGACTTTTGGGTTGCCCAGTGGCAGGAAATAGGCGAGCAGGAAAATCGCCAGCAACCAGAAAAATTTTTTGAGATCCTTGTTCATGCATGCTCCATGGGGAACCAGTTAGAGGTGCGCAGACAGATGCGTACCAGCCAGAGCATGACCGGCACTTCGATGAGCACCCCGACCACGGTGGCCAGGGCCGCGCCGCTTGAGAGGCCGAAGAGCATGGTGGCGGTGGCGATGGCGACTTCAAAGTGGTTGGAGGCGCCGATCATGGCGGAGGGCGCGGCATCAGGATACTTGAGGCGTAGCAGTTTGGCCAGGCCATAGGCGATCCAGAAAATCAGCATGGTCTGAAGGAAGAGAGGAATAGCGATCCAGAGGATGGTGAGCGGATTGGAAAGAATGACGTCGCCTTTGAACGAGAACAGCAGCACCAGCGTCAGCAGCAAGGCGACGATGGTGACAGGGGTGAGCACATGAAGAAACTTCTCCTGAAACCAGGGCAGCCCCTTGTGCGCAATGATCCAGCGGCGGGAGAAATAACCGGCGACGAGCGGCAAGGCGACATAAATGGCGATGGAGAGGAGCAGGGCCTGCCAGGGGACGGGCAGGCGCCCGACGCCGAGGAGGAAGCCGCCCAGCGGCCCGTAGAGGAAGAGCATGGTGAGGGAGTTGATGGCCACCATCACGAGGGTATGGCCGTCGTTGCCGCGCGCGAGATAGCCCCACACGAGCACCATCGCGGTGCAGGGGGCGATGCCGAGGAGGATGCAGCCGGCGAGGTAGCTGCGCCAGAGGGGCACTTGCAGCATTTTCACGCCTTCGTGCAGGACGACGGTGCCCGCGCCATGGACAGCGCCGACAGGCAAATCGAGGCCGAACGGCATCTTGACGAGGTCAGTAGCCTCGGCACCAATGAGAGTGCGAAAGAGCACACCCAAGAAGAGCAGGGCGATGGCATACATGGTAAAGGGTTTGATGGCCCAGTTAACAAACAAGGTGAGCGCAACGGGCTTAACAGTTTTGCCGGCCTTGAGCACCTCGGCAAAGTCAATCTTGACCATGATAGGATACATCATGAAGAAGAGGCAGAGCGCGATGGGAATGGAGACGACGGGCGCGCCGTTGACGGAGATGGCAAGGCTATCCAGGTACTTCGCGGCCTGCGGGGCGAGTTTGCCGAGGACGATGCCGCCCACGATGCACAGGGCGACCCAGAGGGTCAAGTAGCGTTCAAAGATGTTGGTCAGCTTGCGGTCATCTGGTACTGCTGGAGTAGTCATGGTCATGCCTCATGCGTTGTTGCAACAGGAGGTAGAGGGGCCGCCGCAACAAGAGCCGGAGGGCGCGCCGAGTGCGGCGTCAGCGAAGTCGCGCATGCCGCGGCCGGCACAGGCGGCTACTTTGAATGCCATCTCGCACGCCGCACGCAGGTCGGCTTCGGGAATGCCTTGCTCGCGCGCGCGGGAGAGATGATACGTGAGACAACTGTGGCAATGGGCGCCGATCGATGCGCCGATGGCGACGAGGGTTTGGGTTTGTTCATTCATGGGAGGATGAGGGGGTGTGGTTATGCATGCCAGCAAGCGCCTCGGGAAGGCGTTGGATGAACGCGCGGATTTCGTCACGAACGCGCCGGTAGTGCTGGAGGGCTTCTTCTTCTGATGCGGCGTTACGCGCGAGGGCGGGGGGGTCGTCGAAGCCCACGTGAATAACCGTGGCGTTACCGGGAAAAAGGGGGCAGGTTTCGTGGGCATGGCCGCAGACGGTAACGACATAGTCAAAGGGGATGTGGAGGAGGTCGCGGACGTTTTTGGAGTAGTGGGAGGAGATATCCACGCCGGCTTCGGCCATGACGCGGACGGCGCGCGGATTGAGGCCGTGGGTTTCGATGCCGGCGGAATAGGCTTCGATAGAATCGGGTTTAAGGTGGCGCGCCCAGCCTTCGGCCATCTGGCTGCGGCAGGAGTTGCCGGTGCAGAGGAACAAGATACGCAGTTTGGGGTGAGAAGTCATGAGCGTTTGCGGTAGCAGGTGGCGAGTTTGCGGGCATCGGCGGAGCGGATGTGGGAGAGGCGGTGCGCGTCGGCCGCGATGAGAGGATCATTGGCCAAGGCAGCAGACACTGTACGCAGCATGGCGCGCACATTGAGCGGGGTCGCGCGGGTAGCGAGGCGGTAATGGACCCAGCGGCCGTTTTTGCGGGCGGTGATTAAGCCGGCCTGTTCGAGAATCTGCATGTGTTTGGAGACAGTAGAGGGAGCGAGGCGGAGGAGTGCGATGAGGGCGCAGAGGCACAATTCGCCGGTGCGGAGTGCCATGAGGGCGCGCAGGCGGTGGGGATCGCCGAGCGCCTTGGCGAGGCGGGTGAGCGCACGCACGGGTGAATGAGGAGAGCGTGTCATAACAATCTCATAATTCGTCAAGTAACGAAGCAGTATAGCAGATTGGCGGGCGTTTGTCAAGAGGAGGGAGTGTCTTAGATGCGGCAAATAGGGAGGACCGCTGGCCAGAGCGGCCTGATGGGTGCAGGGCTTGAGGGCAGCGAGGGCGCTGCCTCTCCACGCCTATGCCGCTAGTCGCCGGATTTGGGTGTGTCTTTTTCAGGGGGGAGTGATGATGGGACTGATGGGACTGATGGGACGGATGGGCGGATGGGGCGTATTTTGGGGGGCGAGGG
>Ga0129299_1001505_pt1 | contig 15582 bp, 13 predicted proteins | sample ConPoolayeCmetaG_FD_94477 | JGI IMG/M metagenome (GOLD analysis project Ga0129299, IMG submission 94477) | Hot spring microbial mat communities from California, USA to study Microbial Dark Matter (Phase II) - Cone Pool mat layer C metaG ... | reverse complement strand
ACTTGTTGCCATCCGGTGGTCGGGATGGGCCGCCTCATCGAACTGGCCCGCCGTTATGCTCCGCGCGGGGACCGACGCGCGCAGTTGGCCTACGGCGCGCTCATTTCGGTCGGTGGCGCGGGGATGGTCCTGGCACTGGGTTCTTTGCTGGAGCGGGCCATGCGACGGCTGCCCCGACCGCTTGGCCTGGCAGCCGAGGCGGTTGCACTCAAGACAACCCTGTCGGTGAGCAGGCTATCCGATGCGGCGCACGAAGTTGGCGCGGCGCTGGAGGCCCATGACCTGCCGGCGGCGCGCCGATTGGTCGCCTGGCACCTGGTGAGCCGGGATACGACGAATTTGAGCGAGGAGCAGGTCGCGGCGGCGGCCATTGAGTCGGTAGCGGAGAACACCTCCGACAGCGCGGTGGCCCCGCTGTTGTTCTACGCGGTTGGTGGCTTGCCGGCTGCCCTGGCCTACCGTTTCGTCAACACCGCCGACGCGATGTTGGGCTACCGCGACGCGGAGCGGGAATGGCTGGGCAAAGTTCCGGCGCGGCTGGACGATGCGCTCAACTGGCTGCCGGCGCGCCTCAGCGCGGCCGTGATCTGCGTTGCCGCATTCCTGATCGGCGAGGACGGGCGACGCGCGGCGCGCATCTGGCGGCGCGATGCGGGCCAGACGGCCAGCCCCAACGCCGGCCATCCCATGAGCGCGGCCGCTGGCGCGCTGGGCGTTCAACTGGAAAAGGTAGGACATTATCGGCTTGGAGAAGGCCTGCGCCTGCCCGCCCCGTCGGACATCCGGCGCAGCACCCGACTGATGCACACGGCGGTCGGCCTGGCCGCTGGCCTCCTGGCGCTGTGGCTGGTTTCGCGCGGCGAGCAGAGAGGCCGCTAGGACGCGCTTTGCTGCTCATTCATGTCTGTAGTACAATTTGTGGCGTAAAGTGTTCGGTTTGCACAAGGAGGACGCGAAATGAAATCAAGAAATAGGTTGTCGGCGGTTGTCGTTCTGGTACTTCTGGCAGGCATTCTGGCCGCGGCGTGTGGGCCTACGGCGCCGCGCATCAAGGCCGAAGATGTCTGGGCCCGGCCGTCAATGGCCATGCCGGCCATGGCTGCGCACGAGCAAAGCGGCGAGGAGATGATGGATGACCAACCCAGCGCGGTCGGCGGTGGGCATGGGAGCGGCATGGCGCACATGGACGACAGTCCTGCCACTGGCGCGACCGGCGCTGTGTTCATGCGGCTGGTGAACGACGGCAGCCAGTCTGACAGGCTGATCCGCGCCGAGTCGGATGTCGCCGCAGTAGTGGAACTGCATCAGACCACCATGCAGGACGGCGTGATGAAGATGTCGCCGGTGACGGCCATCGAGATTCCGGCCAGGGGTGCGGTGACGCTCAAACCTGGCGATTACCACATCATGCTGCTGGGCCTCAAACGTGACCTCAAACCCGGCGACACATTCAAGGTCAAGCTCACCTTCGAGAAGAGCGCGCCGCTGGAGCTGCAAGTGACGGTGCGCGAGATGTGAGATTTGACAGGTTAGAACAAATGTGCTATCATGGTGAATGAAAAGGAACATTGTCCTGTGTTGAGGCCAGAGGAGGGAATTATGTCATGGTAGATGAGGCGCGTTTGAGGGCGTTGGACCACACGGTGGCGGGGATTCGGAAGCGGTTCGGCGAAGGCTCAATCATGCGATTGGGAGAAGCAGCTCACCTGCACGTTGAAGTCATCCCCACGGGCTCGATTTCCCTGGACCGGGCATTGGGCGTAGGCGGCATTCCGCGTGGCCGGGTGACGGAGATTTTCGGACCTGAATCGTCGGGCAAGACGACCATCTGCCAGCACGTGGTCGCCGAGGCGCAGAAAATGGGCGGCGTGGCAGCGTATATAGATGTGGAACACGCCCTCGACCCGAAATACGCAGCCCGCTGTGGGGTAGACATAGACAACTTGTATGTGTCGCAGCCGGATACCGGTGAGCAGGCCCTCGAGATCGCCGAGGCACTGGTCCGCAGCTCCGCCGTAGATGTGGTGGTCATTGATTCGGTGGCCGCCCTGGTCCCGCGCGCTGAAATCGAAGGGGAAATGGGCGACGCCCATGTCGGATTGCAGGCCCGCCTGATGAGCCAGGCGCTGCGCAAGCTGGCCGGCGCCATTCAGCAGTCGCGTACGGCGATGATTTTCACCAATCAGTTGCGCCAGAAGATCGGCGTGATGTTCGGCAACCCGGAGACGACTTCCGGCGGCATGGCGCTGAAGTTCTACGCTTCCGTCCGCCTGGACATTCGCTCCATCCAGGCTCTCAAGCAAGGCGGCGAAGTGGTGGGCAACCGCGTGCGCGTCAAGGTGAAGAAGAACAAGGTCGCACCGCCCTTCCGCGAAGCCGAATTTGACATCATGTACAACGAAGGCATCTCCAAAGAAGGCGACATCCTCGACCTGGCGACAGTTATGGAAATTGTGGAGAAGCGGGGCGCGTTCTTCTCCTTTAACGGCGAGCGGTTGGGCCAGGGCCGCGAGAATGTCAAGGCATTCCTGAAAGAGAGGCCAGACATCTGCCGGGCCATTGAACAACGACTCCGCGAGCGACTGGCAGAGGAAGGCGGAAGCCTTCGTCCTGAGTTAAGTGGGATAGAGGTCGCTGAGGTAGAGGAGGAAGAAATCCTCGCCCTCGACGAGTGAGACAGAGGCGAGAGGCGCCATGGCGCCTCTCGCCTTATTTAGAGCTGACGGGCCGCGATCAGCCAGATTCTCCCGCGCGCTCCCATCCCGTCACGCTGAGCGCAGGCGAAGCATCTCGCCCGCCCCCGTCATGCTGAGCCGAAGGCGAAGCATCTCGCATCGCCTGTGAAGTTGAGATTCCCTTCGCTGCGCTCAGGGCTGTTGCTTCGGCGCCGTCGCCCCCTCAGCCGTAGGTCGGGTATGGAAACCCGACCTACGGCTCGCCCGAAATTCTGGATGCACCCCGGTTGATTTTCGCGTTGACGCCGGCGCCGTTTTGTGCTATAATATGAGTAGTTGGATTCTTAACCTGGGCCGGAATATCCGGTCCCCCTCTTGATTCACTCAAATACATCTGGACCGCTCAAATCGTTCTTTACCAACCTGATTTGCACGCTTGACGGCGTTTCGAGTTCTCAGGTCTGTTCAGAGGGACGCCCTCGTCCCACATGGATCGGGCTCGGCTAGTGTAGAGGAGGTGATGCATATAGGCTGAATGGAGTGACGGTCCATGCGGAGCTTGTGTCGTTCTGTGCGGGTTCGTAGAGTGTACAAGCAGCGTTTACATTCGAGGAGGATGGAAATGAAAAACTGTGTGCGGTTCGCTGTGTTGACCAGCTTATTGGCTACCTTGTTATTGCCGGCTTTGGCCTCGGCTGCCGGGCCGGTCGAGCTGACGTTCTGGAACATGCCTTTCGTGACGCAGGAAGTCTCGCCAGAATACGTGGCGCAGTGGGAAAAGGACGTCAAAGTGGCCCTGCCCGACGTGAAAGTGGACAACTTCTACGGGCCGGGCGACTATGGGCCGCAACGGGAGAAGTACCTCTTGCAGGCCAAGAGCGGCAAGCCGGATGTCGTCGAAGGCCTGTTAGAGGATATGGCTGTCTATGTCCAAAAGGGGTTGATCGCGCCCCTGGATGACCGTTTTGCGGCCTGGGAAGACAGCAAAGTCTTCGTGGAGAGCACCCTGGCCCCGCTGACCATCAACGGTAAGCTCTACGGCATCCCCTACAACACCAATGCCCGTGCGATGGTCTACCGTAAGGACATCTTTGAGCAGTATAAGCTGCAGGTGCCTACCACCTGGACTGAGCTGGTGGAGACCGCCCGCAAAATCACCGAGCTGACTGAGGGCAAGGTGTTCGGCTTCTTCACCTGCACGGAGATCGGTGACCCACGCGCCCCGCAGGAGTTCATCTCGTGGTACTATCAGGTCAGCAAGAAAGAGCCCATGTTCAAGATCGTTGATGGTAAGACCGAGATGAACGCCACAGTGGACCAGTTTGAGAAAGTGCTGGCCCTGTACGACAAGCTGTTCGACACCAAAGACATCAAGTATCCAGCCTGCGACCCCAATGTGCGCGGCACTGGCTGGCCGGTAGAGGACCCGGGCTATGTCGCTGGCAAGTGGGCCATGGCCCCGATGGGCCCGTGGCTGTGGGGCCGCCGCGTGGAGAGCGATACGGCCAAGGACATCCTGGAGAAAAAGACCGCCATCGCGCCTCTGCCCGTGAGTGAGGACGGCATCCCGGCCACGTATCTGGAAGTCAAACCCATCATGTTGAACGCCTACTCGGCCAACCCAGACATGGCCTGGAAACTCATCCAGTTCATTTGCTCCAAGGAGAAAATGGCCGAATGGCTGGCCGATTCCGGTGGTATCCCGGCCCGCACCGACTCGCTGGAGCTGCCCGTGTTCACCGAAAGCGAAATTGGCTGGTGGATTCAGGGCTTCGCCAACGAGCTGCCGAAGTCGGTGGCCATGGAACCGGTGAACTGGGGCCCGGTCAACAAAGCCAACATGCAGGCGGTCAACTACGTCATCTACGACGAGAAGACGCCGGCTGAGGCGGCCCAGTGGCTGTACGACACGATTGCGGAGTTGGTCGCCAACGGCGACGTGTAACTCACCCGGCAGTTAAGTCCTGGCCTTGCGAAGGCAATTAAGCCTTCGCAAGGCTCTCTTCGAGGTTCATTGATGAAAGAACAACGCAAAGGGCTTCCGCTCATTCTGCCCACGCTGCTCATCATGGGGCTGTTTACTGTCTATCCGCTGCTGGATGGCCTGCGGATGGCTTTCACCAACCAGAACCTGCTCCGAGATACCTGGAAGTATGTAGGCTTTCAGAACTTTGTGCGCTTGTTCCACGACGAGGTCTTCTGGCTGTCTCTGTATCAATCCCTGATCCTGGTCACCGTGGTGGTTGTGCTGCAGTTCGTGTTGGGCCTGGTCCTGGCCTGGGCCATGAGCCAAAAACTGCCAGGAATGGGCGTCTTCAAAAGCGTTATTATGGCCAGTTGGGTCATTCCGGTAGCGGCCACCGTCACCATGTTCAAGTTCATGGCTCAGCCGGACGTCGGGTTCTTCAACATCGTCCTCAGAGGGCTTGGTTTGGGTCATGTGGCCCGATACTGGCTGGGCGACCCTAACCTGGCCCTGCCGTTCATCATGATGATGCATCTGTGGCGGAACGTCCCTTTCTACGGCGTCGCTTTCCTGGCAGCCATGCAGGCTATTCCGTCCAGCCTGTACGAAGCGGCTGAAATTGACGGCGCCAATGCCTGGCAGAGGTTCATCCACGTTACCCTACCCGGCATCCGCAGCATGATCATGGTCATGGTCACCATTCACGTGTTGTGGACCTTTAACAACTTCGATTTCGTCTACCTGGCCACCGGCGGCGGCCCGGTTAACCGCACCTATGTGTTGCCCGTCTTCGTCTACCGACAGTCGTGGGAGAGCTACAACCTGGGTTACGCCGCGAGCATCGGCACCGTGATGCTGGTCATCCTGATGATTTATTTCATTGTCTACATCCGCATCTATGAAAGAGGGGTGGTCGCCAGATGAGGACTAAAACAGCGGAACGCTTAAGGTCGGCCATTTTGGCCTATCTGGTGATCGCCGTGTCTCTGTGCTTCTTTATCATGCCGATGCTGTGGATCATCTACACCTCGTTTCGCACTCAAGCATCCATATTCACCGGTGAAATAGTCTCTGCTCTGAAGGAATATACTCTGGAGAACTACGCCACAGTCCTGATGGTGACCGACTTCCCGGCCTATTTTCTCAACAGCATCCAGATTGCGCTCAGTGTGACCGCCCTGTCGCTCGTTTGCGCGATATTGGGGGCATACGGGCTGAGCCGGTTCAGGATCAAAGGCAAGAACCTCATGATCATCGGCATCTTTTCTACCCAGATGTTTCCACAGGTGATGCTGATCATCCCGATTTATCTGATCATTTTCTCCCTGTACTTGCTGGATAAGGTGCCCGGCGTGGTTCTGGCGCAGATGATCCTGGTGCTGCCTTTTCAGGTGTGGATGCTCAAAGGCTATTTCGACAATATTCCCATGGACCTCGACGAAGCTGCAACCATTGACGGTTGCAGCATCCTCCAGCGGTTGGTTTATGTTATCCTGCCTGTAGCCGCGCCGGGCATCATGGTCGCCGCATTCTATTCGTTTGTGGTCTCCTGGGGCGACTATCTTATCGTCTCCATCGTCAGCCAGAGTCAACGGACGGCGACGGTCACGCTGATCATCGCTCGCCTGACGGCGTCGCTGCTCGTCCGCTGGGGACAGGTGGCCGCCGCCACGGTTCTGACCATCGTGCCGACCATCATCTTGTTTTCGTTCGTGCAGAATCAGTTGGTCGCCGGCCTGACGGCCGGCGCGGTGAAGGAAGAATAGTGTGGGCTCGTTCCCTGCCCGCAACATGTGAGCGTTGCGGGCCGGGCAGCGTGCTGCGTCAGGCAATGATCGTCTGGTTGCTATCTCCCTGATCCAACTCGCGCATCTCGCCTGTGGCCGTGAACACCACCCGCTCACAGATGTTGGTCACACGGTCGGCAGCCCGTTCCAGGTTGTGCGCAGCCCACAGCAGATAGTTGGCCTGCTCGATGGTGGACGTATCTTCCAGGATGAAAACCAGCAATTCCCGATATACCTGGTTGTACAGGTCATCAATCTGGTCGTCCTCGCGAGGGATGGCGCGCGCCGTTTCGGCGTCCTTGCGGACAAACGCATCGAGCGCGCGGCGCAACATGTCCATACCCAAGTCGGCCATGCGCGGTATATCTACCAGGGGTTTTAGCAAGGGCTGATTCCCGATCAGCAAATTGATCTTGGATATGCCCTTCGCGTAATCGCCGATCCGCTCCAGCTCGGTGGCAATTTCCAACACAGCGGCCAATGTACGCAGGTCACCGGCCATTGGCTGCTGGGTAGCAATCAGTGACAGGGCGTCGCTTTCTATTGCGTAGCGTTTCTCGTTGATACGCTGATCGCCGGCTATCAACGCCTGAGCTTTCTCCAGGTCTCGCTGCTTCAAAGCCTCGACCGAGGCCAGCACTGCTTTTTCCACCATGCTGCCCATCAACAAGATGTCGTCCACCAGCCGTTGCAGGTCCCGATCAAATGTCTCTCTTGTTCTCATAGCTGTAGGTCATCCCTTCTCGTTCATCGAAGAAGATTTTATCCGAATCGGCCGGTGATGTAGTCCTCGGTGCGTTTGTCTTTTGGATTGGTGAAAATCTGCTTGGTCGGGCCATATTCGACCATTGTGCCGGCGCGGTCTTCGTCAATCATGAAAAACGCCGTATAGTCTGACACGCGGGCGGCCTGTTGCATGTTGTGCGTCACGATGATAATGGTATAGTTGCACGCCAATTCGCGCATCAGGTCCTCAATGCGCAGCGTGGCAATGGGGTCCAGCGCCGAAGCCGGTTCGTCCATCAGGATAATGTCCGGCTTGACGGCAATAGCGCGGGCGATGCACAGCCGCTGTTGTTGTCCGCCGGAAAGGGCCAGAGCGCTCTGGTACAGCTTGTCCTTGACTTCATCCCACAGCGCTGCCTGGCGCAGGGCCTGCTCCACCAGGCTATCCAGGTTGCCCCGATAGCCGTTGATGCGCGCCCCCCAGGCCACATTCTCGTAAATGCTCTTGGGGAACGGGTTGGGCTTTTGGAACACCATGCCGATACGTCGCCGTACTTCCACCGGGTCTACGCCATCGGCGTAGATGTTCTGTCCGTGGAACAGGATCTGGCCGGTCACTCTCGCTCCTGGTATCAGGTCGTTCATGCGGTTGAAAGCGCGCAGAACTGTGCTTTTGCCGCAGCCTGACGGCCCGATAAAAGCGGTGATCTGCCGTTGAGGGATTTTGAGGCTGATCTCCTTGACCGCGCGGAAGTCACCGTAGTACACGCTCATGCGGTCTGCTTCAATTGCTATGCCGCTGCTGTAGCCACTGTAGCTTTCTACCTGGCTGACCATCTGCTGGGTTAAATTGGCACTTATCACGTTAATATCTCCTGCTAAAACGATTGCGCAACAACACGGCGGTCGCGTTCAGTGTGATCAAGAGAATCAACAGCACCAGAATCGCCGCCGCCGCGATATTGCGAAACTGGTCTTGCGGCCGCGCCGTCCACTGATAGATTTGGATGGGCAAGGCCGTAAATTTGGAGAACGGGCCGTTTGGGTCAAGCGCCACGAACGTCGAGGCGCCCACCACAACCAGCGGAGCCGTTTCGCCGATGGCCCGCGACACGGCCAAAATCGTGCCGGTCAGGATGCCCGGCAGGGCGTTGGGCAACACATGCGACCAAACGGTCTGCCACTTGGTGGCGCCCAGGCCATAGCTCGCCTCACGCAACGACCTGGGCACGGCGCGGATGGCCTCGCGGGCATTGATGATGATCACCGGCAGGATAAGCAGGGCCATAGTCAACGCGGCGGATAGGATGGTTCGTCCGTTGGCAGTGGTAGGGTCAGCGAAGCCAAACAAGGTCCCGCTGGTCAAAGGTTCTAAAGAGCGCACAAATATCGCCAGGCCCAACATACCATAAATGATGGACGGTACGCCGGCCAGATTGTTGATGTTCGTCTCGATAATTCGACTGAAAATGTTGTCCGCTGCATATTCCTCCAGGTAAATAGCTGCACCGACGCCTATCGGGAAGGCGATGAGCATGGTGATCAGGATCATCCACAGCGTGCCCTGCAAGGCGGTAAACACGCCCGCCCTGGCCGGCACGCTAGACTGGGAGCTCCTGACAAAATCCCAGTTTAGCCACGAACGAAATTGAAGCCGCGCGCCGGGGTACTTGTCTTTCACCTCCGCCTCGATGGCTTGCCTTTGGAACAACGACTCGGGCAGCGTCCAACTGCGGACGATTTCCATCTCCACCACTCGCTCGAGTACCAGATTGTAGACATTTTCGCGGGAACGCTCAGCGAAAGGCTGATCGCGCTCCAGCCGACGCATCACTCCCTTTGAGATGTTGTTTTCCAGGATGGCGATGAGCTGCTCTTTGGACAGCTCCTCCAGTGGCACGCCATCAATGGCCAGGCTGGCCGGGTCTACCCGGCTCTTGACGGCCACCAGCCCGAACGTCTGCGTAGTGATATTGTAGAGCAGGGCAATCAGCGCTAGTATACCGACGATGGTCGAAAGTTGAAAGGCCACATGCCATGCGCTGGCCGTTCGGTGGCGCGCCGGCGCATTGTGAGCGAAATCGCCGTTCTGTTCGGGCGACGGATAACGTGCTTGCCCATTCATATTCGAGTTCATTCGTACACCTCACGAAAACGCTGCACCACCCAGCGACTGATGAGGTTCAGCGACAAGGTCATCAGGAACAGCAGCAGCCCAATGGCGAACAGGCTGTTGTAGTCTATTGAATCGTAACTCAGGTCTCCGCCGCTGATCCGCACAATGTGGCCGGTCATCGTCTCGGCGGCCCGGAACGGGTTCAGCGTAAACGCTGGCCCCGCGCCGGCGGCAATCGCCACAATCATGGTCTCGCCGATCGCGCGCGAGACGGCAATGATGAACGCAGCAAAGATGCCTGACAGCGCAGCTGGCGCGACGACCTGCACCGAGGCCTCCAGTTTGGTGGCGCCCAGGGCGTAAGCCGCTTCGCGCAGCGAGCGCGGCACGGCCGCCAGTGCATCCTCGCTCATCGAGCTGACCATGGGCAGGATCATAATGCCCATGACCAGGCCGGCCGCAGCCGTATTATATATCTCAACGGTGTTTTTACCAAAGATTTCGCGCAAAATGGGAGTCACAAAAGTCAGAGCGAAGTAGCCGTAGACCACGGTCGGGATGCCAACCAAAATCTCCAGTACGGGCTTCAGGATGCTGCGTGCCCGCGCCGAGGCGTACTCGCTGAGGTAGATGGCGATGCTCAACCCCAACGGCACGGCGACAAGCATGGCAATCACCGTCGTCACCATCGTCGCTGTAACCAGCGGCCAGATGCCAAACTCGCCAATCGCCGGCTGCCAGGTCGTCTTGGTGAAGAACTCTAACAGGCTCACTTCGGGACTGCCGAAGAAAAGCAGCGACTCCCGGCCTAATACAAAGACAATGCCCAGCGTGGTCAGGATGGAGATCGCGCCACATACGAACAGGAAGCCCTGGATAATCTTTTCACTGAGCCGAGGTTTGCGCCTCAAATTGAACTGCGGCTCACCGGCCCGCTCGGTCACCCGGCTGAGCGCCTCACTCGTAGATATTGCGGTCATCGTGCATCACCTCCGTCACAACCGTCAGACAGCAAGGCACGCGCCAAAGCGCGCCACCACGAACAACCCTGTGAATCGGCTCGCAGTTTGCGCTTCAGCGCGTTGACAGCCCTGTTTCACGATTTAATTCGACACTGTGAGGGCCGAACCTGTCGGGCCCGGCCCTCGCCATGCTGTGTCAATTCACCCTTGCGGTAGTCAGATTACTGCGCTACGCCCATGGCGTCGAGCCAGGCCTGTTTCGCGCCGTTAAGGGCCTGGACGCTGGCCGGGAAGTAACCGACTGCGCCGATGACGTCGTTCACGTTCGTCAGATAGAAGTTGATGAACGCAGCCACCTGGGGCTTGTCCTTCATGATCTGCGCTGTCGAGTAGATGAACAGCGGCCGCGCCAGTTTGTACGTCCCGTTGTCAACCGTTTCAGCCGTCGGGGCCACGCCCTCGATTGACAACACGTTCAGTTTCTCGGCGTTCTCCTGATAGTAGGCGTAGCCGAAGTACCCGATGGCGTATGGGCTGCCCTCCACGCCCTGCACCAGCACGTTGTCATCCTCGCTCAGTTGCAGGTTGGTGGCGGTCAACAACTGATCCTTGTTCTTGCCCATAACCGCTTCGACAAAGTAGTCGAACGTGCCGCTGTCCGTACCTGGACTGAAGCGCAGGATCCTCTCCGCCGGCCAGGCCGGGTTCACATCGGACCATTTCTCCACGCCCGCCGAGAAAATCTGCGCCAACTGCGCCAGGGTCACATCGGTCAGGAACGTGTTGTCCTTGCTCACCACCACTGCCAGAGCGTCGGTGCCCACACGGAACTCGATCGGCTCACGCCCAATCGCCCGGCAGGCCTCTACTTCGCTGTCCTTGATGGGGCGGCTGGCATTGGAGATGTCCGTCTCGCCCGCCTTGCAGAACCGCTCAAAGCCCGCGCCGCTGCCGATGCTGTCAATGGTGATGTTGCCCGAGTAGCCCTCATCAACGAACATCTCCGCTATCTTCTCCGACAGCGGATACACCGTCGAGCTGCCCGCGCTGATGATGTCCCCCTTCACTTCCAGTGGGTTCACCGCTGGCAATTCAATGGGGACGGGTACCACGGTCGCCGTCGGCTCAGCCATCTGCGTCGTCGGCTCAGGCGTCTGCGCCATCGCGCTGAATGAGGGCGCTACCATAGCCGCCGCTACCAGAAGAACAATCGCAACGTATTTCATTCTTTACTTCCTCCTGCTGAATAGGTAAATCTTTTGTTTGCTACGTCCTCATGATAGCAGGGTCAGGTTAACAGAACTTAAAGTCAAGTTTAACAATTGATTAACAATTGGTTAAGATTCGGGGTGACCAGAAGGCTGGCAGCCGCCAGCGTGCTCCACTCAAGACGGCAGCCTGGGCTGTCGCAGAAATCGCCGGATTGCCCCACAGCCCAGCTCATTGACCTGTTGAGCAAATGCCTCGAAAGGCGGAAACGTCTCAAAAGATAGCAAATGGGAGGGGCAGCGGCAGTCCCCGGCTCCGAACCGGGGAATCAGGACCCGCGCTCCGGGCAGAGCAGCGAGCTGCCGTGCCCAGATGCATTCCCAGCGCGCCGACGACTCCACGTACCACACCTCAGAAATGTCAATGCTCGCGGCCATCACGTAGTCAATGTGCCAGCGCAGCTTCTTCTCCGCCCGAAAGTGCCGGGCGAGCCGTCCACGCAACCCACCGGCGCCCAACGCGCTGCCCACATAGACGTGCCAGCCAGAGGGCAACGCCCACACGCCCAGTCGCCCAACGCGCACGGCAATTGGCACGGTCAGGTGCAACACGAGCGCGTATGCACCGGGGGCGCGCGGCCATACCATCGGGTCAGGCGATTCTGGCCGTGTGGGAGGCTGAGGAAAGATTGTGGCCATGAAGTGACAGTCGGCTGGTCTGGTCAGCCTCGGTCTGATATGGGACGACCGCCCGATCGCGAGGGACTCGATGAGTTCAGACGAAACTTTCTTCCAGGGCACACAACCCCTCCTCGGCTTATATGGGCATGTTCGCACGACGGAGCCATTCTATCACGATACACGCGCCCTGTCCAAATCTCGCGCTCACTGGTTCCCTGCCGAATTGGTTACGAAAATAGCCTGCTCCGTCGTTCTGAGCTCCCCCACAGCGGGGGCGCACCGCTCATGGGGGAAGAAACGCCGCCCAATTCCGTCATGCTGAGCCGAAGGCGAAGCATCTCGCGCCGGCAGGCGTTGAGATTCTTCGCTTCGCTCAGAATGACGGGAGCGGGACCTCGGCTCAGCATGACGCAGTTGAGGCTTCTGCTAACTCGCCTGAAATCCTGGACGCACCCTTTGGCGCGGCTTCTCTTTGACAGGCTTCTGCATTGATGATATAATGAACTACCAGAGTCGGCCTGACCTGTAAGGGTTGACGGTTCCCCCATAAGAGATAGAAGCCCACCTGGCGATGGGGCCCTGTGGTCGCTTGCAGTTTACATTTCGCCCGTTGCGTCATGTCATACGCACAATGGCCCAGGCGCGGAGGTGACTTTCCAGACAGAGCGTAGCTAACAAAATCTGCACCCTTCGGCGTTTGTTGACGCTTCCATTCAGAGGCCTTTGAATGTCGGCCAAATCCACGTTATTTGGGGAAAGGGGGGAAATCTGCGTCTGTTTTTGCATAACGAATTTGTCATGTCAAATAGGCGGATGTAGGCGGAATGTCGGTTGTTGGAGAGCGCGTTCAGCAAAGGAGGAGCCACATGTTTTCTGGGAAGAAGCATCTGACGACAAGTTGGCAAATTGTACGTATGGCAGCTTTACTGGCGGTGGTCATTTCGCTGACGGGAACGGCGGCGTGGGCCGCACAGCCCGCCGGCGAGCCCATTAAGATCGGGCTGCAGGCGCCGTTGACCGGCGACTATGCTTATGAGGGCAAAGGGTTCGAGCAATCCATCAAATTGCTGGTCGATCAGACGAACGAGACCGGCGGTCTGCTGGGCCGTCCGGTCGAGCTGATCGTGGAGGATGACAAAGGCGACCCGAAGGAAGCCTCGTTGGTTGCCGACCGACTGATCACTGCCGGCGTTGTGGCGGTTATCGGCGGCTACAACTCGACGGCCACCGAGGCCTCGTCGGAAATCTTCAACGAAGCCGGCCTGTTGCAGGTTACCCCATCATCAACCGCCACGCGGCTGACGACGAAGGGCTACGAGCGGTTCTTCCGCACCTGTTTCCTCGATGACCGGCAGGCCCTCTTCGCCGCCACGTTCATGGTGGAAACCCTGGGGGCCAAGAAAATCGGGCTCGTTCACGACAACTCCACCTATGCCAAGGGGCTGGCCGACTGGACCGAAAAGTACCTGAAGGACCTGGGCATTGAGCCGACCATTTTCGTCATCAATCCTGACGACCAGGACTTCACGCCGGTCCTCACCGCGATCAAGGGCGCGAAGCTGGATGCGGTGTACTTCACCGGCTACCATGCGCAGGGCGGCCTGTTGCTCAAGCAAGCCGGCGACATCGGCCTGCAGGTGCAGTGGCTGATGGGCAACGCCAGCAACAATCCCGAGCTCATCACGATTGCCGGCCTGGACCGGGCCAAGGGGACTATTGTCACCACCGAGCCGCTGCCGGGCGACCTGCCCTATCCTGAAGCACAGAAATTCATTGAGGACTTCACCGCTGCCTACGGCAGCCCGCCAGCTTCGGTGTGGTGGGTCATGGCGGCCGATGCTTACGCCGTCATCCGCCATGCCATCGAAACGGTCGGCTCGACCGACTCGGAAGCGCTGGCGAAGTATCTGCACACCGAGTTTAAGGATTTCCCAGGCATCACCGGCCCCATTCTCGGCTTTGACGAAAAGGGCGACCGTTTGGGCACCATCCACAAGGCTTACGTCATTGACGACCAGGGCAATTTCGTCGTCTATGGCGCCGAGAAAGCCGCTGAGCCGACCGCAGAGAAACAGTAAGCTGCGGGAATCGAGTGCTGACAACCGTGGGGGGCGCACTGGCATCGCGCCCCCCACACATGACGGACGCATGGCATGGAATTATTTGTCCAACAACTCATCAACGGGCTGACCATCGGTGCGTTCTACGCCCTGGTCGCGCTTGGCTATACCATGGTCTACGGCGTGCTGAAGATGATCAACTTCGCGCATGGTGACCTGTTCATGTGGGGCGCGTATCTGGGCTGGGTCAGCTTGAATTTCGCGCTGGCTGCGTTTCTCCAAAACAGCGTGTTCGCCATTGCGCCAGTTGTCCTTTTTGTCCTGTTCACCGTCGGCGTTATGGGCGTCATCATCGAGCGGGTAGCCTATCGGCCGCTGCGCAGCGCGGGGCGGCTGGCGCCCATCATCTCGGCTCTGGGCGTTGCCTTCATCCTGGAGAGCGTTGCCCGCAATGCGTTTGGGGCCAGCTACAAGGTCTACCCGCCGCAACTCCTGCCGGCTGGCGGCATTGGCCTGGTCGGCGATGTGCGGCTGAACTACGTGCAGATAGCGCTGTTCTTCGCATCCGTAATGCTCATGGCCGGACTTTACCTGTTCGTACAGTTCACGCGCGTCGGCACAGCCATGCGGGCCGTCTCCCTCGACCACGACACTTCGCGCTTGATGGGCATTGATGTCAACCGGATCATCGCTCTGGTCTTCCTGATTGGGCCAGCGCTGGGCGGCATCGCTGGCATGATGGTCGGCCTGTACTATGGTTCTTTCGATTTCACCCTGGGCTGGACTTTTGGCCTCAAAGCCTTCATCGCCGCCATCCTGGGCGGCATTGGCAATATTCCCGGCGCCATGATCGGCGGGTTCGTGCTGGGCATCGTGGAGACGCTGGGCGCCGGCTACGTATCCCCCCAATGGAAGGACGTTATCGCCTACGTCATTTTGATTTTCATCCTGATCGTGCGACCAACCGGCTTGCTCGGCGAACGAGTCGCCGAAAAGCTGTAGGGGGTACCAGGCCATGCCGTCGCTGTCAGAGCGGAAGGTTCTCACCAACCCGATTGCCGTTTACCTGGCGCTGGCCGCCGTCTCGCTCATCGTGCCGGCGTTCATGGACAAATACTGGCAATCGGTGGCCGTTCTGGCAGGCATCTACATCATCTTGGGCCTTAGCCTGAATGTCATCGTGGGTTACGCCGGCATGTTCCAACTGGGACACGCCGCTTTCTATGGCATCGGCGCCTATACCGCGGCCATACTCAACGTGCAATTCGGTATCCCGATCTTGCTGCTGATCCCGGTCAGCGCAGGTGTGGCGGGCCTGTTCGCCTTCGCGTTGACCAGACCCATCCTGCACCTGCGCGGAGACTATCTGTGCATCGTCACCATCGCGTTCGGCGAGATTGT
>Ga0129299_1001502_pt1 | contig 15599 bp, 12 predicted proteins | sample ConPoolayeCmetaG_FD_94477 | JGI IMG/M metagenome (GOLD analysis project Ga0129299, IMG submission 94477) | Hot spring microbial mat communities from California, USA to study Microbial Dark Matter (Phase II) - Cone Pool mat layer C metaG ... | reverse complement strand
GGGGCTGGGTTTGCTTCGTGGTCGAGCACGGTATCGAATGCGCCGCAAGGGTCAGGTTCCAGCTATACGCTTCCCATTTCCTCGAACACTCCGCCTGGGGTGTACATAGTTACAGGGCATGGGGAGTTGGGCTGCGATCATGTGGCGACGGTGATTGTCATAAAAGTGGAGTTGACGAGAGACACGATGTACATCGGAGTGGAGTCCGATTGGACAGGTGTAAACGATAGCATCCAACGAGCGACCATCATCGTTACGGTGCAGCCGCCTGAAGTGCAAGCTCAAGTCATCGACGACGTTACGGTTGAGATCAAGGAAGTGGACGAGAATCCAACCTATGCGCCTGGCAATGGAAGCATCGCTCAGGACGCAACGGACAAGACCAAGTGGTTTACACACCGTTCACGGAACCCAAGACGGAGAAACATCCCAAAACGAAAAGGGCTTGGTTCCTTCCGAAATACAACGGAACAGAGTGCGGTGAATTAACCTGGGTCCGTATCAGGAGCCTCTTCCAAGAACTCACTTTCCTAGCAGAATACGACAAGGCATGGCAGTACGCGAAATGGAAGTACGACATTGCGACGCTCGATCTGGACTCTATAGCCTATGATGCCACCCTTGGCACGCGAGCCCACACCTCGATCATTCTGATACCGTTCGGTGAGATCGCCAACTGCAAGTTGGGTACCGGCGCATTCGCTGACGAGAATTGGTGTGCGAGCAGTATGGGACATGAACAAGTTCACGGTAGTCAAGGGTATTGGTATATTCAATGGCATTCCGGCGAAGACCCAGAAGATCGCAATCCGATGAACTGCGAGGTTCCTGCCTACCAATGGGAAATCGACAACGCTCCAGGGACTGGCATATCGGCTTCAGAACTTCAAACCGTTACGGCATACAGGGATTACTACAATGGCACGACAAACACACCACCGCCAGATTGAATAAGGAGGTTAGAAACTATGAGGAATAGAATGTTCGCTAACGGGCTAATGCTTGTTGCTTTGTCTGCGGTCGTCTCCTATGGGCAGGAAGGGAAGGTTGCACCGGCAGGGACTGAGACATCCAACATCTTGCACTGTGTGGACGCGACTCTTACAAATGCCATTCCTAACTGGGTCAGGCAACTTCAAGACAAAGACAAGAAGAAACGCGAACAAGCCGCGTCATATCTTTTCTCATCGGCAATGCTAGCCAGCCAGTTTGGAAAAGACAAAACTGTTGGGGACCAGATTGTCGCCGCCTACAGGAAAGAATCTCTTGGGGAAATAAAGTTGGCTCTTCTGGCTACGTTGGATGTCATGGAACATCCATCCGTGCAGTCTTTACTTGAGGAGGCCGGTAAAGACCCGTCTCTGCGCAAACTGATCAAGATCATCAAAGAGAAACGATATCTTCAACCAGTGGAAGTCGAAGATCCGTAAACGCCTACGCGCCTGACACGCCGCGTGCGACGAAAGGCCACGCGGCGCGCCAGGCGCTACGGCTCTCGGTCGCGTTGCTCCCTCTATGCGGTGTGCGGCCGAAGACGGCCGCACCTCAACGGCCTACGGCCTCTACCGGAGCGCGGCTGGCATGCTGTTTCCCCCCGCCTTGGTTTTCCCCCCTGGACCCCCTTTTCCGAGGCGCCCCCTTTCTTCAAGGAATTCCGCCAGGGGGGAAACCCATCTGGGGGGCAACAGCACGGCCTTCTTTACGTTGAGAAGGTCGGCCGCCCTACGGGTGCCCGCCACCACTCCGCCGCGCAGCCCCCGTTGCGCCACGGCCCCCAGGGGCCGGGCGCGTTGGTCGGGCCGCCACCGGCTCAGCCCGTTCAGGGCTTCGACACGGTGTCGGCCTTCCGTGGAACGGCGGCGGTCAAGCCGGGCTTGCGTCTGCAAGTGTTCGCCGTAATCCCGGCTTCACCGCTCGCCTTACTCGTTTGCGGCCGCGTGTCGTTGCCGCCGAAGACGTCGGCACCGTCACACCGCCGCTCATCATCGGGAAAACCCCGGACCCGTTTTCCCGCTCCGCAAGCGGAGCCTCACCCTTTCCCCGATAGCCGTCACGAAAACATGCGAGGCAGTTTTCGCGCCGGCCCCCGGACGCGCTTCGCGCGCGCCAGGAACCTCGACGTTCGCGACGTGGACACGGCCGCCGCGCCCGGCCGGATCCGGCCCAAAGGCTGGAAACCGGGCTTTGCGGCCGAGAACGTGGAAAACGACGCGCTGCGTTCGCCCAGGACGGGCGAACGTGACGCGCCCCTTGTCCTGACATGGGGGAAAATCCGGACCGGGGGCCTTTTCGCTTCCAAGGTCTGGAAGTCTACCCGTTGGCGGTCAGCCGTTGCGCGGCGAGCATGTCTTCGACAACACTCACGAGCCGCTGTTGCCGCTTGAGCGGCAAACGGCTGACTTCCTCAAAGACGCGCCGTGCCTTGCCGGTCGGTCCGCCCTTGCGATCCGTGCCGCCGTTGCCGTTGAAGAGAGCATCCACGGACACGCCGAGAATCTCCGCGAGCTTCTCGATCTGGTCGGGACGCAAGGCCGCGGCCTTGCGTTCCCAACATGAGTAAGCGTTCTGCGACATGCCCAGTTGCTCCGCAACTTGCGCCTGAGAGAGGCCGCGCGCTTCGCGTGGGGCGTGCAGGCGCTCGCTGAACGGCGTGCGCGGGTGTGAAGCTGGTCTGCCCGTATTCATGCCGCCATCATACGGGGCCGAAAGAAAAGTTATCCTTCAGACCCCGGAAGGGCACATGGCAACCCTCTGGAGGGGAAGTGGAGAGTATGGTGGTGTGAGGTTTTGGGAGCAGGGATCCGAGGAAGACAGGTTGGAGCATGCCCACTGAGAGGTTTATGGACGGATCCCGCTGACGGATGATGGATATGGGGGTTTGTTAGTTTTTGCAGGAGTTGGCGCGGGCGTAAACGAATCCCCTTACGGGGGTTGCCATGTCCCTTCCGTGTTCCATTCGGCGGAGAGAAGCTGCTTGCGCGCCGGCTGTGCATCCCTTAGAACGTACGCATGCAGCGCAAAGGAGCGCGTTTGGAGTTCTTCGACTGCAATGTCGCCATCGGGGTTCCGATGAACAGGACCGCCAACGCATGGGGGCCGCCAGTGGCATCCGCTTGCGATTTGATGAGGCACATGGACAGGGCCGGAGTTCGAAAGGCCCTGGTGTGGCATGTGATGCAGCGCGATCACCATCCTGTTATCGGCAATGAGCAGCTTGCCCGTGCGATACGCGGCAACGACAGGCTGCTCGGATGCTGGGCGGTTCTTCCGAACCATTCGCGTGAACTCGGCGATCTTGACGCCTTTTTCGCCGCGGCAAAGCGGGCTAATGTGAGAGCGTTCCGGGCTTTTCCCTCGGCAAACAGGTTTGTGCTGCGCCGCAACGCCCTGGGCGAACTGATGGATAGAATGATCCGGGCGCGCATGCCGCTTTTCATCAGGATGGACGAGGTGAGTTGGGAAAATCTTTATTCGCTTCTCGACGAAGCTCCGGACCTGCGGGTAGTCATCACAAACATGGGGATGTGGGGATCAGACCGTTATTTCAGGCCGCTGATGGAGAGCCATCGGCACGTGTACATTGAGACCTCGTCTCATATCGTGGACGGCGGGATAGAGTCCTTTGTGGCCGATTACGGCGCGGAACGGCTCCTTTTCGGATCCGGGTTCCCAGATTGTTACATGGGCGCCATGATGCTGGCTCTGGCACACGCGGAAATATCCGAAGCGGACAAACGAGCGATAGCATCCGGAAACATGGAGCGGCTCCTGAGCGAGGTATGTCTATGATATCTGAAGGTCGGTTGGCCCGTGAATTCTGGATACACGGACGCTCGCGGACATGCCCTGTGATTGACATGCACGGCCACATGGGCGAGTTCCGCGGTATTTATTTTCCGCGTGCCTCCACCGACGCCATGATCCGAACCATGGATCAATGCGGGGTGAAGTTACTGGTCTTCTGCCATCACGCCGCTCTGTTCAATCCCGAGATAGGCAATGCCGTGCACGTGGAAGCGGTCCACCGCTATCCTGACCGTTTGAGAGCGTACATGGCGATCAATCCGCACTATCCGGACATGGTCAAACGCGATCTGGCTTCGTTCGATCGCCACGCCGACGTGTATGCGGGGCTCAAAATACTTGCCGGCTACTACGGCGTGTCCTGGGATGCGCCGGCATTCAGGCCGGCCTGGGAGTTCGCAAACGAAAGAGGCCTGCCGGTTCTCGGGCACACGTGGGGCGGAAGCCGCTGCGACGGTCCGGATCAGGTGCGCTATGTCGCCACGCGCTATCCCGGCGTGAAACTGCTCTGCGGCCACAGCGTTTTCGGCGATTGGGAACAGGCCGTGGCGCTGGCCCGCGATTTCGAAAACGTGTATCTTGAGCTGACCGCTGTGCTGGGGGTTCGCGGCCCACTCGAGAGGTTTGTGCAAGCCGGTCTTTCGCACAAGCTCTTGTTCGGCGTTGACCTGCCGTGGTTCGACCCTCACCAGGGGATAGGCGCCGTGCTTTCCGCCGAAATCACCGACGAGGACAGGCACATGATTCTGCACAGAAACGCCGAGCGTCTCCTGAGGTCCGCAGGGCTGGATGTGGACGCGCTCGGTGTTTCTCGGCCGAGGTCCCGCCGCAATGCGGCAGAATCGGAATGATCAGCGGGCGGTCCTGCGCCTGACGAAAAATGATAAGGTTATGAAGTCCGGCCATTTCTCAAACGAAAAATCTGCGATGAAGATAATGATCATGACCGATATGGAAGGGGTGGCGGGGATTCTCAATTTCGAGGACTGGGTTTTCCCTTCCGGCAGATACTATGAGAACGGCAAACGCCTGCTTACTGAGGAGGTCAACGCGGCAGTGGACGGATTTTTCGCCGCCGGAGCGTCCGAGGTGCTGGTTGTTGACGGCCACGGCTGCGGCGGAATCAATCCGGAACTTCTGGATGAGCGGGCCATGCTGCTGAGCGGCGCTCGCAGGCCGGCGTGGCCGTGGGGATTGGATCGAAGTTTTTCGGGCCTCGCTTTTGTGGGGCAGCACGCCAAGGCCGGCACGCCGTTCTCGCACATGACCCACACGCAAGATTTCCACTATGTTGATCTTTCCCTGAACGGCGTTTCCATCGGGGAGTACGGCCAGCTTGCACTGTGCGCGATGGAACTCGGCGTTCCGACCATCCTGGCGTGCGGGGAGAAGGCACTGGCAGAGGAGGCAAGTGCGCTGACGCCCGGCGTTGTGACCGTGAGCGTGAAACACGGGCTGCTTCCAGACGGATTCGATGACGTTGACGCGGAGACTTACAGCCGTTCGAAGCTGAGCGCCGTTCACATCTCTCCGCGGCGCGCCAGAGGAATGATCAGGGCCGGCGCTGTCGAGGCTATGCGTCGTCTGAGGGAAGATCCCTCCGCGTTCCGGTATCCGGACATCAGGCCGCCCTATGTTATGCAGGGAGTGTTGAGGCCATCCGGAAGCAATCCGAAACGCAACTTCCGCAACGAACATCCAACAAGCGTCATTGCCGTCATGAACATGCCGGCGCGATGCCAGCCGGTGCGTCAGCCCAAATCACGGCGTCGCTGTTGAGTGCGGATCAGACGCGCATACGGGGGTCGGTGGCGCGGTTCACGCTGCGAACCCTGCGGAGCGAGGATGATCTCCGCGCTTCCTCAAGTTTTTTCCAGTAGAGGCGGTGGTCAACGGGGACCGTGACTTCGCGGCCCAGCCAGTGTGACAGAGTGATTGCGTTGGCAAGCTCCAGCGACCATACCGCGGAAACTGCCTCGCCGACATGGTTTTCCTTGAACATGATATGCCGCGCGAAATCCCGCATCACCGCGCCGTGGCCCGTGCTTTCTCCGCCTTCGAACGTTTCGACGGAAACGCGCGGCCTGCCCCACGGATCGCGGCTTTTCCGGCAGAATACCCGCAGGCTTACCCCGTAATCGAAAATCTCCAGTCTGGTTCCGCTGAGAACGAGCGCGCCCTTCTCACCGATGATCTCGATCTGTTCGCGGTATGGCTCGGTGGTTGAGACGAAAATGCGGCCTGTCGCTCCGTTCATGTATGTGAGCATCGCCTCCGCTTCGTCTTCCACCTCTATGCGATGGAGCCTGGTTCGAATTCGGCCGAGAACCCGTTCCGGCAGGCCTGCAAGCCTTGCGAATATGTCAAGGCTGTGCGGCGCCTGATTCAGCAGCACGCCGCCTCCTTCGCCGATCCATGTGCCCCGCCATGTGTTGCCGTCGAAATATGACTGGGTTCGAAAATCGGTGAAGACGAGGGATGTTCTTTGAATTCGGCCGAGCCGTCCCTCCAGAATGATTTGAACGGCCTTCTGAACAGCGGTCTCGAAACGCCGCTGGAAAACCACGCCGAGGGTTCGGCGGCTTCGGGCGGCGGTCGCCACCATGCGCGCCGCTTCTCCAGCGGTGTCGGCCAGAGGCTTCTCGCAAAGAACATGAAGCCCGCCTTTGAGGCAGTCAACTGCGACCGCCGCATGAGCCACATGAGGCGTCGCCACGCTTACGGCATCGCACAGGCCCGCCCTTATGAGTTCAGCGTGAGTTGCGAACGTCGGCACGCCGAATTCTGCGGCAGCCCTTCCGGCCGCATCCGGATCCGATTCCACGACAGCCGTCAGACGCATCTCCGGAACTTCGGCTGCGATGGTCCTGCAATGATGTCGTCCGGCCGCGCCAAACCCTATCACGCCCATTCTCAACTGATGTTTCTGCGATTTCATGGCTGCCGGCTCACCCCGGCCCTGGAATATCCGCCTCCAGAACCTGCCAGTATCTGTCGTAGTAGGGAGATCCCACCCAGTCAGGACGGTATGAGATCCGACGCTGTCTGATGCGCCGGCCGTCAGGGAACAGGCGCGCCAACGCCGGATCAAGGCCTGTTGCGGAGAAGAGCGTCGGCATTTCGCTTCTTCCGTCAACGGCCCTGAACCTTGCGGTTCCCCCCATCACGGAGTCGGAAATCTGCAGTTCACCGTTTCGTCCGATGTACCGGCTGTTCCTGTGGAAACTGTGATAGTACTCCCACGCGCACTTCGAAACCTGGGCTCGAAACTGTTCGAAAGAACCGGCCTCCTCCCTGTCGGCGATTTCAAACACGTATCCGTACTCCGCCCATTCCCTGAACTCTGGCGTGATGGTGACGGGGCGGTCTTCCACGATCTGGGCCTCAACGCGCAGATAGCCGTTTTTCAGAACGCGCAGCACGCGGCACGGTTGCCTGCGGACCATCGCAGTCAGCCGGATTCCGACATAAACGTCTCCATAACGGAGGAAGTGCCACGCCTTAGGGGCGGCCTGGCCATCCCATGATGAAAGGCGGACGCTGTCTTCCCACATCTCGTCGGGCTGCGCGAGGCGGGCGGTGAACAGCATGCTGAAGCGCAGATGCCTCACGGTCTTGCCGTCAAGAAGCGGAGAAATGGCTCCCAGTCCAAGAACCGTTCCGCCCTTCTGGACTGTCTGGTATCTGCCCCAGTCGTTGACGTGCGAGTGTTCCGGCGCAGGACCATCCTGCGGCGCGGCATTCTCCCGCGCCCTGTCCGCGGCGAAAGCTCCGGCATGCGGCGACGGGCCGTGCTGCGTGACAGGATCGCCCTGGTCGGGTTCGTCCGCGAGGAGCCTGTGCCAGAACGCCACGCGATCCTTCCATGACGAAGGCTGCGGCGTTCTCGAAAGCACTCCGTGGAACACCAGTTGCTGCCCTGTCGCCGCGCCGGTGCTCGTCTCCGAACAGGTGCCCAGTCCCCAGAGGCGCTGCTGCCATGCCCTTGTCACACAACCGCGCGAGCCTCCGCCTCCGTGAAGTCCTGCCTCGCTCCAGTCCGTCGTGGCCGCGATTTCGAAGGGATACGGGCGTTCTCTGCGAACGAACTGAACGATCGCGTCGGGCACTCCCTCGTGGGATGCGTTCATGACCTCCACAAATTGTGCGAGGTTGAAGCCTGCGTTCCGTTCGTGATGAACCACGCCGGCGAAGTTGCGGTCGGTCAGGGCCTCGATGGGGTTGACTGCAAGCGGATGGCCGGAAATGTACCAGATGTAGGCGTTGACAATGGAAAGGGTTTCGGTGTTGTCGGCGGTGTAGGCCCTGGACATGGAGCATCCGAGCCCGCCGACGTCCCAGTGCCAGTGGCAGAGTATGTCGAGAAGGATTCTGTTGGCGCATGCCTGGGCCATTTCGCGGGCGTCGCGGTTTGCCGACAGCTCCGCTATGTCAAGCATGCTCACAAGGGAAATGGGGGTGTAGGTGCCGCTCGTGTATTCAGAAAGGAGGCCGCGTCTTTCCAGGTGAGCGCAGAGCCCCTCCAGATGGAAGAGACCCGCGTCAGTCATGTCGGATCTGCCGAGTATATCTCCGGCGAGAAGCAGCGTGCGGGTAGCCATCGAAGGCATGTTGTCGTTGTAGCCGTGGAACATGTAGTCATAAATCGCCGCGCCGGGTTTGCGGCCGTTTTCGCCGAGAGAGAAACGCGCCAGATGCTCCTCGGACCGCCTCTGCAGTTCCGGAGTCATTTCCCTTCCGTGCCTGACCAGATTCGCCGCGGTGCAGGAAGTCATGAATACGTCATAGACATTCCATCCGGCGGCGGCCGCGTAGATGCGGTTTCCGAAATCCCGGTCGGCCTCGTCCGGCGACGAAAGAAAGGCCGGCAGTATCCAGTAGGCGATCCTTCCGTCTCGCTCGGTTTGGGGCTGATACGTTCCGTCCGGCCTGAAAACCGAGGGGCCCATCCGCCTCGCGAAGCTGAAATACTCCTCGCGCCTCTGCTTCATTCCCACTGGATCGAGTATGCGCGAACGCCATTCCTGCGGCATGATCATCCTCCTGTCTGCGCCGGGACGCCCATCCGGCCCGGCATGATCACCTGAACTCCGCCCATTCCGGCTCGTTCTCGAAAATCCAGCGGTAATAGTCAGCGCCCTGCATGCGCGAAGCCGCAGCCTCGTCCACTATCACCCTGCATCGGGGATGAAGCTGCAGAGCCGAGGCGGTGACCATGGATGTGATCGGGCCTTCAAACGCCCTTGCGACAATATCCGCCTTTTCCCTGCCCGTCGCCACAAGCAGGCATTCGCGGCTGTCCAGGATCGTTCCGACGCCCATTGTAATTCCGCGGCGGGGAACGCTGGAGGGCGAGGAGAAATACTTCGCGTTCTGCTCGATCGTCGCAGGCGTCAGCGCCTTTTCGCGGGTGCGGGAGAGCAGCGAGGACAGCGGTTCATTGAATCCGATGTGCCCGTCAACGCCGATGCCGAGCAGTTGCAGGTCTATTCCTCCGCATTCCTTGATCAGGCGCTCGTAACGAAGACATTCCTCCCGGAAGTCGTCTGCCAGTCCGTTCGGCACGTGAGTGTTGCGCTTGTCTATGTTCACCAGATCGAACAGATGCCTGTTCATGAAGTATCTGAACGAGTGTGGATCGTCGGGCGGGATGCCCACATATTCATCCAGATTGAATGTTCTGCAGAGGGAAAAATCCAGGTTTTCCTCCCGGTGAAGGCGCACAAGTTCGGCGTATATCGGAGCCATTGTCGCTCCGGTCGCCAGGCCGAGCACCATGTGGGGCTTGGCCCGCAGCGCCTTTGCTATCAGAGCTGCGGCCAGTCTGGATGCCGCCGCCGGGTCCTTCTGTATGATCACTTCCACTGCACAGATCGCAGTCTCTTCAGGCCGCCGCGCGCTCACACGCCGTATTCTGCGGCGTTCACAGGCGAGGATACCATGACCTTTTCTCCGGACAGGCGTCTCGCCAGCATTTTGAGTTCATTCCTCCCTTTCTGAAGGGGCAGGGCGATCTGTCCGCCTTCGGCGGCGGACCTCAGCAGAGCCGCCATTATTTCCGCGCCCTTGTAAGCGTCCTCAAAACGGCATGGGTGCGGCCTCGCGTCGTCGTCGAGCCAGTCCGCCATTTCCTGGATATAGGGCGGCATGTCCAGCTCGTAGTTCATGGCGCCGGGTCCGCTCTGGTATCCGCCGGATTTCGTAATTGCGCGCCAGCCGCCATTGGTCAGAACTTCGGCGAAACCTTCCGATCCGTAAACGCTTATTCTGTTCTTGCCCCACCATTTTTCGACTTCCGGCTGATCCGGCGCGCCGGCGCCGGTTTCAACAATGCCTCGCACGCCGTTGGCGAACTGGATCACGCCGGCCACGTAGTCGGGCGACGAGTGCACATCGGCCAGTTTGCCCCGGCCTGCGGCCTGGGCCATGACCCATGACGCCTCAGCCCCGTTGTTGTACCATCTCATATAGGCGATGAGATGGCTCATCATGTGCATGAACCAGCCGGTGGCAGTGGCCGATATGGTGTGTATCCGGCCGAGGGCTCCGCTCGCGACGATTTCCCTCACCCTGCGGTAATGCGCACCGTAGCGGTGCTGATGGCTCACCACAGCCTTGACATTCTTCTTCGCGAGCAGTGCGCGGATTTTCATGGCCTCGGCGCTTGACAGCGCAACCGGCTTTTCAAAAGCGATCAGCCTGGCGCCGCACTTGACGCCGATCTTTACCATCGGCAGCCTTATGGTCGGAAGCGTGCAGAAGCAGAAGATGTCAGGCCGCAGTTTCATGGCCATCTCTTCGGCGTCGGCGCCAGTTTCCGGGCTGCCGACAAGAGGCGCAAAAGTTTCAGCCCGGCTCTTGTCTATGTCGCACAGTCCGACCACCTGGAAGCACGGATTGTTGAAGAACGCCGAAGCATGATGCTTTCCGCGCTTGCCCATCCCCACAACCAGCACAGTGTAACGCCTGTCCATTTTCTTTCCCCTTTCAGGAATGCTTTGCGTCCCATTCCTTCACTGCGGCGATCGTCTCGTCCACCTCCTCGGCTGTAAGCTCCGGGAACATGGGGAGACTCACGCATGAGGCGGCATTTTTCTCGGCGTTGGCCAGCGATCCCGCTATTCTGAATGGCTTGCCCCAGGGGAAGCCCTCCTGCTTGTGGATGGCGATCGAATAATGGGTCTTCGCGTCAATTCCGCGTTTTATGAGGAAGTTGAGCAGATCGTCTCGAAGCGACGGATTCTTTGTTTCGATTGCGTACAGATGGTACACGTGGCGGTAACCCGGCGCATTGTGCGGTAGAACAATCGAGCGGCAATCCTTCAGCCCCGCGTCGTAGCGGCGCGCCCACTGAATGCGCATATTCGACCATTTCGGCAGATGCTTCAGTTTGGCGCTCAGCACCCCGGCCTGAAGATCGTCCAGTCTGCTGTTGAAGCCGAAGCTGTGATGATCCCTCTTGTTCGAACCGTGATTGCGCAGCTTGCGCACTCTCTCGTTCACGTCGTCGCGGTTCGTGAAAATCATGCCGCCGTCGCCGAAACAGCCGAGGTTCTTCTGTATGATGAAGCTGGTGGTAACCGCGTCGCTCTTTTCCCCCTGCCTGAAACTGTCGCCCCTGGCGTCTATGGCCTGGGCGTTGTCCTCGACAACCAGCAGGTTGTGTTTTCTGGCCGTCTCCCAGATCGGCGGCATGTTTGCGCACTGTCCGTACAGGTGGACCGGGACGATCGCCTTTGTCCTGGGCCCGATCGCCTTCTCTATCAGATTCGGGTCAATGCACTTTGTCAGAGGATCGCAGTCAACCAGCACGGCCGTGGCGCCCGCTATCCAGATCGCCTCGACAGTGGCGAAGAACGTGTTGGGATGGGTGATAACCTCATCGCCCGGCCCGACGCCCAGGGCCATCAGCGTCAGCCATATCGCGTCGGTTCCGTTGCCGACGCCAATGGCGTGTTTGGATCCGAAAAAGGCGGCTGCCTCAGACTCGAAGTTTTTCAGCATCGGCCCCTGCACGTACTGCCCGCTTTCCAGCACCTGCTGAATTTTCGCGTCTATTTCCGACTTGATCGAATGATACTGCCGCACGTGTCCGTAGAATGGTACCGCCATTTTCGTCTCCCTTCTCTGCTTTTGTCTTGTCCGTTTCCGAAATTCATGATTTTCCGATCCATCACGGTTTGCCAAGCGCCTTGCCGAGCCGCGCCGCGACATCCTTCTTCAGCCGCTCAACCGGCGCCGTGGCAAACTCGACGATGTCCAGCCTGTCGTCCCTGATCAGCGGGGTCAAATCCGCCGCAAAGAGCACCAGCTCTGCCGTGTCCACGCCGTGGCTTTCCAGATACGTGGCGTTCGCGCGCCAGCGGCCGAACGTTGCAAGATCGTACCTTTTGCCGCCCGCTATCTGGGAGTCGTACACGCCAAGAAGGCCGGCTGACAGATGCTCTGAGCCGCCGACGTTGAAAACCACCTTCTCGGCGTCGGGCAGCCAGTCCAGCCCGCGCCACACTTCGCATCCGTAAAGCCTGTCCGGACGGCGTTCGGGCGGAAGCTGTCTCAATGTTTGGATAAGTTTTACTGCCACGGCCACGTGAGTGTCGTGTTTGTCCGCGAGGTTGTGGGTGTAAACGACGGAGGGCCTTGCGGTCTGGAAGATGGTTTTGAGATCGGAGATGACGTCCATGTTTCCGGGGTCCTTGACCGCGGAACTTGAGTGCTTGAGTTGCACGGCGGCAGAGTACGAGCCGAGCATGGCGGCCTGCCGCTGCTCCTGCCACCTCACCTCCTGCATCTGCTCGTTTGTGTAGTTGGCATAGATGCCGGACCGTGGACTGCCGGCGCCATCTGTGCAGACAACGGCCGCAAAGCGTTTTGACGTGTCACGTCTGCACTCAAGGATCCCGTGCATCGCAAGAATTTCCACGTCGTCCTGATGAGCGCCTACGCCGATGTGAGTCGTCCGCGCGAGGGCGTCCTCCGGCCGTCCGCCGGACGGAACGAAAACTTCCGCATTCGATCTGAGAAATTTCATTGAACCTTCCCTCCGGAAAATCGCCTATTTCCGCTGCCTGATCTGCGGAAGACTTGCGGCCGCGACCGCCTGGCCGACGCGCCGACTTTTTTCGTCCGGAACATGGAGCCGCACGCGCTCGGCCAGCTCGGGAAATTCGTTTTTCAGGATGCGGTTTGCAGTCCGCATCATCTGGTCGCCGCCGGCTCCGGACGTGACGCGGCCGAGAACAAGCACGTGGTCGAAGTCGTAATACTCGGCGTAATAGGGAACCGTGTAGCCGAGATACACTCCAATGGTTTCAAAGATATTCAGGGCTCGGCGGTCTTCGGCATCGGCCAGCTTCTGCGTTTCCCTGAGGCGCTCAGGGACGCTCATTTCCGCCGGATAAGAAAGACCGGCGACGGGCAGCAGCCTGTTCACGGCCTGCTGTGAAAAATAAAGCGCTCCGACACCTGCGTCGCCGGACCACTCGTCTTTCGGAGCTTCCGGACTGAAATCCACGGGCGCAAAGGCAAGTTCGTCTATCCATCCGAGGAATTTGCCATTCCGGTCAACATAACCGCCGGCCTCGCTCGACCCCATGGCCACCCCGAGCAAGGCGGTTGTGCCAAGCGAAAGCGCGCCGGCCAGAGCGGTCACTTCGCCATCGTTTATCACCTCGAATGGCACGCCCCACTCCTTCGCCATTTCAAGAAACATCGGCTTTACCCGCTGCTGGAAGACGTCAGGCGGAATTGCGCGGAAAAGCGAAGCGATCATCACTCTGTTGTTCACAAGTATTCCCGCGGAACTGCCTCCTATGGCGTCAACTCGGGGAAGATGAGCCGCCGCCTTTTTGAGCCCGCTTCGAATGTGCTGGTAATGATAGTCGGGATCTTTCTGGTTTCTCGGGTCCCACGGCGTTTCATCGCTGAACACCGGTTTGCCGTCAATCACGGCGGCTACCTTGTAATCGCTCGCGCCAAGATCGAACCCGATTCTGCATCCATCCCAGTTGCCGCCCAGCGAGAGGGCGGTTTCATTCTGGGAAGGCATGTCCTCAGGCCGGTGGATCTGGACGGCGAATTGCCTGTCGTAAGCCCGCTGCATTATTTCGACGTCCGCGGACCTTCCGCCTCCGGGCATGTAGGATTGCGAAATATGGCGCGCTAGAAATTCCGGGCCGGAGAAATGGATTTTCCATCCCCCGCGCGACCACAGGAGGAATTTCACATGCCTGTCAACGTAGCGGAGCGTGGCTGAATCGCTGCCGCGGCCCGGCGGAATAATGTCCAGATCCTGCCGGCTGATGTGTCCATCTTCCCGCTCGATTCCCACCAGAACGCGCAGGCCGCCGCCGTGAGCGGCAAGCTGCTCGCGATAGCGCCTGTTGAACAGGACCGCCGGAGTGAAGCCGGGGTCCAGAGGCGCCGCAATTTTCGGTCTGATCCGATTGATGTCCAGTAGGCCGTCAGTCATGGCAGGACTATTTAGCATGCCCCGGCAGGTGTTGCAACGCGATTTGAACCGGCAACCGGGAATGAAGGGCTGTTACGGCATGTCGAGCCGTCCCCGGTCACAGGAGCCACAGTCCATTGCCGCGTGAAGGAACTCCAGGATGGTGCCGCATTGTGTTTTGGAGCCGTTCCTGTTCGATCTCGACTTGACGCAGGCGTGCCGCGAGCCTGAGAATCTGCTGGATGCGGAAAAACGAGAGGATATGTCGGAGTGCCTTGCGCCGCCAGACGGGAGGGTCATGATGGAAAAGGGGAATGAAATTCCCTCTCTGTCTGACCGCAGCATTCGCCTGATCGTGGTCGTGGCCCTGTGGTCCGCAGCCCTCCTCGCACCCCTGAGAGTGTTGAGCAGGGGATTCGTGCCTCCGGACGACGCCCTGCGGCATTGCGCCAGGGCCGTGTCGGGAAGGGCGTGGCAGGATGTCCTGGTGATGAATCCCATCTTCACGGTGGACAGCCATCCAGGATGGCATGCCATCCTCGAAAACCTGAGGGGCGCAACCGGATGGGGGACAGAGGGGCTTGTTGTCTTTTCAGTGGTGGCACTGGCCTGCGCCTTCGTTGCCATCCCCTCTTTTTTTTATCCTCCGATGGAACTGTGGCTTGCATCCCTGACCGCGGTCTGCGTGATCTCGCCCATGTTCACATGGCGGCTTTTACTCGGCCGGCCATTTGTGCTGACAATGGCCGGTGTATGTGCATGGCTCCTTGTATTTCGGGGAGGGGTTACTCGTCCATCATGGAGGTGTGCGGCGGGGCTGGCGGCGTTGACTGCGCTGGCGACATGGGCGCATGGGCTCTGGTTTCTGTGGGCACTGGTCGCTTTGTCCATAGCCGCAACCAGTAGTCGGCGCGCAACGCTCCTGGCCGCAAGTCTGATGGTGATTGGCGCGATCCTCGGACTGTGCGCCACGGGCCATCCCCTCAGCTATGCTGTGCAGACCGTGCGCCATGCGGCGATGGCGTTTCAGTCGCCCGGAGGGCCGTCCTCCCTGGTGTACGAATTTCAGCCCATTGTGGCGGAGCAGACGGCTCCGCTGGCCGTGGCCGCAGCGCTGGCTTTTCTGAAAGCCGGTGGAGAGCCCCTGATGATGTTCATCCGACAGCCGGCTTTCGTTCTGGCTGGGGCAGGGTGGAGCCTGGGATGGATATCGGGCCGGTTCTGGTACGACTGGGGGCTTCCCGCGCTGGCTGTCTGGTTCGCATTGGTTTTCGAGCGCCTCGCGCAAAGAGCTGGCGTGACGCGGCTCGGCCGGCTTGGAATCACCGGCGCGGCGGCGTTGCTC
>Ga0129299_1001500_pt1 | contig 15600 bp, 13 predicted proteins | sample ConPoolayeCmetaG_FD_94477 | JGI IMG/M metagenome (GOLD analysis project Ga0129299, IMG submission 94477) | Hot spring microbial mat communities from California, USA to study Microbial Dark Matter (Phase II) - Cone Pool mat layer C metaG ... | reverse complement strand
CGCATATTATCTTGCCCGACGCCAGGCAATCGTCGATATATTTTGCGATGGTGATATTGCCCGGAAGACCCGTGAGCGGATTGGCGCCCTTTGCCTCATCGCGCATGCGCTGGAGCGCCACGCTCATCTCGTTAAATGACGTGGCCAGCTGCCCAATCTCGTCGTCGCGCACGATCGGCACCCTCGTATCCAGCTCTCCCCGCGAAATCCTGTGCGTCGCCTCCAGGAGGCTTTGCAGGGGGAAGATAAACATTTTTGAAATAATCAGGGCGAATATGACATGGATACTGATAATAAGCGCCGCCATAATCAGGCACTGGCGGTACAGGTACCCCTTCTGTTTGTCGATATCCTTCATCTCAATCAGGATTGCAGCAATGCCGATCTTGTCGATTTCGAAATTGAAGGGGACATACAGGTCGATCATCTTTTCCCGCTTATACACCTTGTGATAAAACAGCTTGTCTTCAAAGCCCTGCTTGGTGATCGCCATGTTAATCATCTTCAGCTCGTCGAGGTTCGCCTCGTTTTTTTCCACTTGACGGTTGTCGTTAATCGCAACGAGCACCTTCCCGTCTTCGCGGAAAAGCGTGATGGTGCGTATCCCCAGCGTCGCGGCTTCCTTGAGTATCTTGTTGATATTGACCGCCGACATCTCGTTTGTATTGTTGATAATCATATCGATACGGTAACGGAGGGATGACCCCTTATGCATGGCGGACAGCACCGCGTTCTCGACAATCAGGTCGAGCTGGTTTTCAAAAACCATGAGCACGAAGACCAGGATATTCAGCAGGGTTACGAGGACGTAGATGATTCCGGTCTTGAAGACAATTGATTTTGAGTTCAACTTCATTGGCGATCCATTCCTTCCGGCGCCCGCAGCGTCTGCGCGATATAATGCAGCGCGTTCACGCAGCCGCCCATCCTGCGGCATTTAACTTTCATATAATATCCTTCCCGCGCACGCATTGTCAATCGGCGTGCTTCAATTTTGATAAAACAACGGTTTTCCCCACAGCCGCGGCCCCATCCGGCCGCCCTGGTTTTACGGCGTTATTCGTTCATTTCCTGATCCTCGCCGGCCTTTGCCACGCCGTATTCATGCAGCTTGTTCCTGAGTGTTCGTATCGATATCCCCAGCATCTCCGCCGCTTTCGTACGGTTCTGCCCGGTGAATGTAAGGGTACGCAGGATAAGTTCTTTCTCCGCCTCGGCGATAGTCATCCCAGGTTTGAGTCCATCCCCTTTCGCCGCCGCCACCCCCGCCGGCGGGATTGACAGCGCCTCCGGCTTAATTTTGCCGGTCCGCGTGAGCACGACCGCGCGCTCAATTGCGTTCTCCAGCTCCCTGATATTGCCCGGCCATTGATAGCTGTTGAGGATATCCATGCACTGCGGCTCGACGCCTTCGACGGCGTAACCGTTCTCCTGGTTGTACTTTCTGATGAAATGTTCGGTCAGGGACGGAATGTCCTCCATGCGCTCCCGCAGCGGCGGGAGGTGGATGTGAAAAACGTTCAGGCGGTAATACAAATCCTCGCGAAACGCGCCGTTTTCGATCGCCTCCTCGAGATTGCGGTTGGTGGTCGCCACGATACGGACGTCTATCTCGATAGGCTCTTCGCCGCCAACCTTGTGCACCTCGCGTTCCTGCAGCACCCGCAGCAGTTTCGCCTGGACCGCGATGGGCATCTCGCCGATTTCATCCATCAAGAGCGTTCCCCCCGAGGCATATTCGAATTTGCCTACGCGGCTTTTCAGCGCGCCGGTAAACGCCCCTTTCTCGTGGCCGAACAGCTCCGACTCGATAAGTCCTTCGGGAAGCGCGGCGCAGTTGACTTTCACAAACGGCGCGCCCTGACGGGGACTGAGATAATGAATCGAGCGCGCGATAAGCTCCTTGCCCGTTCCCGACTCCCCCGAAACAAGGACGGTCGAACGGCTTTCGGCAACGGTTTTCACCAGTTCTCGGATTTTTTTCAGCGCCGCGGTCTCGCCGATATATTCATAGTGCTCGCGCACGGCACTTTTCAGACGCCGGTTCTCACGCACCAGCGTACGGTACTGCAGCGTCCGCTGTACGCAGCGTTCGAGATGGCCGAGCAGGTTTTCGCCCTTCTGTATGAAATCCTCGGCGCCCTCTTTCATGGCCTCAACCGCCAGTTCGATTGCGCCGAACGCGGTAATGACGATAAATGGAATCTCCTTGTCGATCTGCCTGATTTTCCTCAAAAGCTCTACGCCGCTCATTCCCGGCATCTTGACATCAGATATTACCATGTCATATGCGCCGTTCTGAAAACAGGCGAGCCCCTCGGCGCCGCTCATGCACCCGTCGCTCTCACACCCCATGCGCCGCAGCACTTCGACAATCGACGCCAGCACATGCCGGTCGTCGTCTACAACGAGAATCCGCCCCTTGCTCATGTCCTCTCTCCCTCCGTATCTTTCCGCGGCAGAAATACCCGCACGGTCGTGCCCGCCCCCGGCGTGCTGGCGATCCGGATATGGCCGGCGTGGTGTTCTACGAATTTCTTCACTATCGCCAGGCCGAGCCCCGTCCCGTTCTCCTTCGTGGTATGGAACGGATCGAATATCTTGTCGAGCCGTTCAGGCTCGATACCGACGCCGGTATCAATCACCTCGAAACAGACATAGCCCGCGCTGCTGCGCGGCGCATCGTCCACCGCCACCGTCAGCGTCCCCCCGTCCGGCATCGCCTGGATTGCATTCATGCAAATATTCATGATGACCTGCTGCATCTTCTCCGGGTCGGCCATCACGTATACAGGTTGCTGCTCGTTCCAGGCTTTTGTAACAATGATCGCCTGACCGAGGCGCTCGATCTCAATTTCGATGAAATCCACAGTCTCCCGCACGATCTCCTGCAGCGGCACGCGCCGCAGTTGCGCCTCGAACGGACGGCTGTAGACCAGCAGGTTGGATACGATACGGTTGAGCCTCGCCAGCCCGTCGATAATCCGCTTGAGCGTTGCGCGCCGCGGATCGTCACGGTCGAAATCTCTTTCCAAAAGCCCCGCCCACACGCCCATGGCGCCGAGGGGGTTGCGAATTTCATGCGCCACCGTCGCCGACATCTCTCCCAGGGCCGCCATGGTCTTTGTCCGCTGCATCTCCTTTTCCAGCGCCTTTATTTTCGATACATCGGAAAAAATCTCCACCGCCCCCAATATCCGCCCCTGCTGGTCGCGAAGGATGGCGGTCTGATATGAAACCGGCACCGGATACCCCTCCCGGTGCCATTTTACTTTCTCGTCCCACACATGTCCCTTGCCCGAACGCAGCACATCGGGAAGCGACGCCTGCTCACGCGCATCATGGGCAAACACCTCCGCATACCTGCGGCCCAGCACCGACTGCGGCTGATATCCCGTGATATCGCCGGCGGCACGGTTGAATTGCGTTATCGTGCCGGTAATATCGATCCCGATAACGCCGCTGTTCATGCTCTCCATGATGCTGTTCAAATAGGTCTGGATTTCCTCCTGACGGGCCAGGCTTGCCGCGAGTTCCCTGTTCTTGCTGTCGAGCTCCAGGTTCAATTTCCTGAAATCAGCCTGCATGTCGGCATAGGCCTTGCTGAGCTTTTCGGCGCGCTGCTGAAAGCTTTGAAAGGCTCTTTCAAGAGCCGCGGCCATCTCGGAGGGTACCCCCGCCTGTTCGACGCCGTCGGCAGTCATTGGCTCATACCGCCTTCCCTTTCGACAAGACACGTGAGATAGTGCTCAACCTGCCGCTCGATATCGAGAAACGACGCAATGGCGTTTTCGGTCCCGGCCAGCGCGGCGTCAAGCCTTCCCGCTTCCTCCGGAGCCGCCGCGGCTTTCTGTCGCTGCCACGCCTGGACTTGAGGCTCGATACGGCTGCGCTCAGCGGTAATCGCATTCAAAAGGCGCTGTTTCTCCTGAAACATCCCTATCACCTGCGATACATCGCCCCTGCTGAGGATAAGCCGGCTGTACATTTTCTGTATACATTCCCCCAACTCACGATACAGCTCCGTCTGCAGGGAATACGAGCGGATAAGATCGCCCACAAGGCGGGGAAGCGTCTGGTCAGGCATATGCGCGCTGTTACAGTATTCCCTGCAGCGCGTATGATGCGGCAGGTGTGCCGAGAAATCCCACAGCCATCATGCGGCGAATGACTGCCGGCCTCATCGCAATACCGACTTGTATTCGTTCTCCCATACCGCGTCCTCCTTTTTCCACTGCGCCTGCCCGGCCCAGTAATCGCCCTGGTAATTGCGGATCAATTCATCATATTGTTTCACGGCCGCATCATATTTCTTTTCATTCTTGTAGATATTACCTATCTGAAAAAGCCCCCACGGTGTATCATGATATTTTTCGTATTTGCGTGTTACCTGTGTGTAATATTTCAACGCATTCTGATATTCTTTCCGGCTGTAATAATAATCGGCGATTTTATAATAGGAATCGGGGACTCTCTCGAATACGCCGTTTTTTTCTCCCACGGCAATCGCCTTCCCGTAGGCTTCAAGCGACCGCTGGGCATTGTCGATTTTCAAATACGCGTCTCCAAGCTTATACCACGCATATACTTCGTCGGTCCGGCTTGCGGACCTGGCGGCGGCCTGTGTATACGCGTCGACGGCCTTGCGGTACTGGGCCAAATCCGTATACGCATCACCCAGTTTCTCATACGCCTTGCCAACCCACGCATGTGTCCCGTATGTCTGGATAAAACGGCGCAGCAACCGCTCCGCGAGCTCTGCCTCACCGCGTTCGAACGCGCAGAACGCCTTGAAAAACACGCTGTTGGATGCCACATCGTGCGACGGATATCGTTCGATAACCTGCTGGAACTGGTTTTCCGCCGCCTGGTAATTCCTCAGCTTGATATAACACACACCGATATTATACATCGAGCGGGCGGCAACGTCGCCGCGCGGATATTTCACCAGGATTTTCTTGAACCCCTCGATTGCCGGATCAAATGCGCCCGCTGTGAATGTGCGGACTACTTTGAGCATCTCCCGCCCCGGATCACTCAGTGTGTCGACTATCGCCATGGTCAGAAGGGAATCAATCCGCACCTCCATCGGCGCATACCGCATCTCCGGCGGCACTTCACTTACCTCGCGATGCATGTCGGCCTCGGCTATCGCCGCGACATTGACTGTGACCGTATCGCCGCGATCGGCCTTTATCGCCGATGCGTACCGGTCAATCAGCGACTGCGCTTCCCGTTTACCAGGTTCATACGACGTTTTGTCGATATACGCCCTGAGATGTTCAATTGCATTCTCATAATTCTTTTCATCACCGTATATTTTACCGAGATAAAAATGCGCGTTGTACCCCAACTCCGGATATGACAGCGCTTTTAAAAAATTCACCTTTGCCATCTGGTTCTGTCCGTTGCGGCGGCGGATGAGGCCGGCATAGTAGTATGCGCCCGCATGATCCGGAGAATATGTCAGCGTCGCCCGAAAATGTTCGAGCGCCTTTTCATACAGCGCAGCGTCATTTGTCTCCGCAGCCCGCTGATATGCGGCGACACCGTGCTTGAATTCTATTTCAGCCTTCGGCCCGGCCTGCGTCCTGCGGGGCTGAACTGCCGCTGCATATGCCCGCTGCGGCGCACCAGGCCGGCCTTCGGCGGTTTCCGCCGTCGGAGCAGCAGCAGACGGTACCTTTCCCGCAAGCAGCGCCGTAATGCGGTTTATATCGGCCTGCACACCTTGTTTCTCATCGGGATCGCATACTTCGTGGTATGACTGCAGTGCCTGAAGCGCATTCGCATACTGCTTGTCATTCTCGTATGCCGCCGCCAGGTGTCGATATGCCTTTGCCCAGCCGGGATTATAGGCTAACGCTTTTTTCAGATTGTAGACAGCGAGAGAATATTTGCCCTGTTTCATGCAGATTTCCGCACTATGCATATATGCATTGTAATTATCCGGGTATGTCGCCAATACTTTGCGGAATTCTTCAAGAGCCTGATCATCTTTTCCCTCAGCGCGATATTTTACGCCAAGGCGATAATGCACATAATCACTTGTCTCATCAGCCCCTGCGGCATATCCCGGCACGACGAAGCCACCGCAAAACGCGATCAGGACAATCGCTATTCCCCCCGTCACTCTCCTGTAATTTCCGGCACATCGCAGCACATTCATGGTGGTATTCCTTGAAAAATAACCGTCAACAGCGCGGTTTACCTTAACTATATAACATCAATATAAATTTGCATGAAGAAAGCGTCAACGACCGTTTCCATGGCCGCTTCCTAGAATTTCGCACTCTTTATCCGATCTTCTTCAACGGTAAATATGACGTTGAGAAGCGTGCTCTTAATCAGTTTTCCCAGACTGCCGAACCGTATAAACGTATTGGGAAGCACCCTGACGATCTTGATATAGGCAGGCGCACGGCGCTTGAGTTTTTCATCAATCTGTTCCGCCTGCGCCATCAACAGAGCGCGCCGATGCTCCATCTCCAGCCGCGAACGCCATAGTTCCTCAAGCGCTTTCTCATCCAGCACACCTATTGCCCCTTTTTCATCCATGGCGTCCCGTACCAAAGCATACTGCGATTGGCGCGTCATGGAGAGCTGCCGGCTGAATTCCTCAATCTCTTTCATCAATTCCTGTTTCTGTTCCTGCGCCGCGGCAGTTCCGCCGGCCTCCAGGGTGGTACGGGTTTCGGCAACAGCGCCCACCTCTTCCGCTTCAATACTCTCGCCGGCCGAAATCATGCCGCCGATTATCGATCGCGCCCGAATGCTTCCCTGCGCAAGAATCGTCGAGTGGACCACGTCTTCAACAATATGCACATCCGCACCCGCCCTGACGGTGAACCGCTCAACAAGGCGCGCCTTGAATGATCCGCCGGCCGTTATCACGCCTTCGCCCGCGCCAACGGCTCCGCCGGCTATTTCGAGATTGCCGGTGCATGCCACCTCCGACTCTTCGACATTGCCGCCGATACGGAGGTTTCCCCTGGCATTTACGCTGAACCCGGCACGCACCGTTCCGCGTATCGTCAAATCGCCGGTGAAAGAGATATTTCCCGTCGTATAATCGATATCGCTCGATATTATTTCCGATGTCACCACTTCAACCCTGCCGTCGGCGCCCACTACAGCCGCGCCGTCGATCTGAGCGACCAAGAGAAGCGGATCGTCATCGGAGGGCTTGGTGCCTGCTCCTGTATGAAACGGCCTGTCCTCGCCCGCTCGTGGTTCAATGGGTTCGCCGAAAACGGTCTTTCCTTCTCTGCCCCGGGTGGCTGGATATTTTTTAACCAGTGGCTGGCCAGCCTCGACGTTGACCACCAGGTTTAGGTTGCGAAGATCAACGCGGCCGTCCTCCGACACCTGCGGCTTGCCGCGTGAAGAAGTATCGATGAGCAACTCGAAACGTGCGGGGGCTCCGGCGACAGCCGGTTCGCCTTCAGCGACAAGCGTCCGCTCACCGCGTCTGCGGCTGTCCACCATCAGCTGAAGAACATCCTGTTTAATGCCGTAGACAATGCCGTGCCTGCGCAAACAGTCGCGCAAATCGCCCGCCGTGGGATACGCATCCGTCTCGCCCTCCACCGTCAGGTACGCCTTGAGGCGATCAGGGGAAATTGCGACAGTAATATCAGCCAGACGGCAACTCCTTATTCTGCGTCGTTTGGATCGAGCCGTGCGCCTTTGGACAGGTAGTTTCGGACATAATCGCGTATGCCGGTTTCAAGATCCATACATCGGTGGGAGCACCCTGCCGCCCGCAGCTTTGCCATGTCGGCGCACGTATAATATTGATAGCGGTCCCGAATCCGCTCGGGCATCGGAACATATTCGATACGCGTTTCCCTGTCCATGGCGACAGACAGGGCGCGCGCCACATCGTTCCATGTACGATCCGTTCCCGAACCGATGTTAAAGATACCGTTGACCGAGGGATTATCTATGAAAAACAGCGTCATCGCAACTGCGTCCTTAACATACAGGAAATCACGGCGCTGCTCGCCGTCGGCGTAATCGTCGCGGTGCGACTTGAACAGGCATATCCGTCCCTCGTCGCGCATGAGCGGATAGGCTTTATTTATGACGCTGCGCATCTCGCCCTTATGGTATTCGTTCGGTCCGTATACATTAAAATATTTCAGACCGGCAATACCATCGAGCCATCCACGGCGCAGCGCGCACAGGTCAAAGAGATGTTTCGAATACCCATACATATTCAGCGGCCGCAGGCCGCACATTTTCCCATGGTCGTCGCTGTATCCCTTGCTCCCGTCGCCATAGGTGGCGGCGCTTGAGGCATACACCAGGCGGCATGCCCGGTGCCGCTCCCACCATGCCGCGATGCGGGCCGTATAGCGATAATTGTTCTCCATCAGATATCCTGCGTCGGCCTCCGTCGTCGACGAGCATGCGCCCATATGCAGGATGGCCGTCACCGTCTCGCCAAACGCGTCGCGCTCGAGCCGCGTGATGAAATCATCTCTGTCAAGGTACTCCCGATAACGCAGCGGAACAAGGTTCGCCCATTTATCGCCTGTGCCTAGATGATCGACCACCAGGATATCATCGATTCCACGCCGGTTCAAGCCCCATATCAGGGCGCTGCCGATAAAACCGGCGCCTCCCGTCACAACTATCATCCTTTACCATCCTTCGTACTTTGAATTACGTATCTGCTTATATCCTAGCATAGAAAATACATTCGTTTCCATGTTTTTTTATGCATTCCGTATTTCCAGAACTTCGACGTATTTTTTATCAGCGAAATGTATCGCCGCGTATGAATTATTTTCCTTTTTCTCGTGCAAAGGATTCAGCACAGGATACAAAGACTTTATGCGTGATACCTGCCCTAAATGCGGCGCCGAACTCCATTCAGGCATGCCGCAATGCCGCATATGCGGTTTTTTTATTGCCGAAAAACACGGCGCCATTCAACAGCTCCCCCCCCCATTTCTCCAGCCCCTTGCCTGGGAAAGTATCGCCTCACTCGGTATTGCCAAAGCCCTGATACGCAGCATGGCACTATGCATGCTCAAGCCAAAACGGTTCTTCGAACAGGTTTCGCGTTCTCATGACATTTTCATGGCGTGGATATACGGCATGATTGTCGGATCGCTCGGCCTTGTTTTCAATTTTATTTGGGGTAATTTATATGCGGCCATTGCGGAGAATGCCTTGGGAAACACCGGTTTCAATTATACCCCATCAGCAGGACCGACCGCCTTCGCGCTTGTGATGACGCCGGTAATTATCAGCGCGAATATTGTCTCGCTCAGCGTTTACTGCCATATCATTTTTTGGCTCTTTTGCCGTCAGAAACGGTCGTTGGGCGATACCTTTAGAATAATCTGTTATGCACATACCCCCGCTTTTCTCACCGTCATTCCTCTTGCAGGAACGATTATCTCAACGGTCTGGATACTCTACCTTGTAGTGGCCGGTGAAGCATATATCCACAAGATAGGACGCTTGAAGGCATTTATAATACTGGCATTCCCGCTCTGTGTTCTTGGCGCAGTGCTGATTTTATTTTGTATAATATTATTGGCGGCAGCCGGCCTCGCAGCGGGAAGCTTTTTTAAAGATTTTATCTATATATTCCGATAATAGTAACAGAGATAACCAGTTATCACTTTTAAAAGGCACATGCAACCACCATGGCCAACACCATCAACATGCTTCTTGACGTCGCGATGCCGATGTCGGTGCAGCTCGGGCAGACACGGATGAATATCCGTGAATTGCTGAACCTGAAAAAGGGAAGCCTCGTGCGCCTTAACCGGATGGCCGGGGAGCCGGTTGACGTATTCATCGGTGGAAAACTGATGGCAAAAGGCGAGATAACAGTGGTAGATGACAAACTGTCGGTCCGCATCGGCCAACTCTACGGCGAGCGCGAGAAATTCAAGCATCTCTAACACGATTATACAGTAAGATTGCAAGATTATAACCTGTGGAAATACATTTTTTCAACCATATCCTGTTTGAACGTATGTGCCTGGTGCGGCAAAAATTCCTGATTAAAATGAGAATCCTATTGCCAGTCTCAGCGGTGATATCGCTATTTCGTCAAAACTCATGGCATAGTCAATGCTGAAAATATCGGTATGAATCCCGGCGCCAACGGTCGGCATACGGTCGGAAAGGCCCGCGCGAAACGCAATAATGTCCCAGAATTCCCCTTCAAGCCCCACGTGTATCGACGACGAATACGTTTTGTGTACCCCGGCACTCAGGGTCCAATTCCCCTTGAAAAAGCCTGTATTATCGTTATAGGAAACGCCATAGAACCGGGAACTGTTGACATGTTCGCGGTAATCGATGGGAGATTGCACCCACATGACCTGGGTGGGAAGAAAATCCCTGATTGCCATTCCGAACAGTATGCGCCGTGAAATTTCCCGGCGCGTAAGGTCGAAATCGGCGCCGATACTTATCGCCGCGCCGAAATCCATGTTGACGTTGAATCCCATCCGCACGTTATCTTCCGGCGTCATCGTCTGCCAATAATACTTGAAATTCAAACCCGCGGCGACATCAACCGGCAGCGGTATGCTGACGCCCGCCGGACGGGGAATGGGGATGGGAAAAATACGGGCGACAAAAACCTGTATCCGGTGCTGGTTGTTATGAAACACGCCTTTGCTGTCGCTGCCGCTTGCCCTCAGCTCGGGATTATAAAGCCGTTCAAGCGGCGTGCCGGGGAGCGTGTCCTGCAGGAGAATATCGCCGGAAAAAAAACCGGTGTATACCGTTCCCATGCTCATCCCGTCCTGCACCTGCGCCGACATCGATGCGGTGCCGAGGTCAGCCAGATTCGCGTAGAGCTTGGCGCCTTCAACGGCAATTTCGTATTTAGTATTGAATGCGGGCAGCGCGGGATTCCAGAAAGCGCTCGTGCCGTTGCGGATGAGCGCAACGCCGCTGTTGCCCATGGCAACGCTGCGGCACTCCACGGGCACGTGATTCAACTCCATAGCATAGCGTATTTCCTGGCCCGCGGCCGTTGCGATGCATGCCACGGTCAACGCCGGACAAAGCCGCAGCATGGTATCACCGGGAAAAAAGCGGGGATTATTCACCAATTGCCGTAACCGATACCCGTCGGTTCCGCGGACCGTCGAATTCACACAAGTAAATAGCCTGCCATGTGCCCAGCACCAGCCGTCCGTCCTGCACCGGCACCTGGACGCTGTGCCCCACTATCGACGCTTTCACATGGCTGTCGGAATTTCCCTCGCCATGCCTGTATGCATCATCACGCGGCACCATTTGGCTGAGTTTCCAGGCCAGGTCTCTGCACACGTCGGGATCGGCATTCTCGTTGATGGTGATCCCCGCGGTCGTATGCTGGCTGCAGAGTGAAACGATACCGCTGCGAAGACCGCATTTCTTGACGATATCGCCGATGAAGCGGCTTATATCCGCCAGATGAATACGCTCACGTGTTTGTACTGAAAGCATCTCATGGTACACCATGCGGTTCCTTTTCAATCGACAACGGCATTGAGCGGCATGAGATATTCGATGGGATTTTCATATTTGCCGAGTTTCCGTACTTCATAGTGCAGGTGCGGCCCCGTGCTCCGGCCGCTGTTGCCCACATAGCCGAGCAACTCGCCGCGCTTGACCACCTGTCCCTCCACCACCGAAGACTGCCGTAAATGCGCATATACGGTCGTATAGCCCGTCGCGCCGTGCTCGACCTTCACCAGATTGCCGAAGTCGGTCGTATAACCGACTTCCGCAACAATCCCGTCGGCGGTCGCGACAACCGGTGTCCATATCGCATTGGCGATGTCAATTCCCTCATGGAACATCAGGCGGCCGAAAAACGGATGAATACGGTAGCCAAATCCCGATGTTATCCGGCCGTACACTGGCCAAATTGAGGGCCGCTGAGACCACAGCGTATATTGACTTGTCGCATGATAGGCAAGACGTGAAGAAGTGGAGTCCACCAGCTCGGCCTGGCGCAGCAGGGACTCAATGCGTGATCGTATTTTTGCCGCCTGCTGCACCGGCGGGTCCTCAAGCGCGGTCAACAACAATTGCTCAATGTCGGGCGCACCGCCGACGCCTGCCAAACGGATGTCTTCGTCGATGGTATTCATCCCGAATTTCATCCTCGCCGCGTCTTCAAACCGCATCAGCTCTTGTAATTCCCGTTCCTTTGTTTCGGTGAATTTTTCGAGAAACTGCAGCGTCTTGAGAAGGTCGCCATTCTGCCGTCTTGAATTATACACGTGTATCTTCGCATACCCGTAAGAAGCGGTAAACCACACGCACCGGACAATTCCCGCCCCCCCCGATACGAACAGCGCACACAGCACACAGAGCATGATTCGAGGAATGCGAATTCTCCGGTCGGCAGAGACCGTCGGTGTTATAAAATATACTATCCAATGACCATGCTTCACATCACGCTCCACCCTAACCGGCACCTTCCCTTACCTGCACTCCGCCGTTTCTTGGCCCTCCTGCAGGATTGGCCCGGCATATTTTATTATACCCTCACGTTGTCAAGAATGTCAATTACGGCTTTCTTTTTCGGACATATTCCTTCCGCTTTTAACCCGATAATCCTTCCCGCCCACAAGTCCGGCGTTCTGCAGCTCTCCTCACGCCCCAACAGCGCGCCGCGCCATCAGCCCCGCGTGCCGATCCGGCTAAGCAGGCCGGCGACATGGCCCACCGCATTTTCGCCATCGACAATTTCAGCCGTCACCTGACCTCGTACCTTTATTTCAACAGTGCCCGGTTTCATTCTTTTCCCGCCGGCGACCACACGAATCGGATATCCAATCAAGTCTGCATCCTTGAATTTTACCCCCGGCCGTTCATCCCTGTCGTCCAGCAGAACATCAATTCCCCTGCCTTCCATCTCGTCATGCATCCGCCGGCACAGCGCCATGACATCGCCGTTGCCCGGATCAAGCGGCAGCACCCCCACCGTATACGGCGCTATTGCCGCGGGCCAGATAATCCCGTCCTTATCGTGGTGCTGTTCAACGGCGGCAGCAGCGGTCCTGCCGACGCCGATTCCATAACACCCCATCGTGGCAATGTCCTGGTCGCCCTTTTCATTTAAAAAAGTCATCTTCATGGGGCCGCTGTATTTACGGCCAAGCTTGAATATCTGGCCGACCTCAATACCGCGGCGGAGCCTGAGCGTGCCCGAATCGCATCGCGCACATCGTTCGCCGTCGCTTGCGAACGCCACATCCTCATACCTGTCGATAGTCAGATCACGGGAGGGATATATATGGCGGAGATGGCGGCCGGTCGTGTTTGCTCCACAGATACAGTCGGCCATGCCCTGCACCGAAATATCGGCAATGACTTCCCGGATAATGGTCCGGTCAATATTGAACGCGCCGAGATAACCGACCGCAAGGCCGGTTTTCGCCGCCAGGTCTTCCGGCGCCGGAATGGCAACAGAATCCGCTTTCAAGAGGCCGCGCACTTTTGCCTCGTTTATTTCTTTATCGCCCTGGATACATACGGCGACCCGATACTGTCCATTGTTCACCTCGTATACTATCATTTTCACCAGCTGTGACGGCGCAGCGCCCAGGAAAGCACATACGTCCTCTACAGACATCTTTCCCGGCGTTTCCACCTTTTCCGGCGCGGCCGCATCCCTGGGCACGGCGGCCACGGCAGGTCCGCGCCTGCCGGCTGCCTTCTCGACATTGGCCGCATAGCCGCACGTATCGCAAAACACCACGATATCCTCTCCCGAATCCGCAAGCACGTGGAATTCATGCGTCACCTCGCCGCCGATTGTTCCCGAATCCGCCTCCACCGGCCTGAAATCAAGGCCGCACCGCCTGAATATGTTTGTATATGCGGCATGCATTTTCCAGTACATTTCGTCAAGCGACGCCTCGTCCGCGTGAAATGAATACGCGTCTTTCATAATGAATTCGCGGGCGCGCATAAGGCCGAAGCGTGGCCGCACTTCATCGCGGAACTTGCTCTGGATCTGGTAAAGGCATACCGGTAGATCGCGGTAGGACCGTACGGCCCTGCGCGCCACATCCACCACCACTTCTTCATGCGTGGGGCCGAAGCAGAAAAGGTTCTGTTTCCGATCGGTGATTCGTAAAAGCTCCGGGCCGTAATAATTCCACCGGCCGCTTTCCTGCCACAGCTCGGCAGGTATCACGGCGGGCATTAAGAGTTCTATCGCCCCGCACGCCCGCATCTCTTCGCGGATAATGCGTTCGATCTTGCGAATAACGCGAAGACCGGGCGGAAGATAGCTGTAAATGCCCGATGCGAGCTTCTGGATCATGCCGGCACGCAGCATGAGCTTGTGGCTTATCAACTCGGCCTCGGCGGGATCTTCACGCAACGTATATATAAACGCTTCACCAAACCGCACCGTCACACTCCTACTATGCAGAAGATTATATGGATATGTATCCTCCTGCCTTCGTTTCCTACGCGCAGGAAAAAGCGACGTGGTAAAATACCTTCCCAGCTCAGCTCCGGCAAGCCGAAAAGCATCTCTCCGGCATGCCGCGGCGTGCATGTGTAGACGCCCGATTATTTATCGGGATCCGTTCACCGTCCCTTCCCCGCCCCGCCCTTCGGGAATAAGCCACCATCCGGCCAGATACGTTACAATGCCCGGCCAGAACATGGTGACGGCCGTGACAAATACAACAGCAAGACGCACCAGCGTGGGGTCCATCGAATATGCGTCGGCGATACCGGCGCAAATACCGGCGATCTTTTTGTCGTTTTCGCCTGTCAGACGGTATAACTTTTTCATTCGTACACTCCCTTCGTTTACATGTTATACTGTTTGTTTCCGAAGAATCCGGGTTATGAAATATCATACAATTCGGGCCTTCGCTGCATGAGCAGCGGCAGGCGCCTGCGCGTTTCCTCCAGCGTCTCAGCTTTCAATTCCGCATACACCACGGTTTCATCGTCGTCCGCCTCGGCAACCACGTTCCCCCATGGATCCACCACCATCGAATGACCGTATGCCTCATACGCCGATGCGGGGGTGCGTGCTTGCGAAGCGGCCATCACATAGAGCTGGTTTTCGATGGCGCGCGCCCGAAACATCACATGCCAGTGCGCCGGCCCGGTCGTTGTATTGAACGCGGCCGGCACGATAATAATCTCTGCGCCGCGCAGGGCAAGCATACGGGCAATTTCCGGGAACCGAATATCATAGCACACGAGTATGCCGATGACGCCCAGCGGCGTGCGGGCGACCTCCACGCTGTTGCCCGGCACAATGAATGACGATTCGCGAAACGACAGGTTCTCCAGGTTGACGTCGAACAGGTGCGTCTTGCTGTATTCCAGAAGGATGTCCCCCGACGGCGCAATGAGAAAGGCGGTATTGCCGAACCCCGCCTCTCTGCGGATTGCCATCGTTCCCGTGCACAGGTAAATGCCGTAACGCACCGCGGCATCTCGCAGCGTTTCAAGAGTTTTCATGTCGGTATCGGCAACCTGCCGTATGCCGTGGAGTTCATACGGGTAATAAAATATTTCTGCAAGCGTGACAAGGCGCGCGCCATGCGATGCGGCAGCGGCAATCATATCGCATGCGCGGGCGACATT
>Ga0129299_1001496_pt1 | contig 15611 bp, 11 predicted proteins | sample ConPoolayeCmetaG_FD_94477 | JGI IMG/M metagenome (GOLD analysis project Ga0129299, IMG submission 94477) | Hot spring microbial mat communities from California, USA to study Microbial Dark Matter (Phase II) - Cone Pool mat layer C metaG ... | reverse complement strand
CGCAGCCTACCCTATGCTTGGCGTGGCTTAGGACCAGCGGTTCACTGCGGTAATTGGCGTGGCAAACGTAGCAGGCGCCGTTGATCTCCTTGAGGCTGGCTGAATCGTCAGTGCCTGTGGGGAGCTTCTCGTGGCGGTAACCGTCCAGGGAAAGCGGGGGAACCGCAGCCCAACCGTGCACTGCCAGGCGCCCGGCCGCCCACCAGGCGCCGCCTGCTACCAGCAGCGCGAGCAAGAGAGTCTGCCTCATAGGGAGTCAAACATAGTCCCAATTGCGGAGCCACTGGTAGTGAGGCGGCAAGTTGGCATATGCTCGCCGCAGGCCGGCGTCCAGCTCGGCCCGTTCGTTTGCGTCAAGCTCGCGCCGCTGGAGGACGGCGAGGGCGACGTTGTCCACCTGTTCCGGCGTGATGAGGCCGGGAATGGGGGCGGTGATTGCCGGGTTGGTCAGAATGGCCCGAATCGTCAGCCGCGCAAGCCTGTCGTCTTCCTGCCTGTGAGGACTGTTCGGCGAGCTGTCGCCTCGAAACAAAGAGGCGCTGGCGAACGGCTTGATGCCGAACCAAGCCACGTCGCATTTCTGGATCATGCGCCAGAGGCTGTCCTCCCAGGAGACGTTCCTGTCGACGATGGTGTTGCTGCTGGGCTGGCCCTCCTCGATCTGCCCGATCCTGCCTGTGGTCATCCTCGTTTTGGCCGTGTAGGGGGTGAGCACGACCTCTAGTTCCTTGGGATTCCGCTGAATCCATTTTTTCAGGTGCACGCGGTCATGGGAGGCAACGCCCGTAAATCGCGCCCGGCCCGACCGCTTGGCCCAAGCCAAGGCCTCGCAGATCTCATCCATCTGGTTGTCGGTGAAATGGCTGCTGACCGCTCCGCAGGAGATCCGCCAGACGTCGACGTAATCGGTCGCCATCTGTTTGAGTGATTCGTCGAACTCCTGCTTCAGGCTATTCAGGAGCCAGCCCGGCTTGGGCGGGTTCTTTTGGGCGGTTGGGGGCAAGGTGACCTGCGGCTCTTGCGCATAGTTTGAAAAGCCCAGATACATCTTGTCGCGGCGTCCTTTAAGGGCGTGGGAGTAGGCGATTGCTTCCCCGATGGTACAGGCATCGACGTAGTTGATGCCTCGTTCGATGCACCGGGTGAGGACCTCATAGCGGTTCTTGTGGAAGGCGGCGTTGTCGAAGCTGACGGTATCCCAGCCGCCTTTTACCTGAAAGGCGTTGGGCAATACGGTGTCCACCCGCTTCCAGTGGCCGCCCAAGCAGACGGCCGAGAACATGATGTTCGTCTTTCCGCCCCGGCGGTACTCCATCTGCTCGTTGTAGTTGAGAATGCCGGCGGTTTTTTCCTTCGTGGGATTGCCGGCGTAGACCGTGTAGGTCGGCACCAATCCCAGGGCCGCTCCCGCGGCCGTCATGGCTCCGAGCTTGACGAAATCACGACGCGAAATGTCCTCGGTCATCGGTAAGATCCTTTCGCATTAGGGCGGCTGGGCAAGCTCCGCGCAACCTATGCCCAACTTCTCGCCACCGGCACCCTGTTGTTAAAGCCCCACACATTGAGTGTTGTTGCCGAACCAAACCGTGTCAAGCGCCCCAAGCAGTTCGTCCAGTCCGTCGCGCCCTGCGCCTGCCGGAGATCGGCTTGTTTTCCAGGCACTCGTTCACCGGGGCACTTCTGATGCTGATGGCGATAGTCGTGACAATGGAACGACGATAACCGCGCAAACGCACGCCACGTCCCGCTTGGGAGCGTGAACGGCTATTTCATCTTTCAAAGGCTGACAAACGCCCCGGAAACGCTCAAACTATCCCATGAATATCCCGACCGGCGCCTCGATGGTCCGCTTCACTTCAATGCCGTAGAGCTGGCAGAACTGGCGGAGCTTCCGCACGTGATCTCCGTAGAACTGGAGCACATGGAAGCCGCCCACCTTGCTCGGATCGTCTTCCGCGCCCTCGACGATCATGCCGACCGACGTGACGCAGGTTCCAGACGGTGGGATCTCGTAATTGCAGGCGACTTTCGCGCGATCGACGATCAGCGTGTTGGGTCCCTGGAACTTGACCAGGGTTATCTGCTGGCCGACGGGCCAGAGGATCTGGGTCCCCACGGCCGGGTATTTGCCCTCGGCGTTGTGGTGCCTGAGGACGAATTCCGCGCTCGGGCCGTCATAGCCGCTAAGTTTGGTCGGGCAGGTGCAGTGTGCGTTGCCGTAGTAATTGTGTACCGTGTCGATAAACGGATCGCCCATGAACCCCGGCAATTGCAGCAAATGCCGGCCGAGCATCAAGGCCATCATCCCGCCAAGGTCTCCCTCGCAGCCGGCCGGAATGCCCTCGTCGTTGAGTTTCAAGAAGGCCAGGCACGGGGTGCCGCATTCGGCTGTGAAAGCCAGGCAGTGTCCCGTAATCCCGTCAGCTCCCGCGGCCGCCAGCAGCTTCTTGCTCACAAAATAGTGCTTTGCAGCATGGGTAATGTCCTGCAAAGTCAGATCGTCCCGGATGGCCTTCGCGCGTTTGCTGTACTCCTCGGCTATCCGGCGCATCGGCTCGGTGATCGCCATGCCTAGGTAGGCAGACTTGTACTCTTGCCAGGGGATGAAACGGAGCGTCGTACGCAGCGGGCTGTAGGTGGCGTCTTCGCGTTTCTCCGAAAACACCAGCACGACGCTTTGTCTCAAGATCGTGGCCGCTTTGACCATCTCCAGAGGCCCTCGCATGTCGCAAATGTCGTTGGACGTCACCAGGCAGCAGCCACGCCGGTGTACGAACGCGTTGGTGCTCGTGTTGAAACTGCCGCCGATGGGCGAAAAGATCAAAGTCGGAAGGTCCCCGAGGGCCTTTAGCGCCTGATCGGCCTTCTGCCACAGCCACTGCGAGAGCACGAGCAGGAGCAAAGCGTCGGGCTTTTGCGCCTTGGTAGCCTCGACAAACGGCTTCAAAGGTTCGCCTTCGTACAGCACGGCATCGGGCCCTATGGCCAAGTTCATCCCCAATTCCTTGCCTAACTGCTTCAACCTGCTTAGGTACTCCGCGCAATGGGTATCGTGATTGTAGCCGTGGCCGGGCCAACAACTGCTGTAAGGTCCTCGCGGCCTGATGATGCCGAGCTTCACCGTCGCCGGTCTCTTCGGTGCGCCGACCGTCTGGGGTGACGGCGGATCAGACGCGGCAACCATCTGCTCCAGCGCACCAAGCGCCAACGATGCCCCGGCAGCCATCACAGGGGCCGCGGCCAGAAAATCCCGCCGGGCCATGCGCCCCCGGCCGGAACCGCACCCACAGGAGCACGCACATGAACTGCCTGGTTTGCCAATCATCGTGAGTCCTCCAACTGTGAAAACACGCCCGAATAAGCGCCATCAGCGACAAATCGCCCTATACTTGATCGTGCGCATCAAGAAAGCCATGGGGCCGACCAGACTGAAGTGGTGGTCGGGCCACTCGGCTAGACCAAGTGCCTCCTAGCGGCGTTTCTTGGTCTCCGGGGCTGGCTGTGGCTGCGGTTCCGGCTTCTTGTGCTTCAGCTCCTCCATTTCCAATTGGAGCTGGCGAACGTACCGGCAAAGCGTGGCCACAGCATTGGCCAAAGTCGAGATCCTGGTGTCGGGCTCGTCTTTGGCCAACTGAATGACGATTGACATCAGGCCCATCAAGTCGGCGGGCTTCATTTGCTCAGACACGGCGGCACCTCCGGAGCATTTCCCGTCCCGATAACTTCTCGCCGGATGCGCTCATGCTAGCACGCCCGCGGGCGGGACACAACCAGGGCAAGCAGACCTTCACATCGCAACCGCCTCCACGGGGCAATGGGCCCAGCCGCACTGAAAGCGGCAGACCACCAAAGGGACGACGGGCCCGATCAGACTTGAATTGGGGCGCACGAAACCTCATGGCGCCGCGCTGGCCCGGTCATACCACGCTCGACCGCGGCCGAAAGGCCTGTCTAACAGCCGAGATCCCAGACCGAATCCGAGCGCCGCGCTGCGCCTATTTGTGCAGCGCCGCCGGAATCGCGACACATGTTTAGAGGATACGACAGAGCCAGGACATCTTGCCTGGCCGAGCAGCCTATTGCTGGCCACTGGCACGCGTTTACTCTTGAAGGCGACGCTTCTGTTGTAAGGCTTGCCGAGCGGGGGGTTTTCGGGCGACTAAACGGCCGTTCACGATTCTGGCGCGCGGCTGTCTTGGCCGCCACGCAGATAGTACCCAGAGGGCAACACGCCGAGGACTTCCCGCGCTGCGCATCTGCACGGCCATTTAGCACGGTGGGGCTTCAAGGCTCGGATAAAGTGATTCAGTCGGGCTGCTTGACGGCGAACTCGATCGACGACTGGCCTGTCTTCTGCCCCTTGAGGTCCTCGACCGTAAGCTGCAAGGTGTGCCTGCCTGGGTACATCCGTTTCGGCAGACGGAGCTGGCAGCCGATAAAGAAGTCGCGCCGGGGATTTTGGCAGTACTCTTCGGAGGCTGCGGGCTCGTGTTCCACCACTAGTTGGCCCCGGCTGTCGAAGATCCGATAGCTGCTCCGCCACGCCGTGTGATAGCCCTTGGGAGTCTCTTCGCTCTTGAGGTTTTCCACTTCGGCATAAAGCAGCACAGGTTCGTCCGGGCCGAACTCAAGTTTCTTGCACGGCTGGTAGGTGCCGAAGCTTTGAATCTCAGTCACGAACGCCAGGTTTTTCACTACCAAAGGCGACATGTCGGCCAGCCGTGCGAGGGCCTTGTTCAGATGCCGCTTGGCTTCTTCTGCCCGACGACGGGTGTCGGTGATCCGCTGGCTGTCCAGCCAAACAGCCAAACCGTAGATCTCGTTGGACCAGAACTCCTGCATTTCGTGCATAGCGGGCGACGAAACCGGGATCGGCCGCAGGGCATCCTCCCGACGGCCGGCCAGTAGGTAAAGGATGCGGAGCCGGGCGTGGTCAGCCATTTCCTCGGCCGTGCGCGGCGGATCGAGCAGTCGGCACTCCAGGTCGCGTATGGCAGCCCCTAAAAGAGCCGTCCAGTCCTCGCCAGATTGGCCTGACGGCAGCATAGCCGACGTGTGGACGCAGCCGGGCGATCGGTTTCCCGCCCGAAGCGACGAAGGACCGCGCTCTGGTAGCTCGGCCCGTTCAGGCGGGTCTGCGGCGGCTGGCCGATCCGTCGGAAGGACTCGCACCGGCTCGCTTGACTGGTCCGCCTGGGGCCGTTTGTCAGCCCCGGGAACTGCTTGCGACGCCGACTCGGACCCCGGAATTCCCGCATCAACCGACAAACCTGCTGCCATGGAAACTGGCGGACGAGCGCGGCTGGCCGCCTCCCGCTGTTCGACTTGCCGGCGGTACGCCAACGCAGCCCGAAACTGCTCCACAGCCAAAGGCCGGAGCCGTGGATCGGTCTGGCGTAGATCCTCCAAGAGCTTTTCCCGAGCCGCGGGATCCAGCGCCCCGACACGCTCGACTTCGGCAAGGAGCCGTTCCAAATCGCGCAATTCATCCTGACTCGGGGAGTTGGTCTGCTCCGGCGAACCGGCCGACGAGGCGGCTGGGCCTTTTTCCCCAAGCACGGAACCTGTTTGGCTTGCACCGGCTGCCGGTGGTTGTGGCCCTGGCGCCTTGGCTGACCAACGTGAGCTTCGGCAGCCGCACGTCACCGCAAGGGCCAATATCACCGCCAACGTGGCTTTGTGGAATCGGCCGATAGTTAAGCCCATATGCAGTGGGAAAGTATGTCGAGAGAGTTCCCGCAGAAGAGGGGGCAAATCCTAGCGAAAACCGGCAGCCGATGCAAGGCTAGCCAGCCTGCCATTCGGCCGCCCAACCGTCGGGCGGGGTTGCGGACTCTGCAGTCGCCACGCGATTTGGAAATCAGAGTTGCCTTTTCTCGTTTCGGCGGGACGAAGCGTTAAACAGGCGAGTCCTGGAAAAGTGCGCGACGGCAAACATGCTGTGGTCGCCCAACGCTGACATGGATTCGTCTTAGCTGTACCGCCCAGACCGCCAGCAAGCCCTAGAATGCCACTTCCCAGACTGCCCAAAGGTCGCTTTGCAGTGCTCGATTACCGGCCCGAGGATTCAAAATGCGAAATGCGCCCAGTCGAACCGGGGGTTCACTTGAGCAAGTGCAGGTCGCTTTTCCAGATGGCCAGATACAGGGCCAGCCAAAGGGCGATAGACACCCTGATCCGGTTGCTCTTGAGCAGGATCATGTCCGGCTCCTCACCCGAGTTGCCAACCATCACCAGCCGCTTGTAGTACATAATGGCGTAGTAAACCACCGGAAGTGTGAGGATCAACGAAGGGTTGCGCCCGGCGGCTGTGGTGAACAACGCATACGACATGATGGCCATGTTGGCGGAGCTGCTCATTAGCGTGTCCAGATAAGCCACTGAGTACTTGAAAAGCACGGGCCGCTGTTCCCTCTGGTCAGGCAGGAGCGTGCTCAGTTCGGCCCGGCGCTTCGCAAAACCCAGAAAAGCAGCCAAGAAGAAGGAACAAAGCACAATCCAAGTCGTGGGGAGTTCTCCAATGGCGTACGTGCCGGCTGCCAAGCGCAGGACAAACCCAAAGGTAATGCAAAGCACGTCAAGTAGCGTCAAGTGCTTCAGCCGGACGGAGTAGGCCACGTTGTTGGCCAAAAACAGCACCAGACACGCCACGACAGCGGGTCCCAGGTACCAGGCGCCCAAAATGGCGGCCGAAGCCAACGAGAAACCTACACAGGCGGCCAAACCAATGGGCACCGCGCCAGCGGCAATCGGTCGAAGCCGCTTTTTGGGATGGTGGCGATCACGGTCTCTGTCGAGGATGTCGTTGAGAATGTAGACGGCCGACGAGGCCGCGGAGAAAACTGCAAACACGAACCAGGCAGCCAGCCAAGCCCCCGTGTCCAAGAACCGGCCACTGAAGATCGTCCCGGCCAGACAGATGGCGTTCTTGGTCCAGTGATGGGGACGCAGGAGTCTCCACAAAGAGCCGGCCAGCGATGAACTCTGTTGAGTAGTGGCGGAGAGCCGGCCCGGTTTTTCTATGGCCGTACGCCGCCGAATTGGACTCAAAGTGCTCATGCACGCACGCGGCCCGAGGTTGTACAAGCGTCCGACCCACGATTTGGGCAGGTATTCTTACCGCATTGTGTTGGCAGACCGCAAGACGAAAAAACGCCGCCAGAACTCTCCAAATAGCGCACGCTTCGTCAGCTTGCCAGACTACCGAATTTGTGCGGAGATAGATGCCGGAAAAGGGCCCTGGTTTTTTGGAGGTAAAGCTCCGTCCAACCCGCCATAAACATTGCGCAACTTCACCAGGTTAACAGCGACGTGTTTCGTAACGCCCTGTTGTTTCGCGGTTACAGCCAGATGGCCAGAACAGCCCAGCGGGTGGGCCAACTGTTTACCCTGAAGCGACCTTACTTGGGTGGCCGAACGCTAAGATAAGAGCCGAAAAGGGACCTTAACAAAGACCATTGCGCTCCCAAATCAAGGAGGGTGGCCCGTCCGTGAAAAAACACCTGCGGTTCCTCTATCTTTCTTATCTATCGAAACCAGTACAAGAGCGCCTAGTTTATCGAGCGATTCTACGCCGCCGCATGACTCGCATTGTGGAACTGGGCGTCGGCAACGGCCTGCGCGCCACCCGAATGATCGAAGCTGCCAGTCTATGGGTGCCGGTCGATCAGGTGCAATACACGGGCGTGGACCTGTTCGAGGCCAGGGCGGACAGCCACGAGCGTGGGCTGACAATCAAGCAGGCCCATCGGTTGCTCCAGGCCACCGGCGCGCGCGTTCGGCTTCTGCCTGGCGACTGTTTGTCTGCGTTGGCGCGGGCGGCGAACACGCTGAGCAATTCGGATCTGGTGGTTATCTCGGCGGACCAGGATGCCGACCGCCTGGCCCGCGCGTGGTTCTATCTACCCCGGATGTTGCACGCCGGTTCCCTTGTGTTTCTCGAAGAGGCGGTCGAGGGCGGAGTGACTGCATTTCGGTTGGTCGCCCGGCAAGAGATTGACCGGTTGGCCGACCCGCGGAACCGTTGGGCGGCATAAAGCCGCCCACCCGCGGGCGTTGGTCTGAGCGAGATCAGGTGGCGGACTTCCTGGCGCGGTTACAAACAAGACAAGGTGTTTTTGCGCTCAAAAGCCCTCACCCCGTCCCCATCTTCCGCGGGCGGGAGTGGGGAATGCTCGGATAGCCTCTCAAGCGCCGTGCAACACCGTACATCCCTTCAGCTTAGCCTTGCCAGAAGGGGGACAACCCGAGCTCAACAGTAGAGGAGACCAAAACCCAAAAGTTCAGTACAAACTAAGCTTGCGCGGCCGGTCTTGGGCGGCGCGTTTTACTCGGCGAGCAACTGTTCACAGGCCGCAGACTGACTCGCTTTTCGGTCCGTTTAGGGCCGAAAAAGCTGGGGCTCCCTTTGCAGCTTCGGCTCACGGCGAGACGGGATAGGTTTCGTTCATCAGGAGTTCGTAATAGATTCGGGCGGCGCGCGCCACTTCTTCGATCTCGATATACTCGTCCACGGCATGTGCGTTTTCGATTCCGCCGGGGCCGAGCACGATCGTCGACGCTCGATCCGCAACCCATGCCCCGTCCGTCAAATACGGCGCCCCGGCGAACGCCATCTGGCTCCGCCCGGTCACACGGCGGCAGATTTGCAGCGCGGCCTGGGCAAACGGGTCTTCTTCGGCCGTGGCCATAGGCGGCGCCATCAACTGCACCTCGCCGTGCGAAAGCTCCAAGCCGAGTTCCCCCAAGCTGGAAATCAACTCCTGGCGCGACTCGCCGGGCGACATCCCCGGCAACATGCGATAATCGACCGAGAGCGTGCACTCGTCGGCCACGGAGTTGCGGGTCCGACCGCCGCGGATCATCGTGACCGTGATCGTCGGCCCGGTCATCAGCCGGCTGACGAATCTCTCGCGCAGCCGCCGCTGGTGCTCCTCCAGGCGCGCCATGACTCGCATCGCTCCGGCGATGGCATCGCAGCCCAACTCGGGCTGGGAGCTGTGGGCGCTTCGGCCGTGGACCGTGATGTCCCAGCGCACCACGCCTTTGTGCTTTAGGATCGGTCGGAGCCGGGTGGGCTCGCCGATCACGGCCTGTCTCAATGGCCAGTTCAGGTCGGCGAATTGCCGGATACCACTTTGGCCGTATTCTTCATCGGCTGCTGCCAAAAGCGCCACCGGCAGTGGCGGCCGCTCGCCCGCCGCCAACAGCTCCTCAACGGCCATGATCATGGCCACCAGCGAGCCCTTGGCGTCGCACGCCCCACGTCCATAAAGCCGCCCATCGCGCACCCGCGGCACAAAAGCTACATCCGGCCAGTCATCGGCCGGCGCCGTGTCGATGTGCGATTCCAGCAGCGTATACGGCCCGCTCGCGCGACCCTCGACCGTGATTACGAGCGATTGGTGGATCGGGCTTGGATCGAGGCGTTGCACTTGCACGGGATAGGGGCGAAACAGATCGGCGATGTACTCGACAGCCTCCCGCTCCACCGGATCCGCCGACGCATAAGGCCGGCCCATCGGATTGACCGTGCGCATGGCCACTAGATCCGACAACAGCCGGGCGGCACGCTCGACGCTGATGGCAGTCATGCCCGGTTTTCCCTCAACTCGTGTACCCGCTGCGACACTTCGTTCAATCGCCTCCACCTTAACATTAACATTCTTCCCGTAACCGTTCACCGGAACTGTCAGACGGCCGCGGCCCGCAACGGGACCCCGACCGTGAACGGTTACGACAAGAGCAATAAGCCCGTGAACAATCAGCGAGGTAGCTTCTCGCTCATGGGGCCTCCTCAAAACCGAAAGTCACCTGCTTATGCTGTGCGCGAAGGAGAACGGGCCATTTTCGTCAGCAAAAACGCCTCACTTTGGCCCGCGCGGAGTATAGACACAAGCGCCGCTGTCTATGCCAGTTTATCTCTTGAACTTGCGGTGAAGGAAGCCATATGCAGGTTCTGCTCCCACTCGGCTCTAATCCAGCCAGTCGGCCTCGGCCAAGCGCCGCGGCGTATATTCTTCGGTGACATAGCTGATGTCCTTGGAGACCAGGGCTTCAACTTCCAGCTTGAAGCCGTTGTCCAGAAGCTGCTGGATTTCCTTTTGCCATGCCTTCTTGTGGGCGAACCAGGGGTAGCGGGCGATCTGCTTGGCCCGCTTGCGGTCCTGATCATTCAGGCTGATTCTCACGCTCTCCGACAGCCCGCAACGCTCGAAATCGCAGGAGCGCAGCCCCAGGAACTTGGCGTCGGGGATGGCCATGCGTTTGGATTCGTAGGCCAGGTTGATCGAGCCCTGCTTGATCACGCTGTAGATATAGTATCCCCAGGGGTCGTTGTCGAGGAGGCAGTAGACGGGCAGATTCAGCTCGTGGTGCATGCGGTACAGCAGCCTGCGCACGCCGCGCGGGGGCTGGCCGCCGCCATGGGTGAGGATGCACCTGTGCTTGCGCCAGAACTTGTCCTCGTTGAAGCGGCGCCAGACGGTGTCCTTTTCGACGTGGAGGATGAACTTGGCGCCGCACTTGCGGAACTGGATCACCTCCGGTTCGACGATCGAGGGGATGCTGTAGCCGCCGGAACCCATGCGCGTGCAATCGATGATATCGCCGCTGTCGACCAGAGTGATTTCGCCCACCATGGCGCCGGCGTTCTTGGCGTAGACGTGCAGCTCCTCGCGCAGCGCGTTGATCGTGACCTCAAGGTCCTCGATGATGCTGTCCGACTCCTCCTGGTCGGTGAAGGTCTCTTCTTTGGTGCCTTCGATGGTATGCTTCAGCAAGTAGTACATGCCCCGGAGGCTAGTGGTTTTACCCTGGGCGATGAGCTTCTTAGCGCCGCTGGCGACCAGGAGAGTCTGCATGTAGCTTTTGGCCTGGTGCAGATTGAAGAGTTGCCGGCGGTTGGTCGCCCGGCCCATCTCGATGAAACGCTTCTTCTGGTTGTAGTGTACGTTGGAGAGGGTACGTGCGGGGACCTCGAGGACCGGGTCCTTGCGCGTGCGGGCGGCAGCGACTACGGCGTCGGCCAGGCCCACGAGCTGGGCCAGGGTCTTGCGGTCCTGCGGATTCAACCGCGACACGTCGACCGGATCTACTTGGTCCAAGGCGGATTTCTGCGTACGTCTGGCCATGGCTTTTGCCTTACTCGCCTTCGATCATTTCGTTTGCATGGCGGCCTTGGGTGCTCTGGGGCGGGGCCGAAGCAGCGGAAACGCCCGGCACACAGGCCTCCCGCTCCACGATCAGCACGTTTTGGCCCAGTTCTTCCTCGATTGGCCGGCCGCGATCGTCCAGTTCCACGTCGGCCTCGGCCGTCTTTCTCCTGGCCACCTCGACTAGTTGGTGGTAAAGCGAGTCGCGATCGACGTTGTTGACGTGGCTGACGGCCGTGGCGACCTCGCCCAGATAGCGCAGAAACACATTTCGCCGCTCGCCCTCGTGTCGCACCCGCTTACGCCGATTAATGTACATCCCCAGCTTGCGTCCCACCGCCTGCAAGGCAAGGCGCAGCTCGCGCTGGATCTCCGGATAGCCGGCGATGGCCTCTTTGGATTCGCTGGTGAAAGGGACCCAGACGCTGGCCATGTGGACCATCACAGTGACCGGTCCTTGAGGCAGGGAGCCGCGTGACTGGGACAGACCGTAGCTGCGCCAGTTCGTGGAGATGATCGTTTGGGTGATCGCGCATGCGCCGGCTTGGAATTGCAGGGGCACGCGGTTGGCATAGCGGAGCACGGTCATTGTCTGGCCGTCCTGAAGGTTCACGCTCTGCATGGCCTGATGCAGTTTATCGACTTCCGCGTCGCCGAGTTTGCCGGGGTTCATGCGCCGGCGCAAACCAGCTTCGTGAATGATCTTGTCGGCCGCTTCCGGCCCCACCCCGTCGAACGTCGTACAGAGAAACTGCCGCAGCGTGCGCGCGTCGCTTTGGCCGATCAGCTCGGCCAAGGCTTCGCGGGAGACACGGTGAGTGGTAGGGCCGCCGCCATACGCCAAGCCCACCTCGATCTGAAACGGATTGCCCCGATAAACGGCCGGCGGACGAGTGACGGCCGTGTAGAATTCGGCGGGCACCATCTGGTGCAGCCCCTTGATCAGCAGATCCTCGCCAATCGGCGAAATGCAGTCGGTGGCCGGCGCCGGAACCTTGGTCTCCTGCATGGCCTTGTAGAGCGAATCGGCCTCGTGCCGGCCGATCTTCTTCGGGTTCGCCCGGGGAGTCAAGTTGGCCGCCTCGCAAATCCTCCGGGCGACACGCGAACTAACTCGCGAAAAGGACGTGGTCAAAAACCCCCTGAGCGTCGGCGCCTTGGTGCTTTTCAGCATGGCGACCAACATACCCAGCTCGATACCGTACGGATGCGGCTTGATCTCTTTGGGCTCCGGCGGCAACGCCTCGGTAACGCGGGAAAAGGAGAATTGGTTGCCTTCGGGGTCGCGGTAGTGGATCGTGACGTGCGGGTTGGCGATGGCGGTCTGCTGGAGATACTCGTCAACGCTGCCGCGGCCGCGCTGGTATCGGGCCTCCAACTCGATTGTTACCCGGGTACCGTGATCAACTTCGATCCACTCCAGCCCCAGTTTCTCCATTCTCGCTCTGCCCGAGTCCGTGGCCGGAATATCCTCCCCCTCCCCCTTACCGTTTAGTATCTCCGGGAGGTTGCGCTTGGTGTCGATCTGGATTTCGTAGTAGTGGGCGGGTTTGTTCCTGGCAATCTTGGAGATGACCTTTGCCGGCTTGCCCGTGGTCAAAAGCCCATACATGCCCGCCGCGCTAATGCCGATCCCTTGTTGACCGCGGCTCATGCGCAACCGGTGAAACTTCGAGCCGTACAAGAGTTTGCCGAAGATCAAGGGGATGGTTTTTTTGAGGATGCCCGGGCCGTTGTCCTGCACGCTCACTTGAAAGCGGTTTTCGCCGGTGGGCTTGATGGCAACCCAGATTTCGGGGAGGATGCCTGCCTCCTCACAGGCGTCCAAGGCGTTGTCGACGGCTTCTTTGACCGTGGTGAGCAGTGCCTTGCGCGGGTTGTCGAAACCCAACAGGTGCCGATTTTTGGCAAAGAACTCGCTGACCGAGATATCCCGTTGGCTGGCGGCCATGGACTGCGCGGTGGCGCGGCGCTGGGGCCTTGGCCGGGCCGCGGCGGCCTCCCCATTGCCCGCAGACGATCCGTCGCTGTGGGGGGAAGGTGCCGACGGGCCAGTCTCGGCAAACGACGGCTTCAAAACCGCACCTGCGTGTGTCGCGTCGCTTCTCGTAATCGCCAATCCTGTCCTCCCTAAAGCTGGTCCGTTCGCTGGGGATTCCGATTATAGAGAGTTTTCCGGGGTGGTCCCAGTCGGCTTCCGTTCCCCCGTTTCCCGCCTCCCCGCCATGCAACTGGAGTCCGGCTTCTGGCTTGTAGTTTTGTTTGGCAACTTGTGCCATATTCGCGGGTCGCCGACCAAAGCATGGTCAAGACCCAGTTCCATCGGCGACAGCCGATAACTCTGGCACTATGCTTGGGCGTTTACGGTGGGAATTGCCTGCCGGATGTTTACCCAAAACTCCGGCCCATTCTTCCCATTTTCACCACGAAGCCGCACTTGACTTATCGAAAAACCGCTGATAGTCTTCGCTGGTTTACAGTTGAGTCGCTCGTGGAGTGTTTGCCGTGCCGTACGACAGCATTGTGTGTGTCAAGCAGGTCCCTGACACGGCCAACATTACGGCCGAGGCGATGAAGGAGGACGGGACAGTCAATCGCGCCGCACTGCCGGCCATTTTTAACCCGGAAGACCTTCACGCCCTTGAAGCGGCCTTGGAGATTCGGGACCTCTATGGTGGAACTGTCACTGCCGTCAGCATGGGCCCGCCCAAAGCTGCCGACGTGCTGAGGGAGTGCCTTTATCGGGGTGCGGACCGGGTGATATTGCTTACGGACCGCCGCGCGGCCGCAAGCGACACCCTGGCAACCAGCTACATTCTCTGCCAAGCGATCCGCACTATCGGCCGGTTCGATTTTGTTTTTTGCGGGCGACAGGCGATTGACGGCGACACTGCCCAGGTAGGGCCACAATGCGCCGAAAAGCTGGGAATTACCCAAATCACCTATTTAGAGCAGCTTGTCCACCTTGACGGCCAAGTAGTCCAAGTCCGTCGCAACGTAGGCCATGGTTGGGAGATTGTCGAGGCCAAGCTGCCGGTGCTAATCACGGTGATTCAATCGGCGAACAAGCCTCGACCTGCGGCGGCCAAGCGGGTGATGAGGTACAAAAGGGCGCGGGCCGAGGCCGAACTGCTCGCCGAACTCCAGCGCGAGCGTCCCGAAGCCTCCAACGAAGAACTCCAAGAACAACTCGGCCGCCGTGCCGCGGAATTGAAGTCGCGTGGGCTATTGATCGAACAATGGGACCTCGACGACATCCATGCTGATCTGAGCCGATGCGGTCTAGCCGGGTCGCCCACCAAAGTTTTGCGGGTCCAGGCGATCGTATTGACCAAGGAGGGTTACACGGAGATCCCGGCCACCGAGGAAGGCATTCGCCAACTGGTCCGTGAGTTGGTGGTGGACCGCACGTTGGGGTAAGAGAGATGATCGAACCGAATCGACAGGGCGAAGTGTGGGTCTTTGCCGAGCAGGAAGACGGCTCGCTGCACGACGTAGCACTGGAGCTGTGCGGCAAGGCCCGCGAACTGGCCGATAGGCTGGGTGTGAAGATGGCTGCGGTGCTGCCAGGCTGGAAGGTGGAGGAGCTGGCCTCGCGATTGACCGCCCAAGGGGCTGATAAAGTGTATCTGGTGGATGACCCGCGCCTCGCCCATTTCCAGACCGCCACGTATGCCCGCGTCCTCTGCACCTTGATCGACAGGCACCGGCCGCAGATTGTCATCTATGGCGCCACGCCGCTGGGGCGTGACTTGGCGCCGCGGGTGGCTTCGGCCATGCGCGCAGGCATGACTGCCGATTGCACTGACTTGCAGATCGGCGACGTCACCGACCCGAGAACCAAAGTGCTCCACCGAAACCTGCTGTTACAGATCCGGCCGGCCTTCGGGGGAAACATCATCGCCACGATCGTCAATTACGAGCGCTGGCCGCAAATGGCGACGGTGCGCGAAGGGGTAATGCCTTTGCTCCCAGCCGATCACTCTCGCCGCGGCGATGTGATTCGCGAACATGTAGAGTTGGACGAAGCGCTCCTGGCTCTCAAACTGATCAAGCGGCACGTGGAGCCGCGCAGGGTGAATCTGAAGGGTGCCCGGGTGATCGTGGCTGGCGGCGGCGGAGTCGGCAGCCGCGAGAACTTCAGACTCATCCACGAGCTGGCCGGCGTGGTCGGCGGTGCCGTGGGCGCTAGCCGCGCGGCGGTCGACAGCGGCTACATCGGCAAGGAGCACCAGATTGGGCAGACGGGCACTACGGTCCGGCCGGCGCTCTATATCGCGGTGGGGATCAGCGGGGCAGTTCAGCATCGGGCTGGTATGGAAGAGTCGGCCAAGATTGTGGCCATCAACACCGATCCCAACGCGCCGATCTTCTCGGTGGCCCATTACGGCATTGTGGGCGATCTGAGCAAGGTCGTTCCCATGATGATCAAAGCACTGAAGGAGCGGAAATAAGCTG
>Ga0129299_1001495_pt1 | contig 15619 bp, 17 predicted proteins | sample ConPoolayeCmetaG_FD_94477 | JGI IMG/M metagenome (GOLD analysis project Ga0129299, IMG submission 94477) | Hot spring microbial mat communities from California, USA to study Microbial Dark Matter (Phase II) - Cone Pool mat layer C metaG ... | reverse complement strand
TATAATAGAGAAAGTCATTATCAAAGAAAGGAGCGAGGTAGAAGTCTTATGTCACATTCCACTACCACAACTGGCTTTAACTTCTGCCCACAAGTTGGGACATGAACCTATCAGTCGGGATAGAACAAGCCACTCCACAACATTAGACTTCAAGTTTGATCTTCTGCTGCCCAGTCCAAGAAAAGTGAGAATTATAACCGAGTGGGATGACTACGGAAGGATTGTAAGACCGATTCCATCTGAAATACTGTTTGAGGTAGCTACAAACTCCATTTACAGAGTGCTGCAAAACTAGGGGCAAAATCATTTTTATATATTTTTGTCTCTAATGTCGTCATCTATTGTCCGCACAACAAAATGGCTACAACCTTCTTGTGCTTTCGGCTTCCTTGCTGCTATGCATACAAGACCTTTCGCACCTGGGCTAGGTGGACCTTCGATCGCTCCAGGGGGATCAATTAAGGTTTCTTTTGCGAGGGTAGGTTGGGTTTGCACAGTCTTATCGAACATAATACGACAGACACTGGTCCAAGAATCGCAGTTTCCGCAACCTGGTATAACTCTTTCAGTTTTGTTCATAAAACTCACCCCCCTCCTTAATTTGGCTGAATTATAGCCCATAGATAGTGGTAAAACAACTTTTTGTCCTTGTGCCTTTAATTATCCTTCTTGAATTGATATAATTTGAGCCTAGATAGAAAAACTCTTATGTATGTTCAAAGAAAGATCGCCAGAAATGAGAGATAATAACAGTTTTATCGACGAATTGAAGGATAAATTGGTTAATCCTGATACAAATTTAGAGAGGCTTACTGCAGAACAACAGTTTGAGCTGATTGCGGCAAAAGCTGCAACTCATCCTGAAGCAATAATCCCGAAGCCTTACGATGGTGGTAGTGAACTTCTGGATTTACTTACGATCTCAAAAGAAACGGGGAAACCTCTACATGTTAAGTTTGGCATCGATCCGACAGGTCCCAATATTCACTTTGGTCATGCTGTTTCGTTGTTAATGTTAAGGAGATTTCAATGGATGGGTCATCATATAGATTTAGTGGTCGGGGATTTCACTGCGAGAATAGGTGATCCTAGTGGAAGGATGAGTGAGAGGGAAATTCTAACAGACTGCGCTATTAAGAGAAACATGTCGACCTATATCGAGCAAGCATCCCATATTCTTGATCTTGAGGAAAGTAAGGGAGTAAAAGTTTGGTTTAATTCTGAGTGGTTGTCTGGAATGACGATGGACAAGTGGATATCAATGCTGCAAAAAATCAGTGGCAGTCAGTTACTAGCTAGAGAGGATTTTACTAAAAGGCTCAAAAGTGGAGGCATGGTAAGTGCGGCGGAGATGTTATACCCCCTTTTTATGGCTTATGACTCGGTAGTTATAAAACCAGATATAGAGTTGGGTGGAGTAGACCAACTCCTGAATCTGCACTGGTGTAGAGAACTAATGAAGCTGCATCGACAACCAAGCGAGGTGTTTATACTGGTTGATTTACTTCCTGGTACTTCGGGAGAGAGAGATGAAGATGGTCAACTTACGAAAATGAGTAAGAGTAAAAGAAATTATGTAATGGTTACCGAAGATCCTAGTGAAATTTATGGCAAGGTGATGTCTATACCAGATGAAGTTATGTGGATATGGTATAGAGAGCTGACCGAGATATCATCACAAGACTTAGATCGTCTAAAAAGTCTTGTGACAGAAGGCAAATTTCACCCCATGGAAGCCAAAAGGCTTCTTGCCAGAGCAGTAGTCGGAACTTTTAATCATTTTGATTGGGGTGTTATAGAATCCGCAGAAAAGGCCTTCAATCAGAAGTTTGGGAAACAAAAGGTGTTGGTGCCAGAAGGTGTTGAGGAGATATATGTAGTGGCTGAAGACAGGGTTATAGATATATTAAGCCAATTGACTGATGAGTCAAAATCTAGTATCAAGAAGATGACAACTAAAGCGGGTTCATCTGGAATAAAAATATTGGAAGGAGAAAAATATAGGGATGTAAGTACCGAAGAACTGATAGCTATGAAAATTTCAGAAGGTGAGAGTCTCGTTGTTAAGGTTGGAAAACGCAGGTATTTTAGGTTGATTGCAAAATAAAAATGATTGAATCTGTGGAAAAATTAATGCACGAACTCTCCGAGGATTTGGTCTTAGAGAAAAGAGTGAAACCAGGGCTATGTCGGATATGGACAAACAGAGTGCTTGATTTAATAGATCAGCTGAACGAAGAGGGCGTAGTTGCTGAGGCAAGGGAAGTTCAGTTGGAACCAGGTTTATACCACACCTTTGTTAGAATAAATTTTGGGCAAGAATCGTATTTATGGGACGGAGTTGGAGCTGGAGGATATGAACCGTATTTTGGTCCAGAAGATCAAGCACCAGAACATCTTAGGAATAGTAACTTAGATTGGATAAGTAGAATAAGAGATCTTGGTGATTCTTTATAAGCAAACATTGCTTTTATCACTAAAATTGACTTTTGAATGCTCCAGATGTATATTATGCCTAAACTATGAGATTAGAATCAGAAGCCTCATCCTTATTGTCTAATAAAAACCATGGGTTCGAAATGCGGCTATCTGATACAGACAGAGACCTAGCTGCATTAGAAGATACACTTCATACTATAAGGAAATCTTTAGGTGGGGTTTATCCTCATGTGCCAGACTATCAGATATCTCCTCCTGAATTCTTTCTTGTTAAGCCGTTGTCGGAGGAACAACGTCGAGTTGTTGATGCCAAGTTAGCAAATTTTTATGCTCAACGAAGTGTCTCTCAACAAGAGGTAATAGCAACAGTTCCTATCGAGGAGTCTTTTGAAAGGATGGTTTTTTTACCCTCTCTATTTCAAGAGGCGGGTATACCGCTTTCACTAAGTGATTTACCTTTTAACAAAGCCTGTGGTGAATGGGCGGATAGACCGAGAGTTTTTTGGGTTAGGGAGTCGATGGCAAAGAGGTTGGTAGTTTTGGCAGATGCATTATCAAAAGCTGGTTTGTTCTTCCATGTTGAAGATGCTTTTAGACCCGTTGGTGTTCAAGAGGGTTTATTTAAGAGAAGGGTTGACTGGATATTAAACGAGCATCCTGATTGGAACTGGGAAGCTGTGTTAACGGAAGCGAAGAGCAAGACTGCTGTTACACCAAGACTAGCCTCCCATAAGTCTGGGGCTGCTATCGACATAACCTTGAGAAGAATCTCCGATGGTTCTCCGCTTGACTTGGGGAATAAGTATCCTGAGGGCGGTGCCTTAGTGGCGATAGATTGTCCTTTTGTCACACTGGAGCAATGGCAGACAAGACAGATATTCGCAAATAGCTTTAGAATGGCAGGTTTTTCTATTTATCCAGGAGAAGATTGGCACGCCTCATTTGATGATAATTTAGCTGGAGTTGTAGGCAATACCATTATCGAGGGGTATAGAGCAAGATATGGACCGATCAAAGAGTTTTCCAGGGATACTGGAGAAATTCTTGAAGTTTATGACAAAAACGAGTATGATAAGGTGTTTTTTGAAAGACAGGGGGGAATATGAAAATAGAGAGTAAAGAAAGATTTTCGAGTCAACATATTCAGTTTTCTGATGAGTTGAGAAGCGCTGTTGAGAATCTTAGTAATCTGGAAGTCGCCCCAAACGTTCCGAAGAGACTACAGCCCTTGCTTGATCATTTGTCTGGTAAGGTTGGTGAAGCCCTTAAGAAGATAGAAAAACGGAGGACTTCTGTTCAAGTTTGTGGACCAGACTGGTGCAGGGCGAACCTACAGATAGCGGGAAGTGCGCATGCAAGTGTGATAGTGGAGACATATGGAGAGACTTATGCGCTACCCAACAAATATCCAGAAGCCAACATAGAGGCGTTGAAGTCGGGTAATTTAGATATGTATCTGATGTTTGAGGATGGTAAAGCTGTTGGCACTGCCTGTATGGTAATTCAATCTGATGGTTGGGCAGAGCTTGGTAGATCTGCAAGCCTGGGCGGTGTTGGTAATCAGGCAATTCAAGACCTAAGAATTGTCAGATGGCTTACTGAACAGGAACAGGCTGAAAAAATATTTGGGTTATTTTCTACCTGCAGAACGGCTCCAGACCGCAATATTGGCACGGATGAGGCTCCAGAAATTATGCGCGGTGGTCAGGCAGTTACACATATGTGGTCGCAGTTTCCTGAGGTAATGGTTGGTGGATATGGACCGTTATATAAAAAACACGGAGCGTTGGAGCAGTTTGCTTATACCCTCATTACTAATAAAGAGGTGTTTGTTCCCACAAGGCCTTATATTTTTGACGGTGACGATAGGCGATTTGTTGATGCCTGGTCGTCATATTATCATGTTGTTACAGTAGATAATAGTAGAGAGGGTGGTTTGGAGATACCAGGGTATTCGGTGCACTATCCGCCGCTTGAGACTGGACTTACCCATTTAATACACGGCGAGATAACCTTGAGTAAGGCTGGAGAAAGTTTCGAGTCTTTGGATAATGCAATAAATAGATTAGATGAGGTGAAAGTTCCCTTTATCCAAGTTCAGGTTCCTGTAGATTCTGATTCTAGGGAACTACAGCGAGAGCTTATCGCTAGGGGTTTCCAAGCATTTTTGTTGACTCCTGGAATTGAAGGCAAACAATCTCCTCTGTTGTGGTTTGGAAAAGTAACCCCAGGGGTTTCTGTAGTCCCAACTTATTGGCAAGAAGCAGGTGAAGCAAATCCGTTTTGGGGTAGTGAATTATCTGGTTTTGCTGCCCAAATAGCAAATAAATGGTAGAAGTTTTCCGAGAATCTCCATCACCTGAATTCTCATACTTTGGTAGTGGTGTGGTTGATTTGCGTTTGCATAGTCCTATGAAACTGCCATTTGGCACCTTCAGTTTTCGACCTTCTGGGATTGTTGAAGTTGAGATCAAAACTCCGCAAGGAGTATTTGCAGGTTACGGTGAAGGTGCAACTTTACCAAAGCCTCTTTTTACAGATGACAGTGCAGAAACCATTGCTGAGGCTGGGGCATTTTTGTTAGGAAGTTTGCGTTCTATGAGATTGCACAGTTTAGACGATACTCTCTCAGCAGTTCAAGAAATCGAGTTTCCCAATGAAGAGAAGTTCCCGACGGCAAGAATGATGGTAGAGATGGCAATACTGGATGCATTCGCTAAAAGCCAGGGAAAGTCAGTTAGAGATTTACTGGGTGTTCCAGAGGATATGATGAGTGTTCCCTATGGTAAGAGCTTAGGTGAGGGAGATGTGGCAGGTATAGTTACGCAGGCAAAAGAAGCTCTAGATAAGGGTGCATCAAAGATAAAGTTAAAAATTTCTCCATCGTCTTACAGTCAGGTTATTGGCGCAATACAAGAACTTCGCTCAATGGGAGGTTTTGAGGTCATGGTTGATGCGAATGGCTCCTTTGATCCAGAAAATGAGGGAGACATAAATATCCTAAGAAGCATAGACGAGCTAGGACTTTTGATGATTGAAGAACCAGTTTCGAGAGTTGGGAGCCTGAGAGGGATCAAAGCAGTGGAAAGACTAAGGAAACGGGTTGACTTTAAGACCCCTATTTGTTTGGATGACTGTCTTACTGATTTAGAGACAACACAGCTAGCTATAGATAATGGTTATGCTGATATAGTTAATATAAAACCAGGAAGAGTAGGATCGATCGTCAAAAGCATTGAGTTGAATTCTTACTGTCGAGAAAAGGGGATACAAGTCATGGTGGGCGGGATGCTTGAGGCAACTCCAGGGAGATGTATGACCGTTACTCTTGCTGCCCTTTTTCACTCAACAGGATCTGGGATTCCAGGGGATCTCTCTTTACCGCAGGAGAGGTTGGCACAAGATTTGGTAGATGACAGATTTTTGTTAAAATACAACCCTACAGGAGAAGTGGAACTACCGCAAGGGACAGGATGGGGTTTTGGTGATATTATTTTGTTTGGTAGACACGATAACACAGCGGAACAAAACTAAGCTGTGGCTTTATCAATAACTGCTTGGGCTTTTTCTTCCAAAGGCGCTCTTCCAAAACTACCGAATAGCCTTTCGTAAGCCCTCACAATACTTTCAATATGTTTCCTAGCTCCACCCAAGTGGGGATCCCCTGTTCTCTGTGCCGCATCTTCTAATTTTTGCGCAACATTCTCACCCCGTTGTAGAAGTAGTCTGTTCTCTCCCTCAATTTGTATATATGGGGAGGCTTTAGGTCTGCTCAAGTCCAGTGTCCTTCCAGGTTTGGTATAAACAAAAGAGAGCCTATCTCCCTCGATCCGTTGATATTCTCTGTCAAACAACCTTTCGTCAAAGCCTACAGGAGCTTCAGTTGCTTGGATAATCCAGCCCATTTTAACACACATCCCATGTCTGGTACGATACCATTCCATATCAGACATTTCTCTAATAACATATTCGTGTTCTTGCGATCTTTCCTTGAAGTGTTGAACCAAGCTCTCATATTCAGACGACTGATCAAACTCAGAGGACAAGACCACATGGAATCCTTTTAGTTGTAAATTGTCAGCAACTCTCAGTAGCGTCTCTCTGACAGTTTTTGCTCTACGGTCCACTTCTTGAGGGTCGATCCACTCGTTAGTTTTAGCGTGGGTATCTGCAATATGATGATAAATTCCTTTAAGATCTAGTGTTCTTCTTACTCTCTCAGCTACAAGAACCATTCCTAAAACATCAAATGGTAAGCCGACCGCTATGGCTCTAGGGGTAGTTAGACCTGTGCCATAATAAATTGACCCTTTTGGGCTAGAATCTATAGCAGTAAGGCTAGTTGCTTCTAAGGTTGGTTTTTGCTCAATTAGCGCTTCGTTAAGAACTAGGTTAAGAAACGGTTTGTATTTTTCTTTAAGTTCTGCTTCACTTCTAGGCATATTTTTATTTTCGGCGGACATTTGTTACGAACTTTAACATAAAATTCCTCTTTAGGCAAGCTCCGCCCAGTTTTATTATATCTCATCCCTTGATATAATCAGCTGTAGTTTTGGGGAAAACGACAATAAGCAGAATTAACAGTTTCGACGCTATTGTCAGTAGCGCCTATAAAGTTGAAACATAGAGAGAAGGTATTTAGGTATTTTTGTAAGTATGTTTTACATCTCATCAATAAAATTAGACTGGTTTGGACATTTAGGCTTCGATAAAGTAATGGAGTTTGCTCCTGGAGTTAATCTGGTTATTGGTAAAAACGGAAGCGGTAAGACTTCACTTCTGCGCATGATGGATGGTATACCAAGAAACACCAATATGGGTTTAGATCCAGATGCTCTGGCAAAATATGCAGAGAGTGCGGATTTAGTAAAAGTTACCTGTAAAGACAGTAAAACATCAGAAACAATGGCTTTTTCTAAGAGAGCTGGCAATACAAGCAGCTGGCAAAACTTTCAAATCTTCAACCAGAAAATTAGGTTTATAACCTCAGACAGACGAGTAAATATGGCTTCAGCTGCCACAAGCCCTATTCCAGCCATTTCAAAAGACATTTCCATGCCCGAAGTTGGTGCTGAAATTGATATCTCCCTTGAATTCACCCAGGCTATTCTTAAAGACTTATGGCAGAAAATAGAAGAGTTGACTGATCAGCAGAACATCGGTAAAGAAATTCTTGAAAGCTACCAGCATGGCTTAGTTGATTTCGAGAAGGATATTAAGCTCGATCTCAAGAGGTCACAAAACCCCATCTATTTTACCGACTATCGCGGGAGGGAAATTCAAATAAACAGTCTTAGTTCAGGCGAGAAGGAATACCTTTACTTTTATGCCTTTCTTAGACGAGTCAGAGACGAACAGGACAAAATTATCCTTATCGACGAACCAGAATTACATCTTCACAGTAGCCAACTCCGAAAATTGTGCGAGATGATCGCTCACATTGGGGAGAAAAACCAGGTTGTCATTGCCACGCATTCAGGAGAAATACTACAGAGCTTCATTAACGCCAGTATTGTCTTGCTAAACAAAGGACAGGTAACCAACATAAAATCCAGCGAAGACCTGAAAAAAGCACTTGAAGAAATTGGCTTACCTATCGACCCGTCGGTATTTACTGCCCATTGGATATGCGCTGAAAACGATCCAAACCTACCTCTTAAAGGCACTGGAGCACCCAAAACTCCAACTGTGTTGGAGTGGCTATTTGGTAAGGATATAAGCAAAAGGTTTTGGTCATTCGGTCAAAACAGAGAAAGAGCGGATGCGGTAGTCGAAGGAATAAGGCAAGTATCGGCACAACCTGCAACAATTGAGTTATCTGTTATTTTGGATGGGGACAAAAAGATAGATTCTGTGGAAGCATATCCGCCAAGTGATACTACGCCTAAGAATACACCAGCAGGAGTGAGTTATTGGACATTTTGGGAATTGGAAAATCTTTTCTTGTTCCCAGCACTTCTCAACGAAGTTATAGAAACCAAAGATGGCAAATCGGGTTTCGATAGATTCTGGGAAAAAGTGCAAGAGGGTAAGGAGACTCTCTTTGAGAGCATTCACAAAACCATAATCAAGAACCAACTAAAACATTATAGCGTTGACAAGATTATCAAAAATACTCCGAAAGACGATCTCAAAAAGTGGAAAGATGAAGTCGCTGGTTTGATATTCGACCATGATGGTTTGAAAACAAAGTTTGAGAAAGTGCTTACGGATAAAGATTGGCATTGGATACCAGGAAAAGAAGCACTTACTATTGTTTTAGAACTCGAACCAAACTTCTGGACAAAAGTTATTAAGTTGGTTGAGGAAGGTAAATTCCAAACCTTCATTAAAGCTGAGCTTAGTATCAAAGCCGTTATCGATAAAATATGAGCAGAATAGATGATAATCAGTTGGGCATTATAGACTGGGAGGAATTTGAGAAAGCTGTAAAATCTCTTCTCCAGTCAGCTGGTGCACAAATAGAAAAATTCAAAGTTAACGGAAAGAAAAAATTCTCAAGCGAAGATGGAGAATATGAGATTGATGCAAGTGTCGAGTTTACAATGCTTGGCGGAGCAAGGTTTTTCGTCTTAGTTGAATGCAGGGCAAAAAAGGCAGGAAACAGGGTGGAAAGAGACGAAGTATTAGCCTTTCACTCCAAGATACAAGCATTAAAGGCTCAAAAGGGAGTTTTCTTTACAACCTCAGGGTATCAGAAAGGCGCTGTAGAATATGCCAAGAAACACGCTATCGCATTGGTTCAAGTAGTCGATGGAAAAAGCACTTACATAACAAAGGGCATGGACAATGTGCCTCCTCCCAAATGGCTTAACTTACCCGAATATGCAGGGTGGTTAGTCGATCTTAGTGGAGACAATTTATCTTATTCACTTGTTAGAAGCGAGATCGGCGAAGAATTGCTTATACCAAAACGACATGTCAGAGCTTAATGGAATACCAGGTTTACCTAAAAGGCATCATTACATTCCCCAATTCTACTTAAAAGGTTTTTCAAGCGACGGAAAGCACCTGTTTGTTCTTGATAAGCAGACATCCCAAGAGGAAAGATTTCGATATCAAACTATAAACTCTATTGCCTTCCAAAAACACCTTTACACTTACCAAACCAAAAGTAAGAAAAAAGAAACTCTTGAAGACTTGTTTTCTCAAGTTGAGGGCAGGGCTGCTACCGTCATAAAGAAAGTCGAACAAAAACAAGATCTTACCGACCAAGAAAGAAACGATTTTTCTTTATTCCTCAGTTTTTTGTGGATAAGAGTCCCATATTCAAAAAAAGAATTTGAGCGGTCAACTCAGCAACTATACGAGAAAATCGCAAGAAAGTCAGTTGCAATGACCCCGAAGAAAAATCTGAAGGAGTTTTTTGAGAAACGAGGCAAAGATCTAACAGACAAAGAAATCGACGATCTTGTAGATTTTGCTATCAATGAAAAGAGGAGTAAGATTACAGTGACTGTTCCACAGGGATATTGGATTAAACAGATGTTGCTTCTTGGTGTTGATATTGCGCCAGCGCTTGAAATAGCTGATTGGGAGTTTCGGATAGCAACAAAAAGTCTTGCTTTTGTTACCTCAGACAACCCATTTTTACTACTACCCAGTCGACCAGTCCATCCTTTTGAAGGCTTAGGGTTATTGACGCCTGGAGCTAAGAAAGCCATCCCTATCACTGCAAAAATCTGTCTCGTTATACACGAACCACAAAAGAACCCAAGAACTGTATATACAGAGGCTGATAAGCCTTTCTTCAGAAAAATAAATAACTGGGTCGTAAAACACAGCGACCGTTTTGTTTATTCTGCCGACAAGGGTAAGGTTGGTAAAATGATCAAGCTCAACAAAGAGTTGCTGAAACCCGCTCCCAAGAGGCTCGTCGTAAATGGATAACAACCTTTCTTACCACAAGGTAGCCCCTCGTGTTGACTTGTGTGGGACTTTCGTGCCTGGGATGGCATAGTTTCACCTCTGTTTAGCTTCACCAACCTCGTTGGGCATTTGTTGGAGAATCCAGCCGTTTATCTTCCGTTTTTAGCCAGATCGTAGGTGTCGTTGTCGAAAACGATCACCTGACCGCCATTGGTGATGGTCACATTCACCAGCTCTTTAGTCTTACCGTTCTCGTCAATCGTCTTCCATTTGAGGAAAAAGTTGCCTGGTTTCGTTCCCTCAAACTCGTAGGTCATCTTTGAAATATCAATCCCGAAGATGTCCTTGTGATCGGTCAGGAACTTCTCGGCGACCTTCCTTACTTCCTCTGGTTTGCTGTAGCGACCAGAGTAGTCGTATTTGGGCATGTTCTCAAACCAGCGTGTGCCGTCTTCTTTCGTTCCCCATCTGCGTTCAGCTTCTCCCACCTCTATGATGTGGTTATTTTTAGGATCAATGTTAAAGCTGAAGAGGGCAGCCTCGTAGTATTCGCTGGCTGGGTTACTGTAATCAGCCCCGCTGTCATCAGGTTTACCCGCAAACCTACTGCAAAGGAACTCGATGGGAATATCTGGCATACCCAAAAACTCCCTAATGTTGGCGATTGCCTTTTCTCGCTCTTTCACTGACCTGGCTGTTAGAAGACAAAACCTCTGGCGAGTCTCTTTATATTCCTGGGACTCTTTATTTGGATTTTTGCTCATTGTAGCCAGTAATTCAGCAACCTCTTTATCTTTGGCGTTGGATTGTAAGGTCTGAACAACCTTTGATTGGCTAATTAAACGAGGGGCTAAGACTACAGTAAGAACGGCAAATATGGCAAGGATAAGGATAACAGGCAGAAAACGAGATTTATTTTTATTTGTCATTTTCATTTTTCACCTCCCTTCGGGCATAAACTGATAATTTAGACTTGAGTGTTGCATATTAACTTCGTGTCGGGGAGATTGTCAAATCCAAACAAAAAGCTCCCCGCCAGCGATGGCTTGCGCCACCCATAGCCCTTTCGAGCTATGACCTTCGCAGATGCTCTGACGAGGAGCTTCTTTCTGCGAAGGTTTTGTTTGCCATGCCCCAGAAAGGGTTTAGGCTTTATGCTTATATTCTATCAATTTGATGACTTTCTTTCCATTAGGTCGGATCACAAGACCTCATTGCTCTTGACATTTATGCTCTAATTTTCTATAAATAAAGTATAGTCTAAAAGACTACACGGATTAGATTCGCCAGTAATACAGGATACAGAAGTAAATTGCAGATTGCCACGATTCCTCAAGCAAAGGACTACGGAAAGGATTAGGAAGCGAGGACTTCCTCAACTGTTGATATTCCAAACGGATAGCATGACATAGCGTGTAACCCATAATTTAATGTGGTTACGGTATGCTCCTTACCTCATAAGGGCTCATTTAGACGAGCCCTTTTTTTGTGGGCTGAAAGGAATATCAATGAGCGACAAAACATTTAAAGTCAGAGATTTGAGGGTAAAAGAAAAATTCTGTGTAGATGACGCCTATGTTAATGGTTGGTCAAGATACCTCGACCCGTCTGCACTCGCAGTTTATGTCTCCTTGTGTAGGCATGCTGATAAAGAGCAATCAGCCTTTCCTGCCGAAACCACTATAGCTGAAGAACATGGAATTTGCGAAAAAACTGTCCGAAATAAAATTGCGCTTCTCAAGAAATGGAACATTATCAAGGTGGAGCGAACTCGAAGGGAAGATGGTAAATGGCTTCGTAACACTTACTTTTTAGTCGACAAATCAGAATGGATTAAGCCAGAGGTAAAAATTACCGCTGGCTCAGCCACAGGTAAAAAATTCCAAAACCACAGGCAACAGTTACCGACTAAGGATTCCCATTCGAAGGATGCACATATTGAAAGAGAAATAAATAAAGAGAAAGGATTAACACCTCTTATTAAGAAGTATTCTTCCATCGACTCTCTGGGGGAAGTGGAATTTGCTGAGATTGCTCGAATTTATGGGGTAACCCTTCCCTTTGTAAGGAGTAAATACGATGACCTGGTTAACTACTGCGAATCAAGTGGCAAGCGCTATAAAAATTACTTCGCTGCTTTAAGGAACTTTGTCAAAAACGGAGCAATCCAAATTAGAAAGGAGGTGGCGTATGCAAACTCAAAACGAGGGATCGACGCAAGTCGAATATAAAGAGCAATGGGGTGTCGCTGCAGGCAAGGAGAGTTTTGTTTTGGATGAGAAGCAAATCCAAATACTTAAACAGGCGGACTTAAAAGGACATAGAGGCATTGTTTGGTTTGAAAAATTTGCGATTTCGATTCCCCATATTCAATCAATTTATCTCATAAGCAGACAAATAAAAAACCAGCTAATGGCTGGTGAAGTAGAAAAAGAACAAACACCTGAAGAAAGAAAACGAGCAAGGGAAGCTGTGGAGAAAGCACGAAGGGAACTTATTAAGAAAGGAATTTTGAAAAAATGAAAAATCAAACAACCGAGTTAACAACATCAAAGATGCCTCGAGAGACGGAAAAGCAATTTACAGCTTTCCTGCTGTATTGCGAGGTTGGCAGTGTCTCAAAACTGATACAAGCATGGGAACAAATAAGTCGGAGTTCAGCAGGAGAGTTGTCGGTGATTTTCGGTTCTAAGCTCGGTAATTTACCTTCAAAAAGAGCGATTGAGCGTTGGTCGGTTAAATACCAATGGGTTAAGCGGGCAGATGCAAAGTTAGCAGAGGATTTAGAGGGTTTGAAAAAGAAAACAACTCAAATTCGCCAAAAGAGAGCTTATCTAATTACTGAAGCATTTTGGAACAAACTTCAATCTTTAAGAAAACAAATGCAGGCGGGTGAATCAACAACCGTTCAGGAGGTAAGAATTCTTTGGGAAATGATGAGGGTTGAGTGGGGCGAATCAGTTGGCAAATATGAGGTAGCAAAAAACTACATTGATGAGGATGAGCAGAAACCGTTAACACCAGCGGAAGTTGAATTGAGCAGAAGGGTTAGTGAGGTAATTAAAGATTGGAATGACGAGCAAATAGGTGCAGGTAAGTATTACAAACATGAGAAAGATAATGCCGCCTAATATCAAATTTATTTATGTAGATAAGCCAGATAGCACCGAGCGCTTAAAGCAGGTTTATGACCGTATTTTTACGCTGGCGAGGCAGAATATCATAGAAAAGAAAAAGACGAGTGAAAGATCATTAGCGATCACACTTGACTTAGAGAGACACTCTGAGTAGTGTGAGAGTATATCAAACAATATCAATTAGCCTTATGGGAAACCAAGAATACTTAACCATAAACGAGGCAGCTGAAAAGCTCAAACTTGCCAAGATAACTATTTATCGGATGGCAAGGTGTGGGCAACTGCCCGCCGTAAAGCTGGGCAAAGCCTGGAGAATTAGCAATACAAAGCTGGTAGCTTTATTTGAAAAGTCTATGACAAAAACTTAATCAAAAAAATCAGAGGTCTCCTGTTAACAGCACAAAGACCTCTGATAAGCAAATAAACCAATGGAAGATTTACTGCCTAACACAAATCATAATGGAAACGATCAAGCCAAGCAACCTCTAATTGCAGGGCTTTATGCGAGAGTTTCAACAGGAAGGCAAGAACAGGAAGCGACGATAGAGTCTCAAGTCGATGAAACGAAATGTAGGATTGAAGCAGATGGAAATGTCGTGTCGCAAAAGCATGTCTTTCTAGATAACGGCTGGACAGGCACGATGTTGGCACGACCAGCTTTAGATGCACTCCGTGATGCCATTAAAAGGCAGGAGATCCAAATCCTGTATGTTTATGATATTGGGCGTTTATCAAGGGATTTTACCTACCAACTTCTGCTTCTTAAAGAATTTGAAGAGCTGGGTGTAAAAGTTGTCTCCCTCCATGATATTAACCCGATAAATGAAGAGCAGAGCTTTATGAGAAATGTCCTAGGCTGCTTCCACGACTACGAGAGGGTAAAAATCGCCGAGCGATTTAGAAGGGGTAAGCTCTACAAAGCTAAAAACGGGATTGTGATAAGCGGAAGCGCCTTGTATGGCTATAACTATGTCAAAAGAACCGATACAACGCCAACGCACTGGGAAAGGAATGAAGAAGAAATACGAACAATAAAATTGGTCTTTGAGTGGTTTGTTGTCGAAAGAGTATCAATAAACGGTATCATCAGGCGTTTATATGACCTGGGTATCAAGCCAAAAAAGGGAAGGAGTGACTTTTGGACAAAGGGGTCGGTAACAAGAATGCTTCGCTGTGAGACCTATTGGACTGGTATTGCTTACTATAACAAGCATGAGGCGATTGTTTCCAAGACCAGAATCAAAAATGACAAATACCGCAAGGTAAAGAAAAACAGCCGTAAGTTAAGAGCTAAGGAAGACTGGTATCCCTTCAAAGTGCCGATAATTATGGAAGATAGAGTTTTATATGATAAGGCACAAGTGATCATGGAATACAACAGAAGATACGCCAGGAAAAATAGGAAGTTTGATTATCTTCTTTCAGAGGTATTGTGGTGTGGGTGCGGTAATCGTAGAGCTGGAGATGGTTGCAATAAGAATGGGTATTATTATTATCGCTGTGAGGAAAGATTGCACCATTTTCCCAAAGAGCAGCGCCGTTGCCACATTGGAGGGGTAAATGCCAGAGTTTTGGATGCGATGGTTTGGAAAGAGCTAAGAAACCATTTAACCGATCCAAAGTTATTAAAGAGACATGCCGAAGAATGGATTAGCGACCAGGCAAACCGTTCAGCTGATACCCAAGAGAGGGTAAAAATCCAGGAGCAAATAGATAAGTTGACCGAAGAAGCCAATCGTTATAACAAAGCCTACGGAGCGGGAGCAATGGAGTTTGACCAGTATATGGAGCTGGCAAGAGCAACTAAGCGAAAGAAAGAAGGCTATCAAAAGCAGTTAGAGGAGCTAAAAGCTAAAGTCTCGCCTGAAGTGGTAAATATCGAAGCTGACGAATTATGTAACGAAGCTAAAAAAGTTATTAAAAGCCTGGAACTCTATGACAAAAAGAACTTCATTCGCGATATAATAGAGAAAGTCATTATAAAAGAAAGGAGAGAGGTAGAAGTATTATGTCACATTCCACTACCACAACTGGCTTTAACTTCTGCCGAGAAGTTGGGACATGAACCTATCAGTCGGGATAGTAGGGTTACCAAACGTTGGAAAATCCACATTGTTTAATGCTCTTTTGAAAAAACAGCAGGCTTATGTGGCGAACTTTCCATTTGCAACAAT
>Ga0129299_1001493_pt1 | contig 15624 bp, 10 predicted proteins | sample ConPoolayeCmetaG_FD_94477 | JGI IMG/M metagenome (GOLD analysis project Ga0129299, IMG submission 94477) | Hot spring microbial mat communities from California, USA to study Microbial Dark Matter (Phase II) - Cone Pool mat layer C metaG ... | reverse complement strand
CGTTTTGCTTCGCTGGCGCGATGAATTGCTATCGGGAGGATGGGACTTCCATACCGACCGGTACAGCCCTCCTCGCCTGGTCGAACTGGCGCAGGTGGAGAAGCGGTTTCGCTCTAAGGGGCCGGCACTCCCTTCAGTCGGACAGATTTTAGGTGTGGCCGACCGCTTCGAGCGCGTTCTAAAGTGGTTGGATGTCCGCCCCGTGCCCTTGCGCTGTTTGTATCTCTACGAGCCGTCCGAATGCTTGCTGCCCCACATCAGACGCCTCATTTCGCTGCTCCGGCGATGGGATATTCGCGTAGAGAGCCGTCTAATTCGCCAACCTTTGGCGCCCTCCAATTCCGACCTATGGCACTGGCAATCGTATTTGTGTGGCCGGGCGCCGTTGCGGCACAGGCAGCCGCGTGCAGACGGCTCCCTGCAGCTGTTTCGAGCCCAACGGGATGGCGACGCCGCGCTGTTCCTGTCGGAGTGGCTGGCCCGAGAACCTGACTTTCGCCCTCTTTTACTCCTGCCCAAAGGTGGGAGCGTGCTGGAACAGGCCCTCATTCAGCAGGGATTTCCGGCCATAGGCATACCTTCGGCATCTTTGGCCCGCCCGTCATTTCAGACGCTCAAACTGGCGCCGGTGTTCTTATGGGCTCCGGTAGATGTGTTCAAAGTCATGGAGTTTTTGACACTGCCATTAAAACCCTTCGACGACGACCTGGCCGTTGAAATAGCGCGCGTGTTGGCGGACAAACCCGGGCTTTTTAGCGATATGTGGTTTGCCGCAATAAACGATTACTTCTCTAAGCCATCGGTGCCGCTTACTGCTCGTAAGCATTACGAATTCTGGTTTGTGCGTAAGCGCTATCCCATTGACCAAACGGCTCCAACAGCGGAGGCAGCGGAGATATTCGAGTATATCTATAGGTGGGCGGCTGAACGGGCAATCCATTCTGGGCAATCAAATCTGCGACTTCTGGCCGAGCAAGCACGTCAAGTGCGCGACGTCCTCCTTGTGCAGCCTTACGGTCGTATCTCCGCTCTCGAATTGGAGCGCATTATCCGCACCCTTTGCGAACCTGTTCCACTATCGCCATACTTCCCTCAACAGGGGAGTTTTTGCTACATCCGCCGGCCGGGTGCGTTAGCCCAACCCACCGAAGCGCTCTGCTGGTGGAACAGCGCGGACGACATGCCTCTTTCTCCCGTAGACTATTGGCAGCCACTGGAGCGCCAATGGCTGCAGGCACACGCTGTCTTGCTGCTCGGCCCGCGCGAACATGTAAAGCGCCAACTGTTTTGGTTGCGACAACCTGTCCTCTACACTACGCAACAGATCACCCTCTTTTTGCCGAATAATATCGAAGGGCAGGCTACCCAATCCTCCGTTCTGCTCGGCGATCTGCAGAGCCTCTTTTCCGACCTCTCTGCCCTGACTATCAACATAGACGCCGATATTCCGGATAGGGTAGGGGTCATTAGGACTATGCTCCCCCCCATCCGCATGCCCACTCCCGGTTTGCACATCGCCTTACCGCCTACAGAGTCGGTAGATGAACCTCTCTGCCAGACGCCGACCGAATTAGAGCAACTCCTGTATTTTCCTCACCGCTGGTTCTTCCGGCAAAAGATGCGCTTTTATTCCAGTAGCCTGTTGAGCATTGCTCGAGAAGAACACCTGTTAGGAAAATTGGCGCACCGCTTTTTTGAACTCTTGTTTTCCGAGCCCGATTGCCTTCGGTGGGACAAAGCCGACGTCTTTAGGTGGGTAGAACAACACGCTTATCGACTCATAGAGCGAGAAGGAGCAACTCTTCTGCTCTATGGGCGAGAGACCGAGCGACACTACCTCCTCTCGCGGGTGAAAACCGCCGCCTGGAGCCTCATGGAGTGCATCAAAGCAGATCATTGGGAAATCGTCGGCACCGAGGTACCTCTGGAGGGCGTGTTCTGCGACAACCCTCTGCGAGGAAGGGCAGACCTATTACTGCAGCGCCATGGCCGTGAATGGGCAATTGTGGATTTAAAATGGCGAGGTGCACAATATCGCGAGGCCCTTGTCAAAAACGAAGAGGATATTCAACTGGTGCTGTACAGCTATTTGCTCTCTCTTCGGGAAAGCTGGGCGCACACGGCCTACTTCATCATCGAAGATGCCCGGATGATAGCCCGAGACCGGGAGGCCTTTCGATACGCAACCGCCGTATCGAAAGGTGGCGACCCTCGACAAGTCGGCCGGCAAATCCTCGAGCGCATAGAACGCACCTTTCGGTGGAGGAGGGAGCAAATTCTCGGTGGACAAATAGAACTGCGCTATAACGCTAACGCCGCCGCCTTGGAAAGCAAATACGAAGGTGAGCTGTTGGACAAACTCGAAATGAAAAGCTTCAAAGATAGCAAAGGAAGAGAATACCTCGACGAGTACTTCCTGCTCGTCTGGGGAGATGGTGCCGTCTCAAGATAGGCTTATCGGAGGTGTGTTCATAATGGCAATTAACCTGTCGATATCTACGTGCTCTTTGATGAGCTCGGCTGCTCGGGTGACTTTCCAAGGCGTGCGCATATTTATCTTGACCTCCAGCGCGTTGATGCGCAAAGCCGCTCCGTAGGTGTCTAAGGCCGACTCGATAACCGGGATTCTATGCGAGTGGACAAAATCACAGCACAGCGGATCTACTTCTATGGGCGGATGGCCGTCTTCCGCACCCGTTATCAGGATTCCGGAAATGTCGGGTTTCTCCAAGCCTTGATGTGAAGCCATAGAAATCATCTTGCGCAAGACCGAGGGTAATCGTAGAGCATTGGAAACCACCAAGATGTTGCGATGCTCCCTCAAGTCATACGTCTCTACTAAGGAGCCAGACACTACTGCGGCAATCCGATTTTCCATTTTGTCGGGGTAAAACACCACTCGGCCGTTTACTGCAGAGCGAATCTGCTCGAATAAGGGGAACATCATCGTCTCGTCGTAGGGAATAACGCCCAACAGCGGTATGCCCAAAGTGGCGAGTACCTTTTCGAGATAGTGGCGGATTTTGCCCACCTTCTCCGGAAGCACCTTGTTGACGATAACGCCCTCGACAGAGATGCCCTCTTGCCGAAAAAGGGATAGGGCCAACGCCATTTCATCTACCGTTCGGCCGATACCTCCGCGCACGATTAAGACGACGCGGGCACCCATAAGCCGGGCCACTACGGCGTTGGAAAGCCCTACAATGCTACCCACCCCTGGGTGCCCTGTACCTTCGAAAACAACCCAGTCAAACAAAGCCGCGTTAAAATGTAGCGCGGCGCGAAGCAACTGTTCTCGGAAGGGAAAGGCATCGGGAGCATCCCAGAACGCCTGGGTAGCACCTTCTCCTAAGATGACCGGGCTGTGCACGGCGGGCTGCAAGGGGAACTGAAGTACCCGCGAAAAAAGCAGGGCATCTTTGTCGGCTTTAAGACCGTCATCTAGGCTTATAAACTCTTGTCCCACAGGTTTGCAATAGCCCACGCGCAGCCCTCTCTCTTCTAAGGCAAAGATTATTCCTAAAGTGCAAGTGGTTTTGCCTACGTGTTGATTAGTAGCAGCAATGTATAATCTATTCTTAGTCAACATTATAACTTATAGTTTCGACAATAGCTCACTGTAAGTAGGGTGGGGGAGAGGGTATTGCCGGAGTGCCTTCCAGGTGATGCCCGCATGCATGGCTATCTGCAAGAGGCTGAGCAGTTCAATAGCGTTTGGGCCGAAGGCTGCAGCGCCGAGAATCCGTCCGCTGTGCTTGTCTATTTTTACCTTTAGCAAGCCGTTTGTGGCGTCTTCCATCTGCGCTTTCAAAAGACCGCTATAGGGTTTAGTGATGAGCAACCCATCTTCACCTTCGGCGGTATCGCCCAACTGACCGATGGGAAGGTACGTATACACGGCCTCCACTAAAGGCTTCGTTACCGGTTCTGCTTCGTTCAGAATGTGCCCTACGGCTACTCGCGCCTGCATCTGGGCGTGGTTTACGGTCATAGGCACTCCCGTGACGTCTCCTACGGCGTACACGTTCGGCACGCCGGTGCGGCAGAACTCATCCACCTTTACGGCTCCGTCCGGCGTGAGCGAGAGCGGCATCTCCTCGCTTTTCCAGCAAGATACGTCCGCCCTCCGACCCGCGGCAATAAACCCATGAGAGCCCCAATAGCGCTCTCCTCCCTCCAGATGCGCCGCTACTTGGCCGTCCTCTACGCTCAGAGAAGACACGGCAGCATCTTTAATAACCCTTATGGGTAACGCGGTCGTCAGCCAGTTCTCGAAGACGCGAACAACTTCCGCATCTATACGAGGTAATAAACGCGCGCCCTTTTGCAACAGCACGACCTCTACGCCCAAGGCAGCAAAGGCAGAGGCGTATTCCACTCCCGTCACACCGCCGCCGATCATCAACAAACGGGAGGGCAGGGCTTCCATGGACCCGGCCAGCCGAGGAGCAATAATATAAGGCGGTTCGGGCTTGAGACCAGGTTTAAAAATGGGTTCTGAGCCCGTTGCCAGTACGATGTAACGCGCCTGGAGCACGAGAGTTCTTGTGCCACCTGACGCCGAAAAAAGCGCTACCACGCCTGCGGAGGTTATTTCGGCCTTACCATCGTAAAGCGTTACTCCGACGCCCTCCAATTGCATTCGCATGTCGTGGGCAACCTGATGACTCTGGATGCAAATTTTCTCCCGCAAATGCGGCAAAGAAAAGTGCTCTCTTCCGCACAACAGGGCCCGATGCGTTTCCTCCAACCATATCTTCGAGGGCACTAGGCTCCCCCAGGTAGCCCGCCCGCCCAAAGCCATGTCGGAAACTAACGCCACTCGAAGACCGGCTTGCGCAGCCATTAAGGCCGCCTCTGTGCCGGCCGGTCCGCCGCCGATAACCACAATGTCGTACACCATGTAAATATGATTTGCGGAAATAAAATACCTCTGTCTTTTCCCGCCGGCCGTGAGCGCCGACATTCGCCTTATTTATTGGTGGCAAAAATGCTTCGCTACTTGCGAGGCAAATGGACTATTTGCCGGCATATTTGGTATTTTTCCCACCTTTAAGGGTTCTAGCCCTCTCTTCCTCGAAGAGAAAAAGCCGTTGGGTTCGTTTTTGGTGCGACTTAATTTTAATATAATTTATATTATGTTAAATAATGGTGAGAAAAAAATTATCAAGGCCTCCGGTGTAGAAGTTGACTTTGACCCGCTAAAGTTGCGCGCCTCGTTGCAGCGCGCGGGGGTGAGCGCCGACGAGGCAGAATCTGTAGTGCGGGCCATTGAACAAGACTGGCACTCTGGTCTGACGACAAAGGCGCTTTATCGGCGGGCTCATCGTATACTACGCCGCTACAATAAAACGGCGTCTTCGCGTTATTCCCTTAAACAGGCCCTGCTTGCTCTGGGGCCAAGCGGATACCCTTTTGAGACACTGATAGCACACTTGCTTAAGGCCGACGGCTTTTCGGTACAAAAAGGCGTTGTACAAGCCGGGCGTTGCATTAACCACGAGGTGGATATTTTAGCAAATCGAGAAAACCAAATTATATTTGGAGAATGCAAGTTTAGGAATGCGCAACAATTAACTAACGATGTGAAAGTGGTTCTTTATGTTCGATCGCGTTTTGAGGATTTGTGCCAAGGAGAATGGAGCGATTGGCTTCACCAGGGCCGAAGTATAGAATGCTTCGTGTTTACGAATACGCGCTATACGCAAGATGCTCTGCGCTACGGAGAGTGCTCTGCTATGAAGCTGGTAGGCTGGGATACACCTGCAGGCAACAGTTTGCGCGACCGCGTTAACCGCACGGGTATTCATCCGTTGACCTGCCTGAGCACCTTGACAAAGAGCGAGAAAACGGCTCTGATAGCGTCTTATCACCTGGTACTCGTCCAAGACCTGCTACAACACGCTCACGTACTGGAGGCTGTAGGCATTCGTCAAAATCGCCAAAGACAAATCCTACAGGAAGCAGAGGCACTGTGCTTTGGTGTACCTGCTTAATACCGACCGAAGCAGAGGGCCCTACCCTACTCCAGCTCGATTAGCCGAATCGGTTTTTTATAATGTTTTGATAATCAAGTTTTTATATAGAATCATTCCAAAAACCGCCCTTGCCAGCGAGCTTCGGGCATCCAGCACGTAGATGAACGGCCAAACCAGTGATATCGGTTTCGGGCTACCCAGTCGTATACCTTATCGAGCAGTAATCTCGGCAACAACCACCGAAAAACGGCCAGTAAGGACCAAGGCAACCCTAAGCCGCTCGCTATTTCTAAAACGGCGTCGGAGCGAAGATATATCCTTTGCTCTCGAACCAGGACGATCGAATCCGGTGGCAGGTGCTCTCCCGCTAAATCTTTCAGCAAAGACCGACCTACTGCCGAATGCAAAGAGGCAAAACGAAACCGCCCTACCCTATCGCGCCTCAGGATCCACTTTACCGTTCCATTGCACAAACGGCAATTGCCATCGAATAAGACTACCGGCGAGTCGGATATGTCCTTCATGTCTGCTTTCGCATTTTTTTATAGAAACGAAAAAACGGCCTTTTCGTTCTTTGTCGGGTATGGTGGAGGCGGAAGTGTTTTCGAGATAAGGCTGATTAATTTTGCTGCAAATGGAGACGGTTATTCCACTCATTTTTTCGCATTCACGTGTGTTTTACTTGCAGATGACACTCTCTGTTGCGGTTTTATTGGGCAGGCCAGAGATGTCGCGGGCGCAGCGTACGGCATCTTTACCGCAAGATACCGTCCAAAAGATAAAAGTAGAGACCTCGCTGTTCGGGGAGTATTTTCTGCGCGATGGGTACTATGTGCAAAAATTAAGCGGCATGGTGCGCTTGCGCCACAAGAACATTCTTATTTTTTGCGACACGGCCTGGCTGGATCGCAACGATGCACGTTTGGTGGGGAATGTGCTGATTACACAAGGCGACTCTTTGCGGCTGTACGGCGATTCCGCCCTCTATCGGGGCGACACACATGAGTGCGATTTATTTGGAAATGTCGCTTTGGTACGCGGACACCAAGAGCTGTTTACCAACAGCTTGCACTACGATTTTACAAGGAAACTGGCTACTTATTTAACGGGCGGTACGTTGACCGACGGCACCAGCCAACTGACGAGTTCGCGAGGATACTACGATGTCGAGCGCAAAACCGTTTACTTTGGCGGAGATGTGCTCGTCGTTGACCCTGAATTTAGCCTGCGCACGGACTCCCTTCAATACCAGACAGAGATACAAATGGTTTACTTCGTGGCGCCGACGCTCATCAGCCAGCGCGACGGTAAATTGTATTGCGAAAGCGGTTTCTATGATTTGGAAAACGATTTCGCCCTCTTCGAGGGCAATCCACAATACGAGCAGGAGGGCCAGCGCGGGCGAGCTCGCAAGATTCGCTACTCCGGCGCGCGCAAAGAGTACGTCCTCGAGGGCGATGCCTACGTGGAGGAACCCGAAAACCGGCGTTCGGTACGGGCCGAGGTGATTCGCTTCTTTGCAGAGACGGAGACCGTTTTCCTCATCGGCAACGTTCAGTACCGAGATGAGGTAAAAACGATAAGCGGTGAAGAGGTTGTCTACAACAAGGGCACGCATCAGTATCAGCTTCGAAGCCGAGGCCGAGTGAGTGACCCGCCTTATCTGATAGAGGCAGACTCCTTGGCCTTTAACAGCGAGCTGGGCAACGGTTTAGCACTGGGCCGCGTGATTTGGCAGGATACGGCACAAGACTACACGTTGCTGTCCTATCGAGTAGACTACAACCGAAGTACGAGCTTCGTCCACGCCTTTGGCGCCTTTGGCGAAGACGGCGCCGAAGGCAGGCCCTTGTTGTACTCCCTCATGGACGGCGATACGCTTTTTCTCAGTGCCGACACCTTAATCTCCTTTAAGCCCGACTCGGCTGCAGAGGCACGCGTCCTTCTGGCTTATAAAGACGTGCGGATTTTCAAAAAAGACCTTCAGGCCGCTTGCGACTCGCTAACCTACCAAGGTTCAGACAGCCTGTTTTACTTTTTTAAACAAGCACAACTTCCGGTTATATGGGCCGATACTTCCCAGTTTTCGGCAGACACCATTTTGCTCCGCCTGCGCAACGGCCGAATAAGCGAGATGATGCTGCGTGAAAATGCCTTTGTTATCCAATCCGAAGACGGGCGCATGTACAACCAAATAAAGGGCCGCTACAACACCGTTTTCTTCGAGGAAAACGAGGCGCGCGAAATGCATGTACAGGAGGATGCACACGCACTGTACTACGTGGTAGATGACGCTAAACAGTATATCGGCCTAAACGAGAGCCAATGCTCCGAAATGCGCTTGTATTTCGAGCAAAACCGGGTAAGCGGCGTAAAGTTCTATGGACAATCACAAGGTAAGCTCTCGCCCATGCGCCAAATCAGTACCACGGAAACTCAGCGACTGGAAGGCTTCCATTGGCAAAGTCAGCGCCGGCCTCGCTCGGTCGGCGATTTGTTGAGCCGCCTACCTACAGCAAGCGGCACATCAGAGGTGGGCTTGAGATAATCCGGTAAGGCTTTTCCCGCCATTTTTTGTCGGCAAGTCCTATGTTTGTCGCACTTCTGAGTAGCGCTGCGCTATGAAAATTGCCTTCCTCACTCCGGCCTATCCGCTTCGCGGAGGCATCGCCGCCTCTTCCGAGCGGTTGGCCCAAGAGCTGCAATCTATAGGGCACCAGGTAGTATTGTATAGTTTCTCCTTGCAATATCCCGCTTTTCTCTTTCCGGGCAAGACCCAGTATTCGAGCGACCCACCTCCACAGGATTTGAATATTCAGACGCGATTAAACTCTGTATGTCCGCCGAACTGGTTCGTTTCGGCGCGTCACATAGCGCGCGAGCAACCCGACCGAGTTGTCGTGCGTTTTTGGCTCCCCTTCTTGGCGCCTTGCCTGGGCTCGGTGGTCCGCCTGACCCGCTGTTGGAGCCGGCGACCACTTCGGGTTACGGCGCTGGTAGACAACATCGTTCCTCACGAAAAACGCATAGCCGACCGGCTACTGGCGCGTTTTTTTGTGCGCTCGTGCGACGACTTCGTGGTCATGTCTCGAGCCGTGGGCGAGGAAATCCAAAGCTTTCTATCCGCCGACCAAACGAAACGAGACGTTCGCTTTGCTCCGCATCCGGTGTACGACATTTACGGGGAAGCTGTGGACAAGGCGACCGCTCGACGCCACTTAGGCCTGCCGCTCGACGGCCCTTTGGTGCTCTTTTTTGGCCTCATCCGTCCGTACAAGGGTTTGGATTTGCTGCTGCAAGCGCTATCCTATCTGCCGGAGGTACACGCCGTAATTGCCGGCGAGTGCTATGGCAGCTGGCGGCCTTATCAAGCCCTGATAGAGCACCTGCAGTTACAGCATCGCGTACATCTACACATCTATTTTATTCCTACGGAAAAAGTTCACCTTTACTTTTCGGCTGCCGATTTGGTCGTACAGCCCTACCGAAGCGCTACCCAAAGTGGTATTTCGCAAATTGCTTATCACTTCGAAAAGCCCATGTTGGTCACCCAAGTAGGTGGGCTACCGGAAATGGTGCAACACGGTGTTTCGGGTTACGTCGTGCCGCCGGACCCCCAAGCCATTGCCGCGTCTATACGAGACTTTTTCGAGTGTCGTCGCGCCACTACCTTTGTAGAGGGGACGCGGAAGGCGAAGGAACAGTTTTCCTGGAGATATTTGGCCGAAACTATAATAAATTAATTGCTGAATACCGAAATTATTATCTTTTAATGGACTATTTTTTTTAAGAAAATACTTGAGTTTACTTCTTTCTTTTGCAGGCGGGAGGAGCGACGTGCAAGCAGAGGTAAAAACAAAATGCGGCGAGAATTAACCACCTGTCGTGTATGAAGCAATTCTACTTATTTATCGCTTTCTGGGGGCTGGTAAACTGTCCTCATTTGGCCTTCGGGCAAATCACTTTGCGCGGCAAAGTGGTGGACGCCGAAACGGGGGAGGATTTGGTAAGCGCTACGGTTTCTGTAGCCGAGGGCGTGGGGGCCATGACCAATTACGCCGGCGAGTTCCTCTTACAAGTAGCTGCTTTGCCCGTTACGCTGCGCGTTTCTTACACGGGCTATGTGGCCCAGGAGGTCGTCGTAACCGATGCCGGCAGCCGTTTGAGCATCCGCTTGCAGCCCAGCTCTATTATTATTGAGGAGACCATCATCCGAGGGCAGCGCATAGACGACAAGCAGAAGGCCGCTCCGCTTACGGTGGAAAAGCTCGACCCTATCGCCATCAAAGAAGCGGCCTCGTTTAGCTTTTACAACAGCCTGGGCAATTTAAAAGGCGTTGATCTCACTACTGCCTCCCTGGGCTTTACCATCATCAACACCCGGGGTTTTAACTCTACCAGTCCAGTGCGGACGCTGCAGCTCATCGACGGAGTAGACAACCAGGCACCGGGGTTAAACTTTTCCCTGGGAAACTTCTTGGGCTCCAGCGATTTAGATGTCAACAGCGTGGACTTGGTACAAGGAGCAAGTTCGGCCTTTTACGGACCTAACGCGTTCAACGGCGTTATCTCTATGGAAACCAAAAACCCCTTTCTTCATAAGGGCTTATCGGCATCGGTAAAAGGTGGAGAACGCGACCTCTTTGAAGCTGCTCTTCGTTACGCGGGCTCGCTGAGGAATAAAAATGGAAAAGAATGGTTTGCCGGTAAAATAAACTTTTTCTACTTGCGCGCCAACGACTGGGAGGCCGACAACTACGAACCGGTAACCGGAACGCAATCGGGAGGGTATTTCTACACCACGGAGAAAAACCCGGGGCGTTACGATGCGGTCAACATCTACGGCGACGAGTATCAGCCGCGATTTGACGCTACCGGTAGTAGCTGGTGGAACAATACGCGCGCCGGCTTGGGTATCTACCACCGCACCGGATATCGAGAGGTGGACTTGGTGGATTACGACACCCGAAACTTTAAGGCCAGTGCAGCCCTACACTGGAGAACGCGTCCGGAAAAGGACTTTGACTCGCCGGAACTCATTCTGTCGTCGAGCTTCGGCACCGGTACCACGGTTTATCAAGGCGATAACCGCTTCAGCTTGCGCGGCATCTTGTTTTTCCAAAACCGCCTCGAGTTTCGCCAACGAGAGCGGTTTTTTATACGAGCCTACGCTACCAACGAAGATGCCGGGCGTTCGTACGACCCGTATTTCACCGCGCTGCGCCTGCAAGAAGCCTCTAAATCAAACGAACAATGGGCCAACGACTACGAGCGCTGGTGGACGGCTTCCAATTTGGGATATATCTACTTCAATCGTATGGTGCCCAACGGCTATCCCGAGCTGGGCGACACCGCGGCGCTATATGCCTGGATGCAAACTTACCGCGACTCTATGGCCTATTGGCATAGCTTGGCGGAAGCTGCTGCGAACAAAGGCAATCCCATCGGCTCTTTTCCTACGGTTGACTTTTTCGCCCCGGGCACCGCGCGTTTTGACTCGTTATTTAACGCCATTACCGGCCGAAAAAGTACGGAGGGAGGAACCCGCTTCTTCGATAAATCGGCCCTGTACCACCTTCATGGAGAATACATCTTTAAGCCTTTTTTCCTCGACCGCTGGGTAGTAGGAGGAAACAGCCGTATCTACCGGCCTTACTCAGAGGGCACCATATTTAAGGACACGGCCGGCATTCGAATCACCAACTGGGAGTGGGGGGCTTACACCGGCGTAGAACACACTCTGGGGAAGTTTAAATTGAACGGCACCGTACGGGTAGACAAAAACCAAAACTTCCGAATGGTCAGCACGCAGGCGGCCTCGGTCGTGTGGAACCCTAAGCCCAACACGTTTATCCGGGCCTCCTTTTCCAGTGCCATTCGCAACCCCACGCTCACCGACCAATACTTAAATCTGAACGTGGGACGGGCCCTCTTGGTGGGAAACTTGGAGGGCTTCGACAGCCTGATCACGCTGGAATCACTGCAAGAATACCGCCGCAGACCCGGCGGTAGTATTAACCTACTCCGGTATTTCAATGTAGACCCCATTCAACCCGAAAAGGTAAAGACCCTCGAGTGCGGAATACGCACCACCCTATTCGAGAAGCTATATGTAGATGCCGGCTACTATTTCAGTTTCTACAACGATTTTATCGGCTTCAACATCGGCATTGACCTGCCCATCGGTTTTTTCGGACCGGAGTTCAACCGCCTGCGTATTTATCGGGTAGCGGCCAATTCGGTAAACGAAGTAACCACGCAGGGCGTTGCCGTTGGGCTGAATTACTATTTCGCCAATTACTTCATGGCTCAGGCCAATTACTCGTGGAACCGACTAAATACGCAGATAGACGACCCCATCATTCCCGCTTTCAATACGCCGGAGCATAAATACAACTTAGGTATCTCAGGCCGCGACCTCCCTCTGAGCGGAAAAAATGTCTGGGGCTTCAACGTCATCTACAAGTGGATACAGGGATTTATGTTTGAAGGCTCTCCGCAGTTCACGGGGTTTATTCCCACCTATGACTTGTTGGACGCCCAGGTGAACTTTACGCTGACCCGCCTGCACACTACCGTAAAAGTGGGTGCGTCTAACGTTTTAAATAAAAAACAATTTCAGACTTACGGAGGCCCGCGCATCGGCAGGCTGGCCTATATTAGCTTGTTATACGACTTTCGGCAGAAGTAATTCCACTTCATTTTGCGTAACCCTTTATCTCATCACGCTCACTAAATGCTGTTTTCTATGAAAAAAACAAGACTTCTTCTACTTGTGGCCTTTTTCCTGCAGGCGTTTTTCGCAGGAGCGCAGCCGCATCGCTACCTCGACGAGGTATTCACGAGTGTAAAGAAAACCAGTAACGTGCCCTATGGGCAGAACTACACCATTCTGACCATTAGCACGCTGGGACGCACCTTCAAAGAAACGTTGGTCATGGATGTGTACGAGCCGGAGGGAGACACGGAAACGGCGCGTCCTTTGGTGCTGTATTTCCACACCGGCAACTTCCTGCCTTGGATAAACCCGCAAACCATGCTGAGCATCAATCAATCTTGCGGAGGGACGCGCAACGACCCGGCGGCCGTAGAAATCTGCACGCGTTTGGCCAAAATGGGATATGTAGCGGCTTCGGTAGACTATCGCCTGGGCTGGCGCCCTGACCTGCTGGACGAACTGCAGCGCCGCTTCACGCTCATCAACGCCGCCTATCGCGGCATCCAGGATGCGCGCACCTGTATCCGTTTCTTTCGGAAAGACGTCGCCACCAACAACAATCAATTTCGCATTGACCCGAATCGCATTGTGATCTTCGGCCAAGGTACAGGTGGATACATCACCCTCAACACCGCCGCTTTGGATAAATACTCCGAAATCTTAAGTACTTCAGAACCCGGCAAATTTATCATCAACGGAGTGCCTATGGTCATAGAGGCTTACAACGGTGACCCGTATGGCATTCAAGCGGCACCGGGTATCGTAGACGCGCTATATAGTCAGGCCACGGGCTTCCCGGTGGGCGATACGCTGTACATACCCAATCACATCGGATACTCTTCCGATTTCAAGTTGGCCGTTAATTTGGGCGGCGCTTTGGGCGACAAAGCGTGGTTGGATGAGAACACCCCTCCCATCCTGTCCTTCCATGTCCCGGAAGATCCTTTTGCCCCTTGTGGCGACGGCCTGGTGATCGTTCCGGGAGTTAACTTCCCGGTGGTCAACGTGACGGGTTCGTGTGGAGTACAGCCCATTCAGGACTCGCTGGGCAACAACGATGTCTTCAAACTGGGCGGTCTGTTAACAGATCCGCTCTCCGTCTATGCGCGCACCATCAACGGCGGACGGGAGGGCTTCTACCCCTTCCTGCGCCCGGCGACCAACTCTGCACCTTGGGAGTGGAACACGTTTGTGCCCAACACCCAATTGCCCAACGGTCAAATTGTGCCGCTGAACTGCAATACCAATGATGCCATCGCCAAAGCGGTTATCGACACCATCATAGCCTACTACGCCCCGCGCGCCTGCCGAGCTTTAGGGCTCAATTGTCCGGGCGTCTCGGTTAATGCAGAAGAAGTCTTAGACACCAAAGTGGTGTTGACGGTGTTTCCCAATCCGGCCAAGAGCGAAGTGTGGTTTAACAGCGACAGTGAGCACCCCATCCTGGAGATGGAGGTCTTCGACATCAACGGCCGCCTCGTGCGCCACGTGCGCGGTATTGAGTCGTCTACTTACGCCCTTCAGCGGGAGGGATTGCCCAACGGAATGTACGTAGCCAAGCTCTATTTCCCGCAGGGGGTTGCCGCCAAACGCATCCTATTTGAATGAACCTAAGCGGAAAAAGGAAGAGCAACTGTCGGTCAAAAATACCGATAGTTGCTCTTCTACTCCGGTGGAGAATACCGGACTCGAACCGGTGACCTCTTGCATGCCATGCAAGCGCTCTACCAACTGAGCTAATTCCCCTTGCCAAGGCGCGTAAGCGATGGCAAAAGTAAGAGGACAGCGGCGACTCACCAAATGATAGCCATTAAAAATTATTTAACGCCGACCCGATCAGAAAACATCCGGCTGGAGCCATAATTTTGACCGAGTTTCTTCGAATCACTTACATCGAGCACGCGAAAATCACATTTTAAAACTAAAAAACTTTTTCTATGAAATTTTTCGCCTCAACACTCGCCCTTCTTCTACTCGGCCTCAATTCCTTATTAGCCGTTGAAAGAGGAAATCACTCAACCGTACAGGCATTTGCCCATGCCGCCGAAATTCAGGCCCTTACTCCGGAAATGCTCCAAATGGGGGTGGAGGAATTCTTGCAGCTCACTCCGGCCAAGTATCGCGAAATGACCGGAGAGCGCCTGGGTCTTAAGAACACCCTGAAGCTGAAGGCCGCTCAGAAATGGCTGAAAAAGGAAACGCAAAAAGGCGGAGAAGGCATCACTAAGGGGCTGTATATCTTATTGGCTATTTTGGGTTTAGCCTGGATCGCCATGGGCCTCAAATCGGACTGGAGCGGCTCGGACTGGGTTGTCAATCTTATTCTGACCTTACTTTGCTGGCTGCCGGGCTTTATCCATGCTTTGGTGAAAATGAAGGACTACTACAATTAATTCCTCTGCCCGGAGAATGGGGAGCCATTAAATACTCTTAAAGGTTTGATGGCTCCCTTTTCTTTTCTTATAGAGACATGTTGTTGAGAGAAAAGGCTTTGCTGTGGCTCAAGATATCCGCCTTGCTTTTGATTCCTGTTGCCTTACTGGCCTTGCCGGCCGATTTCTTCGACGAAGGCGAGTCGCTTTGCCCTTCTAAGCGCTTCTTTAATGTAGAGTGTTTGGGCTGTGGAATGACGCGCGCGATCATGCATCTGCTTCATTTGGACATCGAGATGGCGCTATATTATAACCCAGGGAGTCTTGCTTTAGGGCCGGCACTAGGGGTGGTGTGGTTGGTCTGGATATTCAGACTGCTCAAGAGGCTGCGCGAGAAATAAAAAAACCCTTGCGGCGAGATACCGCAAGGGCTATTTTTAGTTGGCATCGACCTACTCTCCCGCGGCATCGACCGCAGTACCATCGGCGCTGACGGGCTTAACGACTCTGTTCGGAATGGGAAGAGGTGATCCCCGTCGCTATAGACACCAACTGT
>Ga0129299_1001492_pt1 | contig 15632 bp, 8 predicted proteins | sample ConPoolayeCmetaG_FD_94477 | JGI IMG/M metagenome (GOLD analysis project Ga0129299, IMG submission 94477) | Hot spring microbial mat communities from California, USA to study Microbial Dark Matter (Phase II) - Cone Pool mat layer C metaG ... | reverse complement strand
TATTTATGGAGGGCTTTATGCGTCTTAAGATTGCAGGAATTGTTTGTTTTGCTTTCTTTCACTCCAGTTCTTTTTGCCAGCAAGGCGGTTCAGCCATTCAGTTTTACGATTCAACAGGGTCAACAAAAACCGCAAAATTCGGATGGGCAGGGAATCCCATAGATGGATATTTTTTCATAGAAACTCCGAACGATGGAAATGGGTTCACGGCTAAAAACGGAAATGTTAATATTGACGGAAGCGTAACAGCCTCATCTTTTAAAGGTAATGGCACAGAAATTACTGATTTGAATGGACAAAATCTTATTCCGTATTCTATCACAGCCGATAAAATTGATTCCGTAAACTGGGATAGGATTTCAGGGATTCCTTCTGGTTTTGCAGACAATGTAGATAATGTCGGAACCGATGGAGGAGTCAGTTTGCCAATCAGCATTTCGGATGTCACCGGTTTACAAGCATCACTTGATGGGAAAGCATCTTCTGTACATTCTCACACCGTTTCCAATATCTCTGGTCTTCAAGATTCTCTTAACGCACGTCAGTTGAAAAACACTCATTTGGATGATTTGGCTGATGGTTCTTTAAGCGGCTCAAAGGTTAATCCTGACTTTGGCAGTCAAACTATCAAAACAGCCGGGTACTTACAACTTAATAATAGCCAATCACAAAGATGGGCAATAGAGTCACCAACACAAAATCATTCAGATTTATCTACAGCCGGGTTATGGTTTGAAAAATACAACTCATCGGGCGGCAGGGTGCTTACATGTGCAATAGAGTCTTTCAGTAACGGTACAAGTGGAACGGACAATTATAATCATCTTTTACAGATGTACGGCGACATTTCTGCCTATCGCCCCTCTGGCATCTCCTATATAAAAGCTAGCTCTGGTGGAAAACAAATTACTGTTTCTCAAGATGGAACCAATGCCACCATAAGCTGCGATGGAAATCTTCAACTATCTCCTTCTGGCTCAGTAATAAGCACAAAAAATATCTACGTAAATTCGAACCTTTGTTGCAGTTCTGATAAGCGTTTCAAAAAAAATATTGTTCCAATTCATGGCGCGATCGATAAGATAAAATCTATTACAGGGGTATATTTCGATTGGGACGGAGCATCATTTCCAGAACGCCATTTCAATACTGATAGACAAATAGGAGTAATCGCACAGGATGTTGAGAAAGAAATACCTGAGGTTGTCAGCAAAGATGAAAATGGCTATAAATACGTTTCGTATGATAAGCTCAACGCCGTTTTAATACAAGCAATTAAAGAACAGCAAAAACAAATCGACGAACTGACAGCTATCGTCAAGGGTCTGCAGAATAATACAGCGAATAATTCGGTGGGATTTAATTATTAGCTCCTCATATTCGTGTTATTTTTTCAGGCTTTGTTATATCGTAACATAGGGAAACAACATGCGTTTATATATCAAGCGATTAAGCACATTTTATTCTTATTTGCTGCCAGTGGTTCCAGCAATATTACTATCGTTTATAGGTATGCATACCAATTACCACCTTCGACTCAATGATTTTTTAGACAATCACTATTTGGCTATGGTTATTACCCCTGCTAACCTTCGCTCTTTTTATGATGGGGGTTCTTCCCTATTGGGTACAGTTTGCTGTTGAAGATATTGGTTGGCAATTCTTTTCCGGGAGTCATAGCCTATTATCTAAATATCGTTCTGGGAACTGCAATGTTTTATGTACTTGCTTGGCATTTAAAAGGTTCCGTTAATGCTTTTCTTATCCCTTTTTGTCTGTTCTTGCTGTTCATATTTCCGCGTGTTTTCAATTACCTAATCACTCCCGGCCCTGATGTCGGAACAATGGCTTTTTTTACATCCGGCATGCTATTGTTTATCACCAGTCTAACAAATGCCAATCTTACACCCAAGCAGCAGTTGGCATTATCAATAAGCAGTGGCTTTCTACTTGGCATTTCTGCTCTCTTCAGATATCATGCATTAGTTGCTTCAGTATTCTTTTTGTTCTCATGCCTGATGGGATTTTGGTGTCACAGAAAAAATATTCTTTTCTCTGTTATCACACTGTCCATGGTATACTTACCGCAAATACTTGTAAACATTTTAACGGGGCATGGCCCCCTAGAAACGTATCATGCAATCAACATATTTAATCTGGTGCATGGCGTTGATTGGTTCCATATGGATAAATTAATGCCATTACCATCAGCAAGTAGTATTATTAGGGGCGCGCCGCTGTTGTTTGCAATAAATTATATCAGGTGGCTAATAGACCTCGGTGTGTTTGCGATTCCACCGTTTTTTTATGGAATTATCACCACGGGGAACAAAGAAAAAAGATGCGGATTTTGTGTAGGAATATTTTGTTTGCTTTACGCACTATTTTTTGCAATAAGTGCAAGCCCTCGAGCCGTTTTGTTGATCATTCCCATTTCGATGCTATTTTTCGTTAAAATCCTTTTTTCTTCTGAAACGCCGTTACTTCTAAAAAGGCTTGCATTGACAGTAACGCTTCTGTTTTCCCCTTTCTTTGCTTACAAAGACATTCAGTACATTTTGCATAGCAAAGCTGAACGTGCGGTTCTACAAAGCATTGAGAATTTCTTTATTTCTAATGACATAAAATCTGCACAAGAGGTTTATACATGCGACTATGATATATATTTTGTTTCTTTATTCCCTTATCGTCCATTATTTAATGGAGGATGGGGAAGAATCGCAACATACAATTATTCATCGTTTTATCCTGAATTGGCAGTTACTTCATTGCAGAATTTTTATACAGATTGTATTCGGCTCGGGGTAAAATATGTTGTACTAAACGAATTAGCTTCCGACCTCGCTGCTTTCTTAGGCGACTTATACAACGGATCAATTCTTGATAATCGATATAAATTGTCATTTGAGATTGGCGGTAGAAAAATATATCGAATAGTGGCACAAGAATAATAACTCGTTTTACCGTTGTGCATTACAAAGATGAACCGCCTCAGAATCCAGCATCGCATTCAACGTCTCTTCCACCATGCCTCGAACCACCTCGCCCAAATGCTGCTCCACCACGGCCTGGTTGACTTCAATTATCTTATCCATGGAGATTCCCTTCTGTTAATATGAAAACGACCATTTACCATATACCAAATCGTGGGTCTCCTCCTCAAAAATGTGCGAAAAATTAAGATACGTTATCTTCCCGGGTCAGCCGATATGCAGTGCGGTATAAATTTTACAATGCCGTGTCGACGCCGCGGCGACTATCGCAGCAACTCAAAGAACGTATCCATGGCGGCGATCTGCTCGACACAACGTTTTTTTATCGTGGGAATAACATCTGCGCGAAGGCCGGCCCGCTCCAGCACCTGTGGTGAAAGGAGTGGCGGCGCCGAGCCGGTTTCTGCCGAAATTTCCGCATCATAGCAGAGAACATCGGCGCAATGACAGATTGCCGCATGGACGCCGCCCGATGCGGCCTTGTCTGGCGTGTGGTGCAGGACAATCGGTTCGGAGAGAGAATCCGGCAGTTCCCATCGTGTGATGAGCCACTGCGCCACGTCGGTGTGCGTATAGCCCAGAGTCTCGTTTTCGGCGGCAAAACAGGGGAGAGAATTGCGCTGCGCATATTCAATTGATGTGAGAAAATCGTCGTGCAGGTATTGGTCCATGACGATTTTGCCGATATCGTGGAGGAGGCCTGCGCAGAACGCCTCTTCGGGATCAATTGATGCGGCGGGGCGGTCCTGTTGGGCGATCAGTTTCGACAAAAGACCGCAGTAGATACAATGACGCCAGAACGCGCGGCGGTCGAAACGGGCGGAATGCCTGCCGGAGGGGAACATGTCGAAAACCGTGAGGCTTATCACCATCGTGTTGATGACCTTGAAGCCGAGGCGTACGACGGCCGATTGAATGGATGCGATTTCGCGCGGCGCGCCGTAATACGCGCTGTTTGCCAGCCTGAGTATTTTCGCCGAGAGCGACACGTCCTGTCCCACAAGCCCGGCAACGTCGGCGGCGCTGGTCGACGGTTCGTTCACAAGCATGAGCAGGCGCGAAGCGATCTGGGGGAGCGTGGGAAGATTGGAAATCCGTTCGATTTTTTCCCGTATCTGGGGGCTGACGCTCATGCCGAATCTCTCTGTGTTTTTTGTGATTATTGCGCGTTTCTTTCAACAATGATTATTTTGAAATTTGTTAGGTGTATAGCTATAGTATTCCATTATATCTCTTTTCCGCTTTATACGGCAATAATTTCGTGCGTAGTATTACATAAATCCAGAGATCCTTTATGCACTACCGCCATCCTCTTTCGTTTGCTGTCTGTTTCCTGTTCGCTCTACAGGCACATGCCGTCACCTACACGGCGCCCATCGTGAACCGATACGGGCAGGTAGGGCTTTTTTATACTCAATCGGCGCGGACACTGGGAATGGGGCGCATTAATATTAACGCCTACGGCAATGGAAGCATGGATACGAAATATATACATTCGATTGTTTCGTCAACGGGCGCACGGGATACGCTGCGGGACCCAGCCGATGATGACCGGCGGGATTATTTTATCCCGGGGCTCGCCACGCTCAATTCAAGTATTGCGCTGGGATACGGTATTACCCGATTCATGGACTTCTCGGCGTTTCTTCCAGTCTATTTTGATATAGTCTCGAAAAAAAATTTTTTACGCGACACGGCTGATCTTAACGATAACGAAAACCTCGGCGGGATTGCCGGCGGGTTTGGCGATGTGGAACTGGCGCTCAAGTTCCAGTATCCGCCCTATCCGCACAAGCGTTTTTTCGAGATGGCCTATTTCGGCGCCCTGTCGCTGCCGTCGGGAGAGAAACAACAGGGATATTTTCCGCGGCATTCCTATTATCTGAAGGACACTTCTGCCACAAGAAACGGCACGCCGGGCGACGTCGACAGCCTCGTCGCCGCTTACACGTCGCGGGGCGCGGAAATCGACATGAAAATGCTTTGGACATTCGATCTCGCCCAGCTTCGCCAGAAAAGCCCTGTCCTGGTTCACATCAATTACGGAGTGCGATGGAACCTTTCGGGCCTTGACCACCTGTTTTTGCTTAATCTTGCATTCGAATATCATCCGGCCGAGTGGTTCGGCATGTTCACCGAATTCAGTGGCGAGACGCGTATTTCGAACGTAAGCAGGGGTTTTAAAATCGGCGACGATCCGCTGCGGCTGTCGCCCGGCATCAGCCTCACACCGCCCGGCGGTTTTCATTTTACTCTTGGTGCTGACATCAATCTTTCATCCGACACTGCCCTTCTTCGATACGAACTCAATAATAATACCATGCGAGGCTATACGTTCAATACGCGTATCGAACCGCGCTGGCGCCTGTGCGCGACCATGGGATGGGCAGGATACGTGATTCCGCAGGATGCGGACCAGGACGGGATACGGGACGCGGACGACCGGTGTCCGAATGATCCGGAGGACCTTGACGGATTCGAGGATATGGACGGATGTCCTGATGAGGATAACGATCAGGACGGCGTGGTTGATCTGAAGGACAAGTGTCCCAACGACGCGGAGGACCTTGACGGATTCCAAGATGAGGACGGGTGCCCGGATTATGACAACGACAAGGACCTGGTCCCCGATTCCATCGATCAGTGTCCGCAGACGCCGGAAGACCTTGACGGCTTCGAAGATAAGGACGGTTGCCCCGAACATGACAACGATCAGGACGGCATACCCGACTCGGTAGACCATTGCCCGACCATGGCCGAGGACAAGGATGGGTTCCAGGACAATGACGGGTGCCCGGATGTCGACAATGACCTGGATAATGTGCCGGACTCGCTTGACCGGTGCCCCAACGAACCGGGAGATCCGGACAATAACGGGTGCCCGAAGGGAAAGGCAAAGGCAAAGGAAATCCAGCGCGGACGGGTCATCCTGCGCGGCGTCAATTTCATGTTCGGCAGCGCCGTGCTCACCGGCGATTCGTATGCGATTCTTGATAGGGTATACGAATCGCTGGTGGAATGGCCGGAAATACGGATTGAAATCAGGGGTCATACCGACAGCGTAGGCAGCGCGCTGGCGAACAGGATGCTGTCGCGCAAAAGGGCGGAAGCCGTTCGCGACTATCTGATCTCCAAGGGCATTGCGCCCGATCGGTTGAAGGCTGAGGGCATGGGCGAGGACGAGCCGATAGCCGAGAATACCACCGCCGAGGGACGCGCGATGAACCGGCGTGTGGAACTGCACAGGATAGATTAAGACGCGGGGGGGTGCATATGATGACAAAGACATCAATGCTCAAGGCCGGCGCCGCATTTTTTGCCGTGCTCGTAACCATCGGATGGGCGACGATTAACGGCAACGGTCAGGAGAGCGTCGTGCGCACATTGTCGGCTAAGACACACGGCCAGGCAAAGCTTGCCGTAGGCGCGGGAGTCAACTATGCCCAGGATGCCGAGTATGTCAAGGGTCAGGCCGGTGGAGAAGACATCTATCGTTACAACGACGCCGGGGTCGTCAAAGATACCCTCGATCGTTCGGTGCTTGAATCGGGGAAAATGCTTTCCACCAACTTTTATCTGGCGCTTGGCGCAGCCTCATGGCTCGATTTTGCCGCGATGGTGCCGGTTTATTACGACTGGGCGGGTTTCGCCGATCAGCGGGACGGCGGATTGGGCGATGCGGAAGTATCGGTGAAACTGCTCTATCCGCGGCCGGACGAGCGCCGCGTGTATTATCAGGCATATTATCTGGCGGTGACCGTGCCGGTCGGGATGAGGGAGCGGGGGTTGTTCCCAAGACACCCCTACTTTGTGACGCAGAGCGGGGAAAATCGCAACCCGGCAAAGACCTTTTATTCATCAAGCCTGCCGGCGCTCAAGCCCATGCTTCTCTGGACCATCGATATCGGTTCCGCGGCGCGGAATTTTCAAATGGAAATACTGGTCAATTTCGGCGGGGTCTGGTCGCTTGATCCCGACCTGAACAACACCCTTATCGGAAATATCGCGCTGAAGTATTCGCCGGCCGAGGTGATTGACCTGTTCGTCGACGCTGCCGGGGAATCACGCCTGTCGAATTTCTCGTCGGGTTTCAAACTGACCAAGGATCCTCTGATGTCATCGGCGGGCATGAAAATCAATACGCCGGCGGGCGTCTTCCTTGTGCTGGCGGCCGACGTCTGTTTCTCGCCGTTTCTCGATAAAACCAGGTATTCGTGGGAACGGGACGGCTACCGCTATAGCACCGCCGTCGGACCGCGCTGGGGGGTCCATTTCCAGTTCGGATGGGAAGGGTTTCTGGCGGTGCAGGATGACGATCGCGACGGGTTGAAGAACGATCTTGACCGGTGTCCGAAAGACGCAGAGGACCTTGACGGATTCGAGGACGGCGACGGGTGTCCAGATCCGGACAACGACAAGGACGGTATCGATGACGTGAAAGACAAGTGCCCGAACGACAAAGAGGATTTCGACGGTTTCGAGGACGAGGACGGGTGTCCCGATCAGGATAACGACGGCGACGGCATTCTCGATCTGCAGGACAAGTGCCCCAATGTCGCCGAGGATTTCGACGGGTTCGAGGACGCGGACGGCTGTCCCGACGAAGACAACGACAAGGACGGCATTGCGGACGTGCTGGACAAATGCCCCAACGATCCCGAGGACATCGACAAATTCGAGGACGACGACGGGTGTCCGGATATCGACAACGACAAGGACGGTATAACCGATTTGAAAGACAAGTGTCCGAATGAACCTGAGACGATAAACGGCGTCGATGACGACGACGGGTGTCCGGACGAGAAGAAGACGGAACCCAGGATGCCGAAGCACCAAATTCTCAAGGGGGTCAATTTCAAGGCCGGCAGCGCTGAAATGACCTTCGAGTCCTTCAAGTATCTCGATCCGATTGTGCAGATGCTCAAGGACTATCCCGAGATTGAAATTGAAATCCGGGGTCATACGGACAGCATGGGCAAATACGAATCGAATATGCGCTTGTCGCAGATGCGTGCTGAAGCGGTACGGCAATATATTATCGAAAGGGGTGTGGATTCAACGCGGCTGAGGGCGGTCGGTTTCGGGCCGTCAAGCCCCATCGCCGATAATCGTACGGCTGCGGGACGCGCGGAGAACAGGCGCATTGAAGTCGTCAGGATTAGGTGACGTTTTTCTGGTTTCTGCGAGTCTGCCGGGTCAAGGGGGCGCTGTATGATGTGCCCCCTTTTTCATACCTATGAGAAGATTGCGCTTTGCCGGATACATTCTATGCATCGTGATCTCCGTGCGTTGCGGAGAGGCCGGCGTCCTGCATCCGCGTTGTGCATCGACGTCGCTTCGCGACACAACCGCGCATGTCTGGGTGATATTCAGCGACAAGCCGCGGCAGTATGCGTTGGCGCCGCAGTTTTCCCCTCGTGCCCTGCGTCGGCGCGCGCAGGCGCGCTTTCCGGCTGTGTCGCAGCAGGACTATGCGGTTTCGCCTGATTACATCCAAGCGGTGGAACGCGAAGGCGCGGCTGTCAGGAACATTTTTAAATGGGGCAACGCGGCCAGTTTCTCGGTCCATGCCTCGCGCCTGCGCGCTATCGCGGGATTGGGATTTGTCAAGGCTGTTCTTCCGGTTGAAAATTTTCGCGCGGCGACTTCATCAGCCATACCGCCCGGCCTTCGCAAGGCGCCGCAACATCCTTCATCCTATGGCGAGAGCCTGATGCAGCTTCTGCTTGTGGGCGTACCGCAGGCGCACGGGTATGTAAGCCAAAAAGGACGTGTCCCGGGCGATGGGGTTGTGGTGGCGGTGTTTGACGAAGCATTCTGGCTGGACCATCCCTGTTTCGCCCATATCGTCGCAAACAATGCGGTTCTCGCCGACAGCGACTTCGTAGAGCATACATCCCGGCCCTATGCCGGCACCGTCACCCACGGTGCCCAGACAATGTCGCTTATCGGCGGCTATGACGAGGGAAAGTTTAGAGGAGTTGCATGGGGGGCCAGCTTTGTGCTGGCGCACACCGAAGACGCCGAGTCAGAGCGTCATATCGAGGAGGACAACTGGGCCGCTGCGATCGTATGGGCGGAGAGTCTCGGCGTTGATATCGTTTCAAGTTCACTTGGGTACAGGGATTTTGACCCTGGCGAACAAAGCTATACCTATGGCGATATGGATGGAGCGACGACCATTGTGGCGCACGCCGCACAGTGGGCGATTGACCGCGGCATTATCATCGTCAATGCGATGGGAAACGAAAGTTTCCACACCGGCGGAACGTATGAACTGCGGACGATTTCATCGCCCGCCGACGTCGAGGATGTGATTTCGGTCGGCGGAGTGACGTCAAACCTCGACATCTTCTCCGTCAGCAGCACGGGCCCGACCGCGGACGGCAGGATTAAACCGGATGTGGTCGCCCAGGCGTTGTCGGTATTTCTGCCGGGAGGAACATCAGCCGCTGGATATACCTATTCGTCAGGCACGTCATTTGCGACACCCGTGGTAGCCGGCGTGGTTGCGCTGATTAAGCAATTATATCCGGAAGAAACACCGGATCAAATCCGCGGCAGGCTCTATCGCTCCTGCTCGTTTGTCCCGGCACAGGATTCTGTGGACAACGTTTTCGGCAGGGGAATTCCTGATGCGCTCCTGGCATGTCTTGATTCAAGCGAGATATACGGCCTGTGTGTCGACACGCTCGGCCGAAGGCTTGCAGGAGCGGTTGCGAGCCGAAACGGCGTCACGCTTGCTGTTTCCGATTCATTCGGCGCGTTTGTCGCGCGCATGGACGGCCGTGATCTTCCTGAAACACTGACCGTTTCGCACCATGATTTTTCGAGCGTGCCGCTGGTGGTGGAATCGCTTCAAAAGCGCTACAGCACAATGCTGTGCGGATATAACGCGCTGCATGTTTTTGTCCAGGACAGTGCCGGCATGCCGATCAGGTCTGCGTATGTGTATGCGCGGCGGCCGGATGATAATCGAAACGGATATACGGAATACCGTGTCAATAACAACGGCGTTGCGGTCGTTGAGCGCGGGGGCATTGAAAATTATCATGTGCATGTTCGTGCGTATGGCTATCTGAACTCTTCCGACACACTGGCCGCGTATCATTTGTGCAAAGATAGCTTGGTGATACGGCTTGAGCTCCGGCCGATATCACGTTTCGCAGTGTATCCCAACGTGATCAGCATGAATGATATCCACAGCAACCGCGCCGTTGCGATTGATTTCAGCGCCATCGACGATATACCGGCCGAAGAGGGCCGCGTATGTAAGGTGTCGATACGGACAGTTGACGGAAACGTGGTGTGGGAGTATTCATCGTATCTTCCCGGCCGCCGGCCAATCGCCGGCCCTGACGGAAATGCGCTGACATGGAACTGCCGCAGTCCGGCCGGCACCCCGGTTGTCCCCGGCGTGTATTTCGTCATAATCAACTACGGCGGGAAAACGCGTATGGCGAAGATATTGGTGACGGGATAGGTGGAAGATTCGAAACTCAAAATCCAAAACTTAAAACTCGATATCATTATCCCTGCAGCAGCCAGTTAAATCCCCACCTGAAGGTGAGCCCCGGAAGATAATAGCCGGGTATGTATGCGAAGCGGCGGTCAAAGAGGTTGTTGATTTTATAATACAGCCTGAAGGTGCGAATCTGGACCGTGATTTTGCACTGCAGGTCGTAAATGGGCCGGTGCCAGATATCGATGCCGCCCAGAAGAATGGGCTCGCGCTCGCTCCAGTAGTCAAATCCCATGTCGATAAAAAGCCGCTGGCGATTACCTCGCCCCGGCGACTGATACGAAAGCGTGGAATGGGATTTTACATACGGCTTCGTGTTGGAGAACATCCATGATGAGCTGGCGGCAATGCCGTACCACCGTCCGAACAGCGGCGCAACGGTCAGCACGCGGCCGGGCGGAGCATAGGGAACAATGCCGCGCGGCCAGTAATAGGCTGTTTTAAAACCGCTGACGTCATCGGCGATGACCATCCCGACATACAATCCGGCCCACGTGAATGACAGAAGGCTTTGCATGCCGTAAAGACGGTATTTGTTCATGAATGCGCCCGGTTCGAGCGGCAGAATCGTGTCGTAGGGAAGTTCGAGCGGCTGCATGTCCTGGCGGATGAAGACGCCGAGTTTCTGACGGGAAAGCGTAGTCCAGCAATTGACGTCCCAGATGAGGCCGGGCGATTTCTCCAGGGTGTCCCGTATGGTAATCCAGCGATATCCGATTCTTCCGCTGAGTGACAGGTCCAGCGGGCCGGCCGAGAGCGCATGCGCGTGGGATACAAGCGTTTCATGTGTGATCAGCTTCCATTTTTCTCCGTCGAATCTTACCTTGTCATCGCGCATGAAGGAATAGCGTATCCGTGTCGTGTCGCGGGCAAGCGGCAGAAAGGGTTCGGCAGACGCGCCGTAGGCGGCACGCTCTCCACGGTGCAGCGCCCCCAGGCCGGTGGAATCTGAAATCGGCTCCGTGCGGAGCACGTCGTTTTTTGCAAACGTCTGCACGCCGATACCTGCCATGCCCAGCCGTAGGTTGGTGACGCCGGACGAGAGCCGGTGCGCATACAACGAGCGCTCTTCCCATCGAAGCTCGGGGGAGGCATTCACGACGATATCATATGCGATATCGTCGTGCATGTCCATGTAGGAATACGTGCAGTAACCTGTGGCATTCTTTCCGGCCTGCCACTGGACATGGCCGGTGCTGACATGGTTGCGGGTCAGCGGGTTGAAACCGTCGCGCACGATGAGCGACGTGTCGGTGAAAAAGCCGCTGTAGAAATCGTATATGCCGCCGCTCCTGTGGCTGTACTTTCCACGTTCCATGTAGCGGTAATTTGAAAAGACGCCGATAGAGACATGGCGGCCAAGAGGCCGAGCGAAACGGACGTCAAGCGAATTTTCATCGAACAGTCCGTTCTCCCACATCAGCAGCGTATGAGGATAGGCCAATGCCGCCGGAAGCCGGGTATAGCTAATGCTGCCCGGCCGGCTGAAGGATCCTTGAATAACGTTTGCAGGGCTGACACAGTCGGCGCCCGCGACCTGGTTTGGGTATGTGCCGGCGCCGCCGTCGGACGGCAGGAGGGAAACCTGCACGCCGGGCAATCCGAAAAACAGGAGACGGGTGAGCGAGGAAGCCAGGGAATAGGGGATGCTTATCAACGCTGGATGAAAACGGCAGACATCCGAGATCCCGTTCGCATCAGCGCCGAATACATGAAACGGATACAAGGCGTCGATGCTGAAAATGGAGTCGGGTGTTTGTCCGTAGCGTGCATAACGTTGGGGCAGTGACGCCTTGATGGCGCGAAGGGAGTCACGAAGGGCTGCGCGCGTAAGGGAATCAGGGCTTGCGGCCGCCGGCAGTGCGGCAAAGGCGGGGCCGCTGTGAACAACCTGTGCGGCCGTGTCCGCCATCAAAACATCGGGGGAGCCCGATGTCTGGGCGGTATCAGCCGGTGCCGGCGATTCAACAATAGTATTGGTACCGACGGAATCAATCTGGGATGGCGGCAGGGCGCGCGAAGAGTCGGCGCTATGGTGGGCGAAGGGCGGAAAGGCCGAAAGCAATAAAATGCATACGGCAATGGTAATCCTGAACCAATATTTCATACGTATGGAAAATAATTGCTCCTTGTATCAACGCCCAATATGCCGGGTGATGCTTTTGTTATATATTTTCAATGCGTGCTCCATTCCGTATTCCGTCATGCGTTTTTCATGGCGGAGAGGTGTGTAATGCGTGTGATGAAAAAGCATCGCGTGTCGGTCATGTCATGTACCGCATATGTCTTTCTATTCATGTGCCTGCCGTTGATACACTGCGCATATCTGAATACATATTACAACGCCAAGACGGCATATAACCAGGCACGGCGTGAGCACGTGAAGCTCTTGCGCGGCAATGTGAGCGATACGGCGCTTGTTCTGCCGGCTCAGACGGCAAACCTGTATGAGCGTGCCGTTTCAAAGTCGCTCAAAGTGCTGGAAGTATATCCGAAGAGCAAGGAATGGCATGATGACGCGATATACCTAATGGGCAGAGCCGCGTATTATAAGGGTGAATTCGCAACCGCTATACGCCGCCTTCGGCGCCTGCAAAGGGAATTTCCCGAAAGCCCGTATATTCCGGAATCATATCTGTACCTTGGCAAGGCGTATCTGGAAAACGACAACCTTGCAAAGGCGGAAGAGACGTTTGCCTTTATTCTTCAGAAATATCCGCGCTTGAATGCCAACGAGGAAGTAACGCTTTTGATGGCCGAGGTGGCGATTAAACGCGAGGGAAAAGCGCAGGCCATAGAGCTTCTTGAGAAAACGCTCGCAAGCGTGCGGACTCCAGAAAAAAAAATGGAAATCCTGCTGAAGATCGCCAGGTTAAACATCGATCTGCGCCAGTGGAAAAAGGCCATTGCAGTGCTGGAGGGCGCGCCACGGAAGAAGAAGGCGTGGGAGCTGATGTACCAGGTCGACTGTGCCCTTGTAGTGTGCTATGGTGAAATTGAGGATTATTCCAAGGCGCTTGCCTTGGCGGGGCAGATGCTGAAAAATCGGCATAATAGCCTTCATTATCCCGAGATCCAGCTTCAGAAAGGCAGAATCCTGAAAAAAGCGGGAAAAGTCAACGAGGCAATTGATCTGTTTGAGCAGATTACCAAAACAACCAGCAGTGCGCCCGGTCTGCAGGGAGAAGCGTGGTTTGAGCTGGCCCTTATTTACCAGCATATCCGCGGCGACTTCAAAAAGGCCAAGGAGTGTTACGAGAAAGCCCTTTCGCTTGCTTCCGGCGAGCGGATACGTGCCATGGCGCAGATGCGCAATGCCGCGCTTATCGAACTGGCAGCCTTTCGTGAACTGGTGGATAATGAATCGGCGCACGGCGATACCGCCGATACAACCGCAGACTTGCTGAAAACCACCGCGGCCGTTGACTCGACCATGCCGCTGTATATGATGCACTATAAAATGGGTGAGCTATTCTGGCTGCGGCTGGAAGAGCCCGATTCGGCGCTGCGGCATTTCAGCGCCATCAGCGCCGATACCGCGGCCGACGATACGGTACTGGCGCAGGCGATATTTGCGCGCGCATGGATATCGCTTCATATGAAACAGGATTCCACGACAGCCGACAGCCTGTTCAATCTTATTATCGAAACATGCCCTGCAAGCATTTTTGCGAAACAGGCGCAGGAAGAGCTTGGCCTGCCGGTCACAATCAAGACGCGGGCCGATTCCGCTCATCAGGCCTATACCGCTGCCGAGAAACTGTATTTCGACGACGGTGATGCTCTAAGAGCAAGCCGGGCTTTTCTACAGGTTGCCTACATGTATCCCGATCTTGATATCGGCGCGCGCGGCATGTATGCCGCTGCCTGGCTTTGCGATAATATCCTTCAGAAAAACGTGACCGCGCGGCGTATTTATAAAACACTCTGTGATTCATTCCCCCAATCCGAGCTCTGCCTGAAAGAGGCGAAGCCTCGGTTGAAGGTTGTTGAAGATACCCTTGCAGCGATAAAAATGCGGAAAACGACAGGGGCGGACGGCGTGAAGGAGAAAGGGGGGAAAGCGGGAACAGTGCAGGAAGAGGGGGAGATAAGCGATATTGAACCAGGCGAGCAGGTGGACACGAACCTGACAGAAACTTCCAGCCAGGCGAAGATAGATTCATCAGCGCTGACCTCCGGCAGCGCCGGTTCCGCTCCCGGAGACGTTGACAGCGCCGGTGTGCGCGCACAGGTTCACGGGCAGATACGCCGGCCGCAGCCGTCGGATTCCGCCTATCCGCCGCGCGGTTCGTATCCGTATCGAACCGCGCCTGATATGCGGCGGTATCCTTCGCGGGGGGGGATGCCTCCGGAAAAGAAAAAAGAAATGGAATAATCCTAAATTCCGCAGTTGGGGTGGATGCGAGGCCGTACGATGTTGAGATGATACGGGGTGAAGGCGGCGCAGGGCATATCAACAAAGTGATATGTCCAAGCCGCCGGAAGCCCCGGAGCGCTCAACAGATACGGCCGCAGCGCCGCATCCAACTGCGGAATTTAGGATAATATATTTTTTTAATCCGGATTCAGTAGTGTCCGGTTAAATTTCGCATAAAAAAGGGGTTTCGACCCTATTTTCTTGTTGAACATAACATAGGTTTTAACGAAGAAGAAGGAGGAAACCCTTGATGAAAAATACGATATTTGGCCAGCTGGTGCAGCTTCTTTCACGTCGAGAATTCAAAAAGATTGTCGATTCGCATGACGGCGACAAATACACCAAGACGATGAATTGTTGGCAACAGTTGATGATATTGCTGTACGCGCAGATAAAGGATCTTTGCAGCCTTCGCGATATCGAAACAGCGATAAAAAGTCGTAAGGATGACTGGGAAGATATCGGCGTAACAAGCGCGGCACGTACAACCTTGGCAGATGCTAATGCGGGACGATCGTGTGCGATATTTGAGGAGATGTTTTACCGATTTTTGAGCAAATGCCGGGAGATTGCGCCAAAGCATCAGTTCCGTGTTTCCATGCCGGTATACAGCCATGATTCAACCCTCATTCCTTTGTGCTTGTCGGTATACCCCTGGGCGCGATACCGAAAACGTAAGGGGGCGATGAAACTGCAT
>Ga0129299_1001489_pt1 | contig 15639 bp, 16 predicted proteins | sample ConPoolayeCmetaG_FD_94477 | JGI IMG/M metagenome (GOLD analysis project Ga0129299, IMG submission 94477) | Hot spring microbial mat communities from California, USA to study Microbial Dark Matter (Phase II) - Cone Pool mat layer C metaG ... | reverse complement strand
CTTTCAATCCCTGTTCCAGCGTGAAGGACCGCATTGGGCTGAGCATGATCGAAGCGGCCGAGCAGGATGGACTCATCGGGACCGAGACGATCATCCTGGAGCCGACCAGCGGCAACACCGGCATAGCCCTGGCCATGGTCTGTGCCGCCCGCGGCTACCGCCTGGTGTTGACGATGCCGGAGACGATGAGCCTGGAGCGTCGCCGGCTGCTTCGGGCCCTGGGGGCCGAACTCATCCTGACGCCGGGGGAAGAAGGGATGGCCGGTGCCGTGCGCAAAGCCGAGGAACTGGCTGCCCAGGATGCGCGCTACTTGATCCCCCAGCAGTTCCGCAACCCGGCCAATCCTGCTGTCCATCGCCGCACCACCGCCGAGGAGATCTGGCGCGATACCGACGGAAAGGTAGACATCCTGGTGGCCGGCGTGGGCACGGGAGGGACGATCACCGGCATAGCCGAGGTCATCAAGGCACGCAAGCCCTTCCTTCGGGCCATCGCCGTGGAGCCGGCTCGTTCCCCGGTCCTCTCGGGCGGACAGTGGGGTTTTCACCGGATTCAGGGACTCGGGGCCGGTTTCGTCCCTGAGGTATTGCGACTGGACCTGGTGGATGAAATCATCCAAGTCCGGGATGAGGAGGCTATCGCTATGGCCCGCCGTCTGGCCCGTGAGGAAGGCATCCTCTGCGGCGTCTCCTCCGGGGCGGCGGCCTACGCTGCCTTCCAGGTGGCCGGCCGGACGGAAAACGAGGGGGCCCTCATTGTCGCCATCTTCCCCGATACCGGGGAGCGTTATCTGAGCACCGATCTCTTTGAGGAATCTTCCGGAGCGTGAAATGTTCCGTACGTTGCGAGAGGATATCGCTACCGTCTTTGCCAGAGACCCCGCCGCCCGCACGGTTTGGGAGGTCCTCTTGGCCTACCCCGGCCTGCATGCTATCTGGCTGCACCGCCTGGCCCATCTCCTCTGGCAGCACGGTCTCAGGTTCCTGGGCCGCCTGCTTTCGCACCTCAACCGCTTCCTGACCGGCGTGGAGATCCATCCTGGCGCCAGGATCGGCCGGCGTTGCTTTATCGACCACGGTATGGGGGTGGTGATCGGGGAGACGGCCGAAGTGGGCGACGATGTACTCCTCTACCAGGGCGTTGTCCTGGGCGGGACTCGCATGCAGAAAACCAAGCGCCACCCGACGGTGGGTAACGGCGTGGTCATCGGAGCCGGGGCCATCCTCCTGGGGCCGATCACCGTGGGAGACAATGCCCGTATTGGAGCCGGTTCGGTGGTGGTGCGGTCGGTGCCGGATGGAGCTACAGTGGTGGGGGTGCCGGCCCGCATGGCCGGCCCCCGCGAACCGTCCGACTTCACCGGCTACCTGGAGCACGGCCGCCTACCCGACCCGGTGATGCAGACCCTCGGCCAGGTGTTGGAGCGCTACAGCCGCCTGGAGGAGCGGGTGTGCGCTCTGGAAGAGGCCCTGGCCGGCGCTCCGCTCCCTTCCCCTCCTTCTCCGCCGGAGGAAGTCCAGGCGCGGGCCTGGGAGGCCCTGCGCGGCATCTCCGATCCCGAAGTTGGGTTCAACCTGGTGGAGATGGGGCTGATTCGTGATGTGCGGGTGGAGGGGAAGCGGGCCGAGGTGCATATGGTGCTCACCAGCCCCAGCTGCCCTTTGGCGAGCTACCTCATCGAGCAGGTGCGCCGAACCTTGCTAGGACTTGACGGAATCGAGATGGTGGAGGTGCACCTCCTGGACGAGCCCTGGCGCTGGCCGTCTTTTTCCCCTCCCCCTCAACCCCTTCCATAGATGGCGTTACCGGGTTCTGGGCTTCACAATTCGGCGACGTGGGCCAGCGTGGTTCAAGGATGGTGGCTGTTTCTTTGCCCCGGTCTCCGATCGTTTTGTTGGAGAATGGAGTTCGAATGCTAGATGGGCACGCCTATATCCTACACCGGGGCAGCAGCCAGCCGAGAGCCGAAACCGGCCGTGCGCGAGCCGGCGAACGCTGCCTTGGTGGGGACCCATTTGCGCTTGCCCCTCTAGGGAAATGCATCCTCGGAGCCCCGGAGTCTTATTTGACGGCGGTGCCGCCCTGTGGTATGATGTGGACAGTCTCGTAACGCCCTTCACAATGGAGTGAGGGTTCCCTATGAACCGGCAAGACGGCCTGGACAAAGGGGCACAGCCCCATAGAGCACAGCGCTTTTCCGGATAGGAAGGCGGCTGTGTTTTCTTTGTCCGGCCGATAGCGTGAAGGAGGCAATCATGGCCCTTTGGATCCTGCCGAAAGATCAGGTCCCCGGCTTTATCGAACGGCTGATGGCCGACTATGAGGTCGTGGGGCCTGTGGCCAAGGATGGGGCGTTCGTCTTTGCCCCGCTGCGCCGGCCGGAGGAGGCGCGCCTGGACTACCCCATCACCCTGCAATCGCCCAAGGCTTTCCTTTTGCCCCCGGAAGAGACGTTGTTGCGCTTCGAGCGGGGCCAGCCCCCCCAGGTGGAGCCGATGCGCCAGGAGCGCCGCCGCATCCTCTTCGGCGTGCACCCCTGCGACATCAACGCCACCTGGCTGCTCGACCTGGCCTTTTCCCAAGATACCCTCGACACGCCCTACATGGAGCGGCGCGAGCGCACCCTGATCATCGGGCTCGATTGCCTGCGCCCGTGCGACGACCGTTCCTTCTGCAAGAGCATGGGCTCCCTGGAAGTGACCGGCGGCTACGATCTCTTCCTCACCGACCTGGGCGAGGCCTACGCTGTCGAGGACGGCACCGAGATGGGCCGGGAACTGCTACAGCGCTACGCCCAGGCCCGCGAGGCCACCGCCGAGGACATGGCCCGCCTCAACCATGTGCTCAGCGAAAAGTGGCCGCGCTTTGCTCTCAAACTGACCCGCGAGGCCAAAGACCTGGCCCAGATGCTGGAACTGACCTACGATAACCCCCTGTGGGAAGAACTGGCCAAGAAGTGCCTGGGCTGCGGTTCCTGCAACCTGGTCTGCCCGACCTGCTACTGCTTCGATGTCCAGGATCGGCTGGGATTGGACCTGCAAAAGGGGGAGCGGCTGCGCCGCTGGGACGGCTGCATGCTGCGCGATTTCACCCTGGTCGCCTCCGGCGAGGTCTTTCGCGAGCACCGCTCCGCCCGCCTGCGCCACCGCTTCTACCGCAAGGGCAAGTACATGTTCGAGGATTACGGGCGGGTCGGCTGTGTGGGCTGCGGGCGCTGTGTGCGCGCCTGCCTGGTCAAGATCGACCCGGTCGAGGTCTTTAACGCCCTCGACTCGAGTTGACGGGCGGCGCAATAGGACAGGAGGAAGACGATGGAAGGACGGACTTCCGGATCGCTCTATCTGCCGCGGATGGCCGAGCTCGTGGCCGTCGAGCCGCTGACCGAGCGGGAGAAACTCTTCACCTTCCGCCTGGAAAAGGGCCAGGCCCTGGGGCAGCAGCCCGGCCAGTTCGTCGAGGTGTCGCTCTTTGGCATCGGCGAGGCGCCCATCTCGGTCTCTTCGTCCCCGACGCGCAACGGCACCTTCGAGCTGTGCGTCCGCGCGGTGGGCGATGTGACCAATGCCATGCACCGGATGGCGGTGGGCGAGTGGGTGGGCATCCGCGGCCCCTTTGGGCACGGCTTCCCGGTGGAGAAAATGCGCGGCAAGGACGTGCTCTTTGCCGCTGGCGGGATCGGGCTGGCCCCGCTGCGCTCGCTCATCCAGTTCGTCCTGGATGAGCGGCAGTCCTTTGGCCGGGTCATCATCCTCTTCGGCTGTCGAAATCCTTCCGAAATCCTCTTTACCAGGGAACTGGAAGAGTGGAAGCAGCGCCCGGATGTCGAGTTCCACATGACGGTGGACCGGGCCGGCCCGGAGTGGCCGGGGCACGTCGGCGTCATCACCACCCTCTTCCCGGGGATCGCCGTCAACCCGCGCTCCACCGTCGCCGTCACATGCGGCCCGCCGATCATGTACCGCTTTGTGCTGATCGAGATGCTGGCCAAGGGGATTCCTGAAAACCAGATCTACCTCTCCCTGGAACGGCGCATGAAGTGCGGCGTGGGCAAATGCGGCCACTGCCAGATCAACGGAGTCTATTGCTGCCAGGAAGGACCGGTCTTTACCTACGCCCAGATCAAGGGACTGAAGGAGGCGATCTGATGAAACCGCGCGTCGCCATCTTTGATTTCGGCTGCTGCGAAGGCTGCCAGCTGCAGATCGTCAACCTGGAAGAGGACATCCTGGGCCTCCTGGGGCTGGTGGACGTGGTCACCTGGCGCGAGGCCATGAGCGAGCAGTCCGACGAGTTCGATATTGCCATCGTCGAGGGCTCGATCACGCGTGAGGACGAAGTGCCGCGGCTGCAGTGGATCCGCGACCACGCCAAGATCCTCATCGCCCTCGGCGCCTGCGCGCACATCGGCGGCATCAACTGCATCAAGAACCGCTTCGACCTGGAGGAGGTGCGCCGCTACGTCTACGGGGCGCACGCCGAAGCCTTCGACACCGCCCCCACCCGCCCGGTCGGTGCGGTGGTCAAGGTGGATGCCGCCGTCCCGGGCTGCCCCATCAACCGCCAGGAGTTCGTCGAGATCGTCAAGGCCCTGCTCCTGGGTAAGAAGCCGTCGCTGCCGACCTATGCGGTCTGCGTCGAGTGCAAGCGCAAGAACAACGTCTGCCTCTTTGACAAAGGGATGGTCTGCCTGGGCCCGGTGACGCGGGCCGGCTGTGGGGCCATCTGCCCCTCCTTCGGCAACAGCTGCGAAGGCTGCCGGGGCGTGGTGCCCGATCCCAACCTGAACTCGCACGGCGAGGTGCTGGCCCAGTACGGCCTGAGCGTGGAAGACATCCTGCGCTTCTTCAACCTCTACGGCGGCTGCCAGGACGAGGTGGGCTGCTTCCGCTCGGCTTTGGAAGCGCGAGGAGGAAAGTGATGAAGGACGGCACGATCGAGGTACACTACCTGACCCGCGTCGAGGGGCACGGCAACATCCATGTGGAGATCGAGGGCGGCCGGCTGCAGTCGTACCGCTGGGAGATCCCCGAAGCCCCGCGCTTCTTCGAGGCCATGGTGCGCGGCCAGAGCTACATGGACGTTGCCCACATCACCTCGCGCATCTGTGGCATCTGCTCCATCGGCCATACCCTGTGCGCGCTGCAGGCGGTGGAGAACGCCCTGGGCGTGCGGCCGTCGGAACAGACTTTGCTCCTGCGCAAACTGCTCCTGCACGGCGAGACGGTGCAGAGCCATATCCTCCATGCCGGCTACCTGGCCGCGCCCGACTTCCTGGGCGCGCCCAGCGTGGTCCCGCTCGTCGGCACGCACAGGGAAGTCGTCCTGACGGTCATCCGCCTGCACCGGCTGGCTAACGAGTGGAGCGATCTGATCGGCGGGCGCACCACCCACCCGATCAACGCCGTGGTGAGCGGCTGGACCAGCCTGCCGACGGAGGAGCAACTGGCGGACCTGCGCAGGCGGCTGGAGGCCGCCATGCCCGAGGCCTGGGCCCTGGTCGATGTCTTCAAGACCTTCTCCATCCCCGATTTCACCCGCGATACCGAATACATCGCCCTGCGGCACCCGGAGGAGTATGCCTTCTACGAAGGCGACATCGTCTCGACCGATGGTGGCGCCGTTGCCCCGGCGGACTATCGCCAGCGCATCGTCGAGTTCATCGTGCCCTACTCCACGGCCAAGCGGGCGCGCTCCGATCACCGCTCCGGCTACGCTGTAGGGGCGCTGGCCCGCTTCAACAACAACTATGACCTGCTGACGCCGGGGGCAAAAAAGGCCGCTGAGACGCTGGGGCTACGGCCCATCTGTTGCAACCCGTTTATGAACACGGTGGCCCAGGTGGTCGAGGTCGTCCACGCGCTCGAGGACGGCCGGCAACTGATCGACCGACTGCTGGAGCGAGGGCTGCGGGTCGAGGATCGCGCCGTGCCGGTGCGAGCCGGCACCGGGGTGGGGGCCGTGGAGGTACCGCGTGGCCTGCTCATCCACGAGTACACTCTGGACGAGGCGGGCAAGGTGACGGCGGCCAACCTGATCATCCCCACCGGCCAGAACCACCAGAATATCGAGGACGATATGGGGATGCTCGTCCCGCAGATCATCGAGCGACCCCAGGAAGAGGTCCGCCTGATGCTGGAGATGCTGGTGCGGGCCTACGACCCCTGCATCTCCTGCTCGACGCACTTGTTGCAGGTGACGATGCGTTGAAGCCGCCGGTGCTGGTCTTGGGGCTGGGCAACCCGCTGCGCGGCGATGACGGCCTGGGGCCGGCGGTGGTGCAGGCGCTCAGGGAGCGCGCTCTCCCGCCGGAGGTCGAGGTCCTGGATGGCGGCACGGCCGGCCTGGGGTTGCTCGAGATGCTCGCCGGCCGCCGCCGGGTGATCGTGGTGGATGTGGCCGAGATGGGTCGGCCACCCGGCACGATCGCCCGCCTGTCCTGGGAGGCGCTGGTTGCAGCGGTGGCCCCGCTTTCGCCCCACCAGGTGGGCCTGGCCGAGGTGTTGGCCCTGGCCGGCCGGCTGGGGATCTCCCTCCCCGAGGGCATTGTCCTGGCCGTTCAGCCGGCTTCCATGGAGTGGGAACAGAAACTCAGCCCGCCCGTACAGAAGTGCATCCCGGCACTCGTGGCCGCCATTCTGGCGGAGATCGGTGGAGCGCCGGAAGAGACCGTTCAAGGAGGAAAACCCATGGCCCAAGAAGTCCAGGCCAAGAAGGTTCTGGTCGTCGACGACGACCCCGATACCGTGGAGGTCATCCGCCTGACGCTGGAAAGCGCCGGCTATGAGGTCATCAGCGCCGCCGACGGCGCGGCGGGCCTCAAGCGCGTGGTCGAGGATCGGCCCGACCTGATCATCCTCGACGTGATGATGGACACGACCACGGCCGGCTTCCAGTTCAGCCTGCAATTGCGCAGCCCCGACCCGGATTCGCCCTATGCCGCCTATCGCCATATCCCGATCATGATGCTCACGGCCATCCACACCACCACCCCGCTGCGCTTCGGCCCCGACAGCGACTACCTGCCGGTGGACGATTTCGTGGAAAAGCCAATCTCTCCCGAGGCCCTGCTGGCGAAAGTGGCCAAGTTGTTGGGACGATGAGCAAGATCCAGATCGGCGGCATCCTCCAGACGACCGACCTGGCCCTCATCCAGGTCCTGGGATTGCCGGCGACGACCGGCCCGGTGGCGACCATTATGGCTGCCCTGGGCCGGTCCGGCATCAGCGCCCAGGCCGTCGTCGAGTGTGCCGATGCCTGCGGGAAACGGAGCCTGGCCTTTACCGTCCCCCGGGCTCTGCTAGAGGCTGCCCTGCCGGTAGTGGAACAAGAGGCTCGGGCGCTGGAGGCCAGCGAGGTGCGAGCCATTGCCGAGGTCGCCCTGGTGGCCGTCTACGGGCCGCATTTCTCCGACCGGCCGGCCATCGCCGGGACGATGTTTTCGGCCCTGGCCGCCGCGGGGATCGACCTCTTGATGGTCACAACCTCGATCTCCACCGTGGCCGGCGTGATCGCTGCCCCAGCCCTGGAGCGTGCGGTCGCCGTGTTGCAGGAGACGTTCCTTTTACCCTGAGCGAACGGACGCGCAACGCGGAGACGATGCGGGTTTCGTCTGTGGCGGGGGCACCGGTCGTGATAGCGGGATGAGATTCCGTCTTTAGCAACTATTTGACAGAACCGCAAGCGGTGCTACGATGCAGGCGATTGTTTCTGTTGGAACAAAGGGGCAGCGGATGGATCGGCTCGACGCCCTCGATCGCCAGATCATCGCCTTGCTGCAGCGGGATGGCCGTGCCTGTTTCGCCGAGATCGCCCGCGCGCTGGGCACAAGCGAGGCTACGGCGCGCCGGCGTGTCGAACGGCTGATCGCCGAGGGCGTGATCCGGGTGGTTGCTTGTGTCGAACCAGGCCGTGTGGGGCTACAAGCGGAGGCGTTGATCTACCTGCAATGCGAACTGGACAGACTGACGCAGATCGGCCGGCAACTGGCGGCGATGCCGGAGGTGCGCGAGGTCCTCTATACCTCGGGGGCCCACGATCTCGTGTTGCGTGTGGCCCTGCCATCCGGCGAGGACCTCTGGCCCTTGCTCACCGAACGCATCGCCCCGCTCCCCGGCGTCAGGAGCAGCCAGACCTCGCATGTATTGCGCACCGAAAAGCGCCTGCACGATTGGCAGGTGGCCGATCTGCCGGCCCGATCAACTCCGTCGGCGCCGCCGCCCAGGAGCATCCTCTTGGTGGATGACGATACCGACTTTGCCACGGCGGCGCAGATGGTCCTGGAAGCGGGCGGCTACCGGGTGGCCGTTGCCGGCTGCGGACGTGAAGCCTGGGAGCGGCTGCGCCAGGAGCGGCCGGCCCTGGTCCTCGTGGACCTGATCATGGAGACGCCGCTGGCCGGCGTCGAACTGGCCCACGCCATCCGTGCCGATGAGCGGTTGCAGGATATCCCGCTGCTCGCCATCTCGGCCATCCGTTCCACCGAATGGGCCACGAGTCTCCCCGACCGGGCCGAACTGCCTTTCGACGACTTGGTGGACAAGCCCATCGAGCCGCAGGTACTGCTGGAAAAAGTACGGCGTTTCATGCACGAATAGCGGTCAGGCTGCGTTCAAGAGCATGCATAGGGGAAAAGTGCGAGGCCAGAATCCTGGATCGGCATCCTGGCGCTGGTAGGTGGACTCCTCGGCTTTGCGCTGTACCGCTGGACCGGTTGGTTGGAAACAGACATCGGCGTAGTGTTGGGGATCCTGGTCGGCACCGTGCTCTATGGGCGATTGAGAGAAAAGAAGTAACCCGAGGTCGCCTTGCGTATCGGCCGTTACGATTTTCCGGAAGACCGTCTCTACGACTACTTCCACAACTGGGTCCAGATGGAAGGCCCGCTCGTCGTGCAGGGCATGACCGATTACGCCCTGCAGGTGGCCGGGGCCATCTTTTACATCGAGATGCCGCGCATCGGCCGGCAGGTGGAGCAGGGAGAACAGATCACCGCCCTGGAGACCGAGGTCGGAATCGTCCGCCTGCGCGCCGCCGTGAGCGGCGAAATCGCCGCGACCAACCCCCTCTTGCGGGAAAATGCCCGCCTCCTGCACCGCGAACCCTACGGCCAGGGGTGGATCGTCAAGATATTCCCCTTCCGCCGGGAGGAGTTGCAGCAGCTACACAAGCCCGATGACCCCGCCTTCCAGGAATGGTTTCGACTGCACCTGGCCGGGGAAGGGCCGGCCCTGCCGCCGGACCGCGAAGTCCTGGCCCTGCGTCGGGACCTGGAGCGGGCCTACTCCCGCATGGAGACGCTCTACGAAATCGCCCGCTCCACGACCTCCACCCTGGACCTAAACCGGGTCCTGCAGAGCGTCGTCCAGCATGCCGCCGAAGCGCTCGGGGCCAAGGGGTGCTCGATCCGCCTGCTTGATGAGGGCGGCCAGACCCTGCACGTCGCTGCCGCCTGGGGGATGAGCGAACGCTACCGCAACCAGGGACCGATCCCGGTGCAGCGCAGCGGTATCGATCGGGAGGCCCTGCAGGGACAGCCGGTGATCGTCCTGGAGGCCCCGCGCGATCCCCGGACGGACGACCCCCAGGAAGCCGAGCGCGAGGGCATTTGCTCGATCCTGTGCTGTCCGCTGATGGTCCGCGGCCGGGCCATCGGCGTCATCCGCATCTACAGTTCCGCCTGCGAACGGTGGGGCAAGGAGGAGGCGGACTTTGCCATGGCCATCGCGAGCGAGGTCGCCGTGGCCATCGCCAATGCCATGGCTTACCAGAAGCTAGAGCAATTGGATCGGGCCAAGTCGCAATTTGTGCTGACGGTGACGCACGAACTGCGCTCGCCCGTGGCCACCGTGCAGAGCCTGCTGCGGGTGATTGCCGGCGGTTACGCGGGCGAGGTTTCGGAAAAACAAAAAGAACTGATCGAGCGCGCCGAACGGCGCGTGGCCTTTTTGCAGCGCCTGATCGATGACCTCTTGGACCTGGCGGCCGGCAAGACCGAGCACCTGGCCGAAGTACCCCACGCCGTGGCCCTCAACCCGCTTTTGACCAAGGTGGTGAACCAGCTGCGCCCGGTGGCCGAAGAGAAACAGCAGGACCTGCATGTCGATGTGCCCTCCGAGGAGCTGCGCGTCTGGGCCACAGAGGAAGGACTGGAACGGATCCTGGTCAACCTGGTGGGCAATGCCATCAAATATACCCCTGCGGGTGGGCGGGTGGACATCTATGCCGAGCGCAGCGGGAACGAGGTCCGCCTGGTCATCCGCGATACCGGCATCGGCATCCCGCCGGAGGCCATGCCGCACCTGTTCGAGGAGTTCTTTCGCGCCGAAAACGCCAAGGCCATCGAGCGCGAAGGCACCGGCCTGGGCCTGTCCATCGTCAAGAGCCTGGTGGATCGCTACGGCGGGCGCATCGGCGTGGAGAGCGCCGTGGGCAAGGGCACGACCTTTACCGTGTTCCTGCCCACGGCAACGTAGGGCTGGCCCGGGCGGGTTGAGGCTGTCTGCAGGTCCGGGTGATGGAATGGCTAAGAGGGTGGGCATGCAATGGTGAATTCCATCACAAAGAAGGGGTCGGGCTGCTCCTTTCCGGCCCTTGACAACTGGTCGGGATTGTGATACGATACACCAAGTATAACCCCAGCCACATGGGCAGCCCTTTGGATCGCCCTTTGCCGGATGCTCCGGCGGCGCACGAATCGACCAAAGGAGGTGGTCAACAATGGCGTTGGAAACGTTCGACCTCACCCACGCGACCCGGAAGCACGACTTTGCCGAGGCCCTGATCCCCGACCGGGGCAAGCTCTTCACCTGCATCCAGTGCGGCACCTGCACGGCCTCTTGCCCCACGGCCTTTGCGATGGACTACAGCCCCCGCCTGCTTCTGCGGATGATCCAGTTGGGGCTGTACGAGGAGGTCCTGCACAGCAAGACCTTCTGGATGTGCACGACCTGTTTCTCCTGCACGGTGCGTTGCCCGCGCGGCATCTCGATCACCGAGACGTTCCAGGAACTGAAGCGCCAGGCGGTGTACAAAGGCATGGAGAAAAAGATCGACAGCGCCCGCTTCTATCAGACGGTGATGGATGTCGTGCGCCGCACCGGGCGGATGCACGAGACCGAGACGATGGCCCGCTGGATGCTCAAGCCGGAGGTGCTGAAAGCCGATCCCTTCCGCGTCTTTGGCTTTGCGCCGCTGGGGCTGGCCCTATTGCGCAAGGGCAAGATGCCGCTGATCCCCCACAAGATCCAGGGGGTGGATCAGATTCAGGCCATGTTCGACAAAGCCGCCGAGATCCGGGCGCGCAAGGAGGTGTCGCGATGAAGTACGCCTACTATCCCGGCTGCAGCCTGGAGGCCAGTGCCATCGAGTACGATACTTCGGCCCGCGCTGTCTTTCGCGCTCTGGATGCCGAGCTGGTCGAGATCCCCGACTGGAACTGCTGCGGCTCCTCCCCCGCTCAGGCGGTGGACTATTTGCTTTCGCTGGCCCTGCCGGCCCGCAACCTAGCCCTGGCCGAGACCATGGGGATAGACACCGTCGTGGCCACGTGCAGCGCCTGCTACCTGAGCCTCTACCAGGTGGAAAAGCACTTCCAGCGCGATCCGAAGGTGCAGGCCGAGGTGGAAGAGGTCTTGGCCGCGGCCGGCCTGCAGTACCAGGGCCGGGTGCGTGTGCGCCACATGCTCGATGTGCTGGCCAATGACCTCGGTCCCAACGTAATCGCTGCGCGCATGAAGCGCGACCTCAAGGGCCTCAAGGTGGCCCCTTACTACGGCTGCCAGACGGTGCGCCCCTACCCGGCCTACGATGCCCCTGATCAGCCGATGACGATGGACATCGTCCTGCGGGCCCTGGGGGCCGAGGTGTTCCCCTATCGCCTCAAGGCCCGCTGCTGCGGTGGCATCAACATCACCACCGCCAAAGATGTCGGCGTCAAACTCGTCAGCGATCTCCTGCTGGCTGCCGAGGGCGCGGACTGCATCGCCACCGTCTGCCCGCTGTGCCAGATGAACCTGGATTCCTATCAGCACGATGTTTCCCGTTTTCTGGGCCGCGAAATCAGGATGCCGGTGCTCTACCTGACCCAGTTGATGGGGCTGGCCTTCGATCTGCCCCCGGAGGAGATCCTGCTGAACAAGAATATCTCCTCGCCCCAACCTGTCCTGGATAAAGTGCGCTAGCAGCAAGGCAGGCAGTGGGCAAAAACGCCCAGGGGGGAATCATGAAATTGCGAGAGATCATCTCCATTGTCGGCGGGAAGGTGCTCTTTGAGGCCGACCTGGACATGGAGATCAAGTGTGCGGCGGCCTCGGACCTGATGAGCGATGTCCTGGCTTTTGCCGAGGCGGGGTCGGTCCTCCTGACTGGGCTGTGCAACCCGCAGACAGTGCGCACGGCGGAAATGGCCGACATCGTGGCCATCGTCTTTTTGCGCGGCAAGGAGCCCGCGCCAGAGACGATCGAACTGGCCCGCGAAAGGGGCATTCCGCTCGTGACCACCCCTCTGCCGATGTTCGAAGCGTGCGGGCGTCTCTACCAGGCTGGCCTGAAGAGCTGCGACATCTCTTGCCGCATCTCCTGAACACCGGGCCAGGAGCGGCCCGGGGGACAAAGATGTCCGAGTTCACCAAACTGCAGGAACTCGCCTATGAGGTCAGGATCGAAGAGGTGATGACCAGGGACCCGGTCACCGTCTCTCCCGACACCACGATGGCCGAACTGCGCGAGATTCTCCGGCAACACCGCATCTCCGGGGCGCCCGTCGTCGCCGATGGCCAGATGGTGGGCATCATTAGCCTGGAGGACCTGATCAAGGCGTTGGCCAACGGGGCGATGACGGCCCGTGTGGGCGAGAAGATGACCCCCAACCCCAAGACGGTCTATGCCGATGAGTCGGTGGTCATGGCGGTCAACACCTTTGCCCGCTACGTCTTCGGCCGCTTTCCGGTGATCGACCGCGAAGGGCATTTGGTCGGCATCCTCACCCGCGGCGACATCATGCGCGGTTTGCTCAAGCAGCTGGAGCACGAGTACCACCGCGAGGAGGCCTTTCGCGTTCGGGTCAGCCATATCTTCGACGAACTCATCGCCGACCTGAACTCGATCACCCTGCACTGCGACATCAAGGCCCGTGATTTCGAGCATGCCGGCGAGGCTTCCAGCCGGATCAAGCGCGCCCTGACCCGCCTGGGCGTGGACCCGCAGATCGTCCGGCGGGCAGCCATCGCCGCCTACGAACTGGAGATCAACATTGTCATCCACACCACCGAGGGTGGCGAGATCATCGCCGAGATCCAGCCGGAAAAGGTCGTCATTCGGGCGGTGGACACCGGCCCGGGCATTCCCGACATCGAGGCGGCTATGCGGCCCGGATTCTCCACGGCGCCGGAGTGGATTCGGGAGATGGGCTTTGGCGCGGGCATGGGGCTGGTGAACGTCAGGCGCTGCGCCGACGAGATGTCGCTCGAATCGCCCAACCAGATGTGGACCTCGGCCAAGGTGGTGATCTATTTTCGGCCGCCGGCCGGGGACAAATCGTCCTCGCAAGGGCTGCGCGCGGGTTGACAGGAGGCGGAATCCATGAACCTGGCCGAGATCTGCCGTGAACTTTCGCTGGAGGTACGGACCGGGGCGGGGCGTCTGGAGCGCGAGGTCACCGGCGGCTACGCCTCCGACCTCTTGAGCTGCGTGATGGCCCGGGCGCAGGCCGGCAACATCTGGGTCACCTTGCAGGCCCATCCCAACATCGTGGCCGTGGCCAGCCTGCTGAACCTTGCCGGCATCGTCATCACCGAGGGGGTGATCCCCGACGAGGCCACCGTGTCCAAGGCGGAGGAAGAAGGCGTCGTGCTCCTGCTCACCCCGCTGACGACCTTTGCCGTGGTGGGCAAACTGGCGAGGATGGGCATTGCTGCGGCGTGATGGCCGGAGTGTGGGTCATTAGCCGTGGCCAGCGGAGGTTGGTCGTGGTCGGGTGCGCATGGGGCGATGAGCGAACGAACCGCTGAGGCTATGGATGAATCCCAGGAAGCCCTCTGCGCCCTGCGGAGCATCGCCGATCCGGACCTGGCCCACTGGTCGGCCTGTATGCGCGAACTGAGCCTGCATATCCTGGATGCATTGGAGAATTCGCTGGCCGCCGGGGCCACGCGCGTCGAACTCGCGATCGATGAGGATACGGTCGCCGACCGCTTGCACATTACCATCCAAGACAACGGCCGGGGGATGAGCCCGGAGCAGGTGGCGCGGGTCTTTGACCCCTTTTACACCACCCGCCGGACCCGCCATGTGGGCCTGGGGCTGCCGCTCTTCCAGGCAGCCGCCCGGCGCTGCAACGGCGACGTGTCCATCTCTTCCCAGGAGGGCCAGGGGACCAGGCTCGAGGCCACTTTCCAGCACAGCCACATCGACCGGGCTCCGCTGGGGGACATGACCCGCACCCTGATGGCCTTTCTCCTGGGCGGGACATGCGACCTGCACTACCGCCACCGCGTGGACGAGCGCATCTTCGAGTTCGACACGGCGGAGATACGCGCTGAACTGGGCGATGTGCCGCTGAACCATCCCGCGGTACGGCGGTGGCTGCAGGAGTTCATCTCCGCGGGCGAGGGCACGTTGACACGTTAGCACGTTCACACGTTCACACGTTGGCACGTTGACACGTTGGGGCGTGAACGCTTTGCTGCGTGTGTGCGCCCTGCGGGCACTCAGCAAAACGTGTAAACGTGCAAACGTGTAACGTGCAAACGTATAACAGGGGCGACACTTGCGTTTCTTCACGGCTGACCTGCACATCCATACCGTCCTTTCGGCCTGTGCCGAGATCGAGATGTTTCCCGATCTGATCCTGGAGCGGGCGCAGGTGTTGGGGTTGGACCTGATCGCGGTCACCGACCATAACTCGGCGGAGAACGCCGCGGCGATGCTGCAGGCGGCCGGCGGGAGTGGGATCACGGTGCTGCCGGGCATGGAGGTGCAGACGCGCGAAGAAGTACACCTGCTGTGCCTGTTCGACACGCTGGAGCAGGCCCTGACCTGGCAGGGCATCGTCTATGGGCACCTGCCGCGGCTGAAGAACAAGGAGGAGACCTTTGGCATGCAGGTCGTCCTGGACGCCAAAGGACAGCCGATCGGCAAGAACGAGCGGCTGCTCCTGACCTCTACAGACCTGACGGTCGAGGAGGTCGTGCAGCGGGTGCGCCAGATGGAGGGGCTGTGCATCCCGGCCCATGTGGACCGGCCGGCCTATAGCATCATTGCCAACCTGGGCTTCATCCCGCCGGACCTGGATTGCCCCGGGGTCGAGATCTCGCACCTGGTCAAGCCCCAGGAGGCGCGGGAGCGTTTTCCGGAACTGAAGCGCTACGCCCTGGTAGCGAACGGCGATGCGCACCGCTTGAGCGAGATCGGTCGGCGGACGACGCTAAAGATGGCTGAGCCGACGGTAGCCGAACTGGCCCGGGCGCTGGCCGGCGAGGGGGAGCGAGGCGTGTGGGTGGACGGAATCGCCTCGGGGCGGGTTCATTGAGGCTCTGGATCGAACAGGCCCACCGGACGCTGGTGGGGCCCGCGGTGGGTTCTCCGGAAGAGGGGGAAAGCCCGGCGGTCGGCACCTTGCAAACCGAAGAGCAGTTCTGTGT
>Ga0129299_1001486_pt1 | contig 15647 bp, 10 predicted proteins | sample ConPoolayeCmetaG_FD_94477 | JGI IMG/M metagenome (GOLD analysis project Ga0129299, IMG submission 94477) | Hot spring microbial mat communities from California, USA to study Microbial Dark Matter (Phase II) - Cone Pool mat layer C metaG ... | reverse complement strand
GCGGCTGCGCCCCCCAATTCTGCCATTGCCTCGCCGGTCAGCTCGTTTTCGTCAGGCGCCGCCTGTATCGCGGCAAGCTCCTCATCGGTCAGTTTTTCCATTTTTTCGCGCGCCATCGCCTCGAATTCCTCTATCCGCGGCAGGTCGCCCAGCTTGTTGATGCCGAAATATTCGAGGAATTCCTTTGACGTCCCGTACAGCAGCGGACGGCCGGGCTTGTCGCTGCGTCCCACGATTGTCACCATCCGCCGTTCCAGAAGCGTCTTCATCGCCCCGTCGGATATTACGCCGCGTATCGCCTCGACTTCAGCCTTGGAAATCGGCTGCTTATAGGCGATAATGGCAAGGCATTCCAGCGCCTGGACCGACAACCGCCGCGCCGTCTTGTCTTTCATGAGCCTGCTCACCCACGGACGATAATAGGCGACGGTACGGAACTGGAATCCACCCGCCAGTTCCACGACTTCGAATGGGTGCCGCTGTTTTTGCAAATCGGCATTAATGACGCCGATCATTTTCCGCACTTCCCGCGCATCGGGTTCTCCCGGCAGCAGGCCTTTGAGCTGCGCCGCGGAAAGTATTTCGTCCGAGGCGAATAAAATCGCCTCCAGAATCCGCGTAGTTTCGGTCATATCGCCGGCAGGCACGCTGACGCTCTCGGCGCCATCAACCGGCTCCTGCTCGTTTTTGTTCATACGCTGTCCTTTTCATCCATAGTTTCCTGCCGTTGCCCGGCCGGATCTTTGCCGGATTCTGTCCCGTTACCCTCACCGGGGGGCGGTTGTCTTCCGGATTCGTAATCATTGATTTCAACCACGCTTTTAACGTAAATCCGTCCGAATATGGATTCCTGCCTGAATGAAATTTTTTTCATGCGCACCAGTTCCAGGACCGCCATGAAGGTGACGATAAGCACCAGCTTCCGCATGTCATCTTCGAACAGCGTCTCGAACGGCACTTCCCGGTTGTCCTGAAGGACGGAGAGGACGCGCTCGATACGATCGTCGAGCCGTACCGATTCCGGCGTGATGGAACGCCGGGGTCCTTCCTCGCTTGCGCGCGCGACAATACGCTGGAACGCGCTGATAAGGTCGAAGATGCTCACCGCTTCAAGACCGGCCGCCTGGCTGTCGTCTTGCACCTCGATCTCTTCCGGCATTCCCCGGGCGAACGTACCGAAGCGTTCCGTCTCATGAACGCGCAGCGACCCGGCCGCCTCCTTGAATTTCTTGTACTCGAGCAGTTTCTCGATAAGCTGCTGACGGGTGAGGATCTCTTCGCCGTCATATTCTCCCAGATCCTCCTCGTCTTCCCCCCCCAGCACCTCGCGCGCCTTCAACCGTGTCAGCGTTGCAGCCATCGACAGGTATTCACTGGCGATTTCTATGTTGAGTTCCCGCATGACGTCGAGATATTCCATGTATTGACGGGCGATGTTCGATACGGATATCTGCATGATATCCACTTCGGCCTTTGCCACAAGGTAGAGCAGCAGATCGAGGGGACCTTCGAAAATGTCAAGTTTGACGCTGTATTCCTGTTTGAGTTTCACCCGGCGCCCTCCTGATGATGCCTTGCCGCCGCTGGAATCCGGATTTCGAGATTCGATATGCGAAGGCCCGCTCCCGCTGGTTGAGAAATGACGCTGCGGCCGCTTTTTTTATTCAACGGTCACGCTCTTTGCCAGGTTTCGCGGCTGATCGATCTCGCACCCCCGCAGCACCGCTATATGATAGGCGAGAAGCTGCAGCGGAATCACGCTGAGAAGCGGGGTGAATACCGGTAATGTTTTTGGAATATAAATCACATGATCGGCATGCCGCGCGATTCCCTTGTCGCCCTCGGTGGCTACGGCGATTATCCTGCCACCCCGCGCCTTGATTTCCTGCATATTGGTGATAATCTTGTCATAAACCGAGTCCTTGATGGCGATGACCACCGAGGGCATGTCCTTGTCGATAAGCGCGATGGGCCCGTGTTTCATCTCCGCCGCCGGATACCCTTCGGCGTGCACATACGAAATCTCCTTCAGCTTGAGCGCCCCTTCCAGCGCCACCGGGAAATTATACGATCTGCCGAGGTAGAGGAAATTATTATGCCGCGAATAAATCTTTGCAATTTTCTTAATATGGCCGGCGTTGTCAAGTATTTTCTGCACCTGGCCTGGGATGTTCGCCAGCGCCTTAGCCATCGTGATGCCGTCGCCGTGCGAGATCCGTCTCATCCGCCCCATCAGAAGCATCAGCAGGTACAGCACGGTGAGCTGCGAGGTGAAAGCCTTGGTGGAGGCGACGCCGATCTCGGGACCCGCGTGAAGATAAACGCCGCCGTGGGTTTCGCGCGCAATGCTTGAGCCCACAACGTTGCAGATGCCAAGCACCGTGGCGCCCTTGCGCGCGGCCTCGCGTAGCGCCGCGAGCGTATCGGCCGTCTCGCCCGACTGGCTGATGACAAAGACCAGCGTGTTGGCGTCGATAATCGGATTGCGATAGCGGAACTCCGACGCATACTCGACCTCCACCGGCACCCCGGCAATATCCTCCATGACGTATTCGCCCACAAGCGCCGCATGCCACGACGTGCCGCAGCCGATGAAAATGATGCGGTTTATCCGCCGAAGTTCGTTAAGCACCAGGTTCAGGCCGTCAAGCCGCGCCGTCCCGTCCTCCACCAGCAGCCGGCCGCGCATGGCGTTGCGGATGGTTTCTGGCTGCTCCATAATCTCTTTGAGCATGAAATGCGCATAGCCGCCCTTGGCAAGCGCCTCGGCGCCGAACTCAAGCGTATGCACCTCATGTGAAACCTCCCGATTATCAAGCGTCGTAGTCGAATATCCCCCCCGCTGCAACGCCACGACATTATTGTCCTTGAGATATATCACCTGATTGGTGTGGCGCACAACCGCCGATGCGTCCGATGCCAGCACATACTCGTCGTTGCCTATGCCCACCACCAAGGGCGACCCCCGGCGCGCGCCGATAAGCAGATCGGGATTGTCGGCGGCGACAACGGCAATGCCGAACGTTCCCTCCACTTCGCTCAGCGCCCTGCGTACGGCTTTCAGCAGATCGCCGTTTGTGTAATACCTGCCGATAAGCTGCACAAGCACTTCGGTATCGGTCTCGCTTCTGAATTTTATTCCTTCGGCCTCAAGCCGTTTTTTCAGCATCGAGTAATTCTCGATAATTCCGTTATGCACAAGCGCTATCCTGCCGCCGGCGTCGGTATGCGGATGCGCGTTGGCATGCGACGGCGCGCCGTGTGTCGCCCAGCGCGTATGCGCAATTCCAATGGTGGCCGGTAATTTTTTCCCTTTGGTAAGTTCCTTGAGCGCATCGACCTTGCCCTTCACCTTGAATACCGCAAGCTTCGAATCATCGACAAGCGCAATACCTGCGCTGTCGTAACCGCGGTACTCTAAGCTACTTAACCCCTCCATAAGAACAGGGTATGCTTCACGTTTGCCGATATATCCGACTATGCCGCACATAATCAGTCCTCACTTTAGACTGTGTATCTGACTTATATACATTATTTTTTCCGGAAAATCCGGGGTATGTAATCATCTTGATTAATCAAAATACTTCTTACCTCTTGTTTCTCCAAGGGATTATGGAAGGAGACACCACTTTGAAGCAGGTGAATGGCCGGGTAATTACCCAATCCGACAGTGCCGGATTTGTGACGGACCGCCTCGTCACGAGGACGTCGTAATATATGTTTATGCACAGCGTCATCAGTCCGCAACGCACTGTACGCCGCGCTCTTTTTATTTCATATTTTCTCCCCCTTCCTCCCTGCGGCGGGAGGAGTGGGTGAGACGGCGGGCACCGATATCACCACGACTCTCCCATATGCGCATATTAACCCCACATGAGATCGGACTTTTCCGGCGACGCGTCTACCGTCACTACATCCGCCATGGCCGGGACCTGCCGTGGCGCCGCACCGGCGATCCTTATCATATCCTTGTGTCGGAAATAATGCTTCAGCAGACGCAGGTCGACCGCGTTATACCGAAATACACACATTTTCTCCGCGTCTTTCCAACACTCACCGCGCTTGCCGAGGCGCCGGCGGCACAGGTGCTCGCCGCATGGCAGGGGCTTGGCTATAACCGCCGGGCATTGATGCTCAAGCAGTCCGCGCAGGAAATATGCCGATCATACGGTGGAGAAGTGCCGCGCTCGCCGGATATTCTTCGCACACTGCCCGGCATTGGGCCAGCCACCGCAGCCTCCATCGCCGCCTTTGCGTTCAACGCCCCAACCGTTTTTATCGAAACCAATATCCGCGCAGTTTTCATACACCATTTCTTCAGTTCCGCCGCGCGTGTCAGCGACCGCAGGCTTGAGCCGCTGGTACGCCAGACGCTCGATATCCGCACGCCGGCCCGATGGTACAATGCGCTGATGGATTACGGGGCGATGCTCAAAAAAAAGCACGGCAATCCTGCCTGCCGCAGCGCGCAGTATGTACGGCAGAGCAGGTTTGAAGGGTCCGACCGGCAGGTGCGCGGCAGGATAGTGCGGATGCTGGTGGAAAAAAAACGGATGAAAAAACGCGAACTGCGCCGCGCTCTCAATATCGAAAGCGGACGGATACACAGGATCATTTCCGATTTAATCCGCGAAGGGTTTATCACGGACACCGGCGCAGCATACCGCATCGCCTCATGATCCGGCGACTGTCTTGATGCTATATTACAGAATGTCCGTATCTTTATTCACCTCTCGCCGTTTTACGTTGTCTATGGCATCCGTTCCCCTCAGCTTCGGCTTCTACGCAATACTGACCAATCCTGTCGTCGGTTATGAGCGGCTTGCGGCAATCTGCGCCGACCATGCCATTGCGTTCATTCAATTGCGCATGAAAGACGCTTCCGCGCGCGACGTCGAGCGTATCGGCCGCGCGGTCAAAAAATGCATCGACGGAAGCGCGAGTAGGTTCATTATCAACGATTATCCCGAGGTCGCGCGCGACATCGGCGCCGACGGCGTTCACCTGGGCCAGAACGATATGCCGTACGCACAGGCACGGGCCATTGTCGGGCCCGGCGCCATCGTTGGTCTTTCAACCCATTCGCCGGATCAGACTGCTGCGGCATGCAGTCTGCAGCCCGATTATATCGGCATCGGCCCGGTTTTCCCCACGCCGACCAAAAAAATTCCCGACCCGCCCATCGGCATAGACGGGATGAAACGCATGCTTGCTACAGCAAGCGTTCCCGCCGTTGTTTTGGGAGCAATTACGCTTGAAGCCCTTCCGGAGATTCTCAAAAACGGCGCGCGGAATTTTGCCATGGTGCGGCCGATCAACCAGTCCGATGAGCCGGAAAAGGTCTTGAATCAGATACTGAAGATTTATGATGACGTTAAATCCGTTCCATAATCTGCAACTGCCCTGCCAGTCGGCCGAGACGCTCTTCGCCCGGTTTATCAACGATGGTTCGCCATATCTCGGCGGACGGAGACATTCCTTGACGTCATGCGATTCTTTCCGCTCCTCTCACGCGCCGACAAGGGTAAGAAATTCCGCCTCGCCGATAACCGTCACGCCGAGCGTGCGCGCCTTGTCCAGCTTCGACCCCGGCTCGCTTCCGGCCACCACGTAGTCTGTTTTTTTGCTCACCGACGACGACACCCTGCCGCCGAGCGCTTCGATGCGCTCTTTGGCCTGCTCCCTGCTGAAGCGTTCGAGCGCGCCGGTGAGGACGAACGTTTTTCCGGCAAGCGCGCCGCCGGCGGCTTTTTTCGGAAGTCCGGCGCAGTTAACGCCGTAGCCGCGCAGCGTCTCGACAAGCTCGCGGTTGCGGGGACTGTCGAAATAAATCCGTATGCTGTGCGCCATGGCCGGGCCGATACCCTCTATCCGCTCCAAATCCTCGCGGCTCATCTCATACAGATCGCGGATGTCATCCACGCGCCGGGCAAGCACTTTAGCGGCCTGCGCGCCGATACCTCGTATGCCGAGGCCGTGGATAAGCCTGTCGAGCGGATTGGCCTTTGCGGCCGCGATCGCGGCGACAATATTCTGCGCCGATTTCTCGCCCATCCGATCGAGCGCGGAAAGCTGATTCGTGGTCAGGGCAAACAGGTCGGCGGGGGTTTTCACCAGGTTCTCTTGTAAAAGCTGCTCGAGCAGCGCGGGACCCACGCCTTCGATATTCATGGCGCTGCGCGACACGAAATGCTCAAGCGACGCGAAAATACGCGCCGGACACGAGGTGTTACAGCAGCGAAGCGCCACCTCGTCTTCGAGCCGCGACAGCGCCGAACCGCACGACGGACACACGCTGGGGGGATGGAACGGTGGGGAATCCTTTGGCCGCTTTTCCTTCAGCACCGCCACAACCTTCGGAATGATCTCCCCCCCTTTCTCGATTTCAACGGTATCGCCCACGCGCACATCGAGACGACGGACCTCATCGTAATTGTGCAGCGTTGCGTTGCGGATGGTGGTGCCGGCAAGCAGCACAGGCCTGAGCCGCGCCACCGGCGTCACCACGCCCGTCCGGCCCACCTGCGCGTCGATTGCCTCAAGCACGGTCACCGCCTTGTCGGGTGGATACTTGTAGGCCACCACCCACCGCGGACTTTTTGCGGTCGCGCCAAGCTCCTGCTGCTGGCGGATGGAATTCACCTTGATGACCACGCCGTCCACTGGGTACGGCAGCTCCCTGCGTTTGTCTTTCCACTGCGCACAGAAATCGAGAATCTCCCCGTATGAACCCAGCGGTTTGGAATGTTCCACGGTCGGAATCCCCTGCGCGGCGAGAAACGCCAGGTTCTTTGCGTGCTCTTCGCGGTGCGTATCGGATATGAGAAAATGCGCGGCGAAACTCAGGTTGCGTTTCGCAACCTCACGGGGGTCCAGGAGCTTCACCGTGCCGGCGGTGGTGTTGCGCGGATTCTGCATCGGCTTCTTTCCCTCTTCCTCGAGTGCTGCGTTGAGCGCGCGGAACTGTTCAAAACTCATGTAAATCTCACCGCGGACTTCAAGCCGCTCGGTGCTTGCGATGGCAAGCGGCAGCGAACGTATGGTGCGAACATTTGGCGTGACGTCATCTCCGGTCACCCCGTCGCCCCGTGTCACCCCTCGTATGAGCCTGCCGCCGTCATAGTGCACTGCCGCGGCGACGCCGTCGACTTTCAGCTCGCATATATAGGTTATTGAACGCGGAGGAAAGTGTTTCTCGACGCGATCCACCCATTCGCGGATTTCTTCCGCCGAATACGTATTGTCGATGCTCATCATGGGAACGGCGTGCGTGAATTTGGGGAATGCTTCGGTCAGGTCGTTTCCCACGCGCTGTGTGGGCGAATCGGGTGTGACCAAATCCGGACGCCGTGCTTCCAAATCAGCCAGTTCGCGGTACAACTCGTCGTATTCCGTGTCGCTTACGAGCGACTCGCCCCGGCCGTAGTATGCCGCATCGTATTTCCGGATGAGCGCCCGCAGGCTCTGTATGCGCTGTGCGATTGAATCAGCCATATTTTTCCCCCCTGCCGGCATCGAAAATACATTCTCTCCGGCTGCCTTCCTCCTGCACCAGCCGTTGTGGGTGTTCTTCGCGGCCGTCCGCAGGGGATAACCGCGCCTTTTGGCAGAAAGCTATTTTTTCATACACGTTTTCCGCGCACGACAGCCTCTATGCCGTTAAGATATCACATGCTGTCACCAGCCGCCGGCCGGGACGCAATCATTTATCTTGACAATGCCGCAACGTCATGGCCCAAGCCGCCGTGCGTGGCCGAGGCGATGGTGCGCTTTCTGGCCGAGGTGGGGGCAAACCCGGGCCGTGCCGCTCATCGCCGGGCAAACGAAGCGGCGCACATTATCTACGACGTCCGTGAGCGAATCGCGGCGCTGTTCAATTGCGGCGATCCTCAGCGGGTGGCATTCGGACCCAATGTCACCGAGGCGCTTAACCTGACGCTTGCCGGCACCCTGAAGCCCGGCGATCACGTCATCACCTCGTCGATGGAGCATAATTCCATGATGCGGCCGTTGCGGTGGCTGGAGCGCGGCGGAGTTGACGTGTCGGTCGCGCAGTGTTCGGCAGATGGCTTTCTTGAGCCGGCGGACATACGCAGTGCGGTTCGCCGCACGACAAAAATGATAGCTGTCAATCATGCCTCGAATGTAACCGGCAGTATTGCGCCGGTGCGGGAACTTGGCGCAATCGCGCGGGAATATGGCCTTCTGCTGCTGGTCGACGCGGCACAGAGCGGGGGCGTTCTCGATATCGACATGCGGCGCGATATGGCCGACCTGGTGGCATTTACCGGTCACAAGTCGCTCTATGGTCCTATGGGAACCGGCGGCCTGGCGATCGGCGAACGTGTGGATATCGCGGCGATGCGGCCGCTCAAGCGCGGCGGTACGGGCAGTCGATCGCAATACGAAGAGCAGCCGGATTTTACCCCCGACGCTTTCGAGAGCGGCACACCCAACGTTGTCGGCCTTGCCGGCCTGGCGGCGTCGGTGCAATGGCTGCAAACGACCGGCATTGCCGCGATACGAACAAAAGAGCAGGCATTGACCCGGCGATGTATCAACGGCCTGCGCGCCATCGATGGCGTACGCATATACGGCCCCGGCGATGCGGAACGCCAGGTCGCAAACGTCTGTTTTACCGTCCGCAACGCCGACGCAGGTGCCGTGGCACGGATACTCGATGAGCGGTTCGGCGTGCTGTGCCGTGCCGGCCTTCACTGTTCACCGTCCGCGCACCGTACTATGGGAACGTTTCCGAACGGCACAGTCCGCTTCAGCATCGGGTATTTTACTACCGAAGACGACGTCGACGCCGCGGTATCGGCGGTAGAATCGATTGCACGGGGGAAAGCGTGAGCGGGGACGAGAAGGCGGTCGTGCTGTTTCACTCGACCAGCCATGCGATACAGGCGGAACGGATACTTACAAAGGCGTCGATATCCTGCACGATGATCCCGCTGCCCCGCCATCTCAGCTCAGACTGCGGGATTTGCCTTGAGTTCAGAAGCTGCGACGGGCGGCGGGTGGCTGACGAGCTGAAAAAAAGGGACGTTTCGTTCGAGGGGCCGGTTTCTCTATAGACTCCTTTGCCATAACACGGATCATCTACTATTATTATGAAGCGTTTGATAATTACATCGCTGATTTTGCTTGTCGTGCTGTCACAGATCAAGGCGGACGTATTGTACCGCGGGTGGGTGCGCGATTCATCGGGAAATCCCGTCGCCTCTGCGTCAGTAGAACTGTGCGGCGACACGCTTTTTTCAATAACCGGAACCGATGGCGCGTTCGTGATACAGGGCGTACCGAGCCGCGTATCGCCGGCCGGCACACTGCGGGGGACAACGGGGAGGATAGGTATTTATGGAAACCGTATCTTTATTCATAAATCCGCGGCCGGCCATGCTCCGCTCGAACTTTCACTGTATGATATCCGCGGCCGGCGGGTGTTTATCGCGCGGGCTGACAGAGACTTCTGCGAGGCGCGGCTCGACGGATTGAGCGGCATGTTTATTTTGCATGTCCGCGCGGGGACGCTCCGGCGCAGCATGGCTCTGACTGTCATCCGGGGCGTTGCGCTTGACAAAAGAAGTGTTGAGCTGTTCCCCGAAAGCGGAGGGCTTGCCCGCCGTGCGTCGACGGCGGCGTCTTTTTCCACCGGTCCCGGCTACCGTGTCCTTGCCGCGTCGAAAGAGGGGTATTGCGTTTCCTATTGCACGGCCGCGGGCGACAGCGCGTCGGGCATTGCAATAACGCTTCTGGACTCGGCCCGTTTCGGTTCCCGGCCGCCGTATCTCAATCCGCTCCTGGATATCGATGCGCGGGTGGACGACCTGGTGCCGCGGATGACGTTTGAAGAGAAGCTGTCGCAATTGCGGCACGACGCCGCCGCTGTGGAGCGTCTCGGCATTATCGAGTACAACTGGTGGAGTGAGTGCCTTCACGGGGTGGGGATCGCATATCTTGCCACGGTGTTTCCGCAGGCGATCGGCATGGCGGCGACGTGGGACACGGCGCTTATTCGGCGGGTGGCGGCCGTTATTTCCGACGAAGCGCGCGCAAAATACCATCGCGAGCTTGAGGAATACGGCAGGATACGGCCCATGCGCGGGCTGACGTTCTTCTCGCCCAACATCAACATGTTCCGCGATCCCCGCTGGGGCCGGGGTCAGGAGACCTATGGTGAGGACCCCTTCCTGACGTCGCGGATCGCGGTCGCGTATATCAATGGTCTCCAGGGCGGCGATCCGCGGTACCTGAAAGCGGCCGCCACAGCCAAGCATTTTGCGGTTCACAGCGGGCCCGAGCAATTGCGGCACGAATTCAACGCAACGCCGTCGCCGCGCGATCTGTGGCAGACATATCTTCCGGCGTTTCGCGCATGTGTGAAAGAAGCCGGCGTTAAATCGATCATGTGCGCTTATAACCGGGTGGATGGAACCTACGCGTGCCAGAACAGCGTCCTGCTCCGGCAGATTCTTCGCGACAGGTGGGGCTTTAAGGGTTTCGTGGTGTCGGATTGCGGCGCAAGCATTTCGCTTGAGGCCGGCTGCGACCTGGTGTGTTACCTTGGTTGGGAGAACCAGCAGCCGTATTCCGCCGGTGAACCCGAAGAACTCGTTGACGCGTCGGTCAAACGCCTCATGCGGGTGCGCTTTGAATTAGGCATGTTTGATCCGCCGCAGCTTGTCCCGTATGCCTCGATACCATACAGTGTCGTCGATTGCGAAAAACACCGGGCGCTTGCGCGCGAAACCGCGCGAAAATCAATCGTGCTTTTAAAAAACGATCGCAACCTGCTGCCGTTCGGCGATTCCCTCGGCTCCGTGGCCGTTGTCGGGCCCCATGCCCACTGGAAATCGATACTGTGGGGCAATTACAACGGCACACCCTCGTATACTGTAACGCCGTTCGAAGGCATTCAAATGAAGCTGGGGGCGGGAAAGGTATATCATGCGCAGGGATGCGGGCTCCTTGACAGTATCGATGGAGAATTTGCCCGGGCAGAATCGCTCGCGCGCAAGGCCGATGTCGTTATCGCCTGCTGCGGCCTGTCCTCGGAATCCGTCAGTCCCGTTCTTGAGGGGGAAAAGAGCGATCGCGCCGACCTCACGCTCCCCGCGGTGCAGGAAGAGCTCATCCGGCGGCTCCATGCCACCGGCACGCCGGTGGTGCTTGTGCTGATAAACGGCGGGCCGCTTGCCGTGACCTGGGCCGACAGCAATGTCGCGGCTATTGTCGAAGCCTGGTACGGCGGCCAGGAAGCGGGACGGGCGATTGCGGATGTGTTGTTCGGCGACTATAATCCGGCAGGCCGGCTTCCGTTTACCGTATATAAATCAGTTGATGACCTGCCGGATTTCAGCGATTACGCGATGGAGAGCGGACGGACGTACCGGTATTTCACCGGCGAGCCGCTGTATCCGTTCGGCTACGGGTTGAGTTACACGACCTTTGCATACGGAAACCTGTCGGTGGTTCCTTCGGCGATATCCACCGCAGATGATACGATACGGGTGACGGCGGAGGTGACAAACACGGGGCGTCGGGCGGGGGAGGAAGTGGCGCAGTTGTATGTGTCGGGGCCGTTCGCCCTTTCGGCCGGTGGGCCGGTGCGGGAGCTCAAGGGGTTCTGCCGCATTTCTCTCAATCCATCGGAAACGCGGCGGGTGACGTTTGCGGTAACGCCATACGATGTGTCGCACATCGACGACAGCGGCGGCCGTGTGTTCGAGCCCGGCGCATATACGTTTTTTGTCGGCGGAGGACAGCCCGGCGGCAGGGGGACGAAGAGCGGCGTATCAACAACAATAATTATTGGCGGCGGCGCCAGAGGATTGGAATTATAGGCGTCTTTATTTGGGCAAAGCACCGGGATCGGGGGGGGCTGGTTCCCTGCGGACTGCACGCCGCGCCGCAGGTGGTGATACAGCATGAATCGCGGTGAACAGGGAACTTATTCACCGTCTGGACGAACAATGTATACGCCTTTAAGAACCGTCGTTGGTGAACAACCGCGCCGGGGAGAAAGCCTGAGACGACGTCCCCGTATCGAATAGAAAAAGCCCAGCGGCGAGTCCGCAATCCGCCAAACGTATCTATCGGCAGGAAAAAGGTCCGTCAGAATCCGAAAAACCGGCGCCTGATGAATAGAGGGATGTGACGCGAAGGCCCGTTGACGTGCGGCCGCCGGCGCGTCGAAATTCGCGGCGCCGTCAACAATTCCCCCTTCAACGAATACGATATTCTCATCGACAAGCTGCCTGCCGTAGATATCGGTAACGCGGATGGTATAGGGACCCGGCCCCATGCCTGAGGCTTCAACGAAATAGTTGTACTCCTGGCGCTCAAGCGCGACCCAGTTTCCTTCACCGTCACGCATCTCCACGGCGGCGACCGGCGTGCGGTGGTTGAGTATCTGCACCGCGGTCCACCACGGGTTGCTGCCGTCCTTGAACCGGTACCGTATCGGCCCGGAAACCTCGCCGGCCGCGTAGCGCCACGTGATACTGACGCGGCCCCATTCGAGCGGCGCAATGAGGGCGAACGCCTGCGGGCTCATATCCACGTCACCCGCGGCGCACTCGGGACAGCGGTCGACGATACGCACGGTAACTTCGCCCTGCGGCCCGGTGATATGGATAAAGGAGCCGCAGACCGACGAATTGTCGTAATCGATCTGGTTCATGGCCGCGACCATGAGATTGTCCGGCGAGGGGTCGAACATGCAGTTCCCCCCGCCGTCGGCGTCGTAATACGTGCCCTCGCCCGCGTGCAGCACCGAGCCGTCGTCCGGCGCTGCCGGAAGGATGCGGAAGAAAAGGAGCGCCGAAAGAGCAGGAACGGTCAACAGTCGATGCATAATTCTTGCCTCATGGGCAGGGGTGACTTTCGGTCATCAGTCGATGCTCGCCTGTTCGCCGGTGCGTATTATTTCAAGCATCTCCGCGGGTGTGGACGCGCTGAACAGCCGGTCTTTAACATAGTCGCTCTCCTGCATGAGCTCCGCGATACGGACCTGCAGTTTCTGGTGAACGCGCGGCTGGCCCGCTGGCGTGACAAGAACGAAAATCAGCCGCGCTTTTTCCGCCGACGCCTCGACCGGAATGCCCCGCTCGCTTCGGATAATGAACAGCACCGGGCCGGCCAGATCGGGCAGCCGCGCGTGGGGCATCGCGAGTCCGTGGCCCAGATAGGTGCTTGCCAGACGTTCGCGTTCGGCGATAGCGCGCACAAGCGAATCGGCAGGCGCGGGAAGTTCTGTCGCGGGCGTACGGGCAATGGCCTGGCGTACGGCGTCGACGATGGAAAACGCTTCGATATTGAGCGCAATGCGCGACACGCTGAGCACGTCGGCGAGGCTTGCCGGCGGATCAGCCTCGAACTCGTCGGTCACCGTGCCGATAATTTCCTCGATGATGTCTTCCATGGTAATAAGCCCGATCCAGCGTCCTGACGAGCGCACCACGGCAAGATGGCAATGGCGGTGCTGCATGTCGGCCAGAAGCTGTTCGAGTGGCGTCGACTCATCGACTTCGAGCAGCGGACGGGCAAGCGGCGCCAAATCAGCCACGGTATCCCGCGGCCGATCCGACGGAATAAGCTGCTTGACATGCACATATCCCAGCGGCTGTTCGATGTTGTCGCCGATCAGCGGGAAGCGGGAAAACTTCCACTGCCGCACTGCCTCTTCCACCTCATGCCAGGTCATGCCGATGCGCAGGCACTGCACAGCCTGCCGCGGCCGCATAGCATCCTTTACCTTCAGTTCTCCAAGGTCGAATATGTTTTCCATGAACAGCAGCCGCCGGAAACTCATAAGCCCGCCGCTCTGGCTCCGCTCGAGGATTATGCGCAGCTCGTCCTCCGACACCTGTTCGTGGCGTGGAAGGTCGCCGATGCCGATGAGGCGCAGCACCGCCTTTGAGCATGCGGTGAGAAACCACAACGGAATGAAAAAAGCGGCATACGACCATCGCAACGGCCGGGCGGTGAAAAGCGCGGCATGACGGACTTTGCGGATGGCGATGAGCTTGGGGACCTGTTCGCCGACAAGTATATGCACGAAGCTGACAACGATGACGGCGGCTGTTGTGGATATGGTGTGCGCGAGCACCGGTCCGCCGAAACGATGGAACAGGGGCGTGAGCCGTTCGGCGGACATTTTTTCGCCGACAAATCCCAGGGCGACCGAGGCGAAGGTGATGCCGACCTGGCAGACCGAGAGGTATTCGTCGAGATTGACGTGGATGTGCTGAACCAAGCGGGCGCCGCGCCGGCCGCTGTCGACAAGCTCCTCGATCTGCGAGGCGCGGATTTTCACGATGGCGAACTCGGAGAGCACGTAGAACGCGTTCATCAGGAGAAGAAGGATGAATATCCAGAGATATATAATGACTATCATTTGCTCGTCTATCCCGGGCATGTCGAAGAACGAACCGCCGCCTTTTCGGGCTGCGCTAGAGCGGATACATCAGCTCGAAGTTGCATATCCGTGCTTCAATCCTGCCGTCGCTTCCCCGTACCGGCCCTTCCTTCGGGTCGATTGACAGCAGCAGATCGTTGTCGCCCAATAGATCCGCGCACCAGCCTACGTCTTTTGTCTTCTGCCGTACCGTATCGAACAAGCGGCGGTATTCCGGGATATCGATGATCCCTTCCGCAAGCGCTTTCTTGACGTCAATCGGCCGGCGCAGAGCGCCCCTGTGGTGCGCGACCCATTCGTCGGGACCGTTGTAATAGCCCCGAAGGATAATATAGTTGTGGCTGTCGTCGAGCGCAGGTGCGCCGTCGGGTCCCGCGATCCGCGTATGAGTTTCGTAGCGCCGCGTGTCGGTGGAGCGCTCGATTTTCACGCTTCCCGTGCGGTAAATGGCCCGGATATAAATTGTAGGCACGCCGTGCATACTTAAAAAATGGGCGATGGCCGATTCTTCAAACGGGCTGTTGTAGCCCACACGCCGGGCCCGGCCGTCGCGTTCGTCGCCAAAGGCCGTCCGGGGCGTCTCGCCCACGCGGGAGGTTTTCCAGACCAGGTGAATATTGTCTTTTGTCAAAGTGTAGTAGATGTCGCTGCCCTCGGAAAGCCGCAGGCTATGCGACGTGCGCCAGCGCTCGGGAAGAAAATAGTCGAACAGCCGGCCGTTGCGGCCCACCACCCATAGCGTCCCGCCCGTGCTTTCAACGTGGCCGCACACGTAGGGCACGCCGAAAATGTCGGCCGTGGCAAGGTGGTCGGGAAGCGGCGAGGGCACAAAGCGGTCGCGCTGATCGTCAAGATAGGTATGGCGGCGCGAGGCCTTGACTTCTTCCTCGTGCCGCGGCGTGCGGACGAGAAGTTCATAATCGACGACCGCATAGTCGCCATTTTTGACCAAGGTGCGCACGTAGGCAATCTGGCGGTCGCGGCCGCGGGAATCGTAGCGCTTTGCGATCTCTTTTACCTCCGCCAGCGCATGCTCGCCGATGATGATATGGGATGGTTTCATGTCGGCAACGGCAAAGCCTTTTTTATCCAGATCCGCTATTGATTTTCTGGTGAGCGGCCGCAAATGGCGCGCCAGGTCCTCACCCCTAAGCCCCACGTCACGCTCCAGAACCTGCACCACATCTTTTCCCTCAATCCATCGGTAGATCAGCTTGTATTG
>Ga0129299_1001485_pt1 | contig 15653 bp, 11 predicted proteins | sample ConPoolayeCmetaG_FD_94477 | JGI IMG/M metagenome (GOLD analysis project Ga0129299, IMG submission 94477) | Hot spring microbial mat communities from California, USA to study Microbial Dark Matter (Phase II) - Cone Pool mat layer C metaG ... | reverse complement strand
GACCTTCGCCAGGGAGAACGCCAGGTTCGTTCACGGGCCGGGCGCCATTGCCGTCAGAACAATCCCGGGATTGACCGTCACAATCAGGCCAGGCAACAGAATGGGCGAAGTCGGCGTGGGGGCCAGCGCTGTCAATATGCCTGGGCCGAGCGTGATGAACGGGCCAGGCGCCATGGAAGTCAGAACGCCGGGCGGTATGAGCGGCAACGATGTCACCTGGATGGTCAGGTCCTTCGAATTGTTGCCCTCGTTGCTTTCAGTGACATTGTTCAGGTAGTCCACACGCACCTGCGTGTTGTAGTTGCCGGCCTCGCTGTACGTGTAGCTCCAGTTGATCCACTTGTCCTCGCCGGGCGCCAGGTTGATGGTATCGGCGACGATGATCCAGGTCGCGCCCAATGGCCGCCAGGCGACGGCCAGGTTGACCGCCTGGGTCGCGCCTTCGTTCTTGATGCGCGCTTTCAGGTTGATTGGGTTGCCCTTCAATTGCGATGGCGGGTCCGCTTCCAGGTCTTTGACCACCAGGTCGGGCTTGTCGGCCGGACACACGCCGACGACGTTGACCGTCACGCTGCGGAAGATGTGTTCGCCGCCGGTGGTCACCGCTTCCAGGTTGTAGGTGGTGTTGGTGCACGGACAGACCGACTTCTCTTTATAGCCGCCGACGATGGCTTCGCCGTCCAGCCAGCCGGCCGCCACGTTCTGGATCAGGGCGCGCACCGTGGTACAGTTGCCGGCGGTGACGAGCAGGCTATCGGCCGTCAACTGCACGACCGGGCCCGGCGGCGGAGGCGACGTCGGCGTGACAGTTGGCGTGGCCGTGCTGGGCGGCGGCACCTGAATCAGCACGGTGAGGCTCTGGCCGAACAGCTCGCCAGTGTTGCTCACCATGCGCCAGATGCCTTTGTAGATGCCGGGCGCAGGCGGGGCGTACATCGTCACGGTCACATCGGCGACGCCGCCGGGCGCCGTCGGTACGACGGCCTGGCTGTCCGGCGCGCCCATCTTGTCGCCGGAGACGAACCGGAGCTGGTACCCGACCTGCCACGGACAGGTGCCGCTGTTGCGAATACGCCAGGTCTTGTCTATCCTCGCGCCAGGCGCGAACACGGAGTTGTCAGGCACAGTCACATCGGCGACGAACGCGCTGTTGTTGACACAGGTGGGCGCAGCAGTAGTTGCCATAACGACCGCTGGCGTCGTCGGAGTAGCTTCAGTCGCCGGTGTCACCGTGCCCGCCGGCGCGGCGCCGACGACGTTGATGACGACGCTGAACGGCTCGCTCATCTTGCCGTCCACGTTGAAGGCCCGCAGGGAAAGCGTGTGCAGCCCGCCAGACTGAGGCGTCCAGGTTTGCTGAACGAGCATCTCCTTCTGACCCTCTGGCGAACCGCTGGGGATCATCGCTTCGAGCGCATTATTGACCCAGAATTCGACCCGCGCGACGCCTTTCGGGTCCTTGACCGAGGCGAGGATGGTCAAGGGTTGGCCGACCTGCACCTGCGAACCGGCGAGCGGCTGTTGAATGCTGACTTTGGGGCCGGCCTGAGATGGGAGTACCAGCAGGAGCAACACACCGGCGATCACGACCAGGCCGAGTACAGCGGCCAGGCCGAGACCCACCCAGAGCGCAGTGTTGCTCTTCCGCCGGGCTGGCGGTATCGGGATGGTGCCGACGCCCATGCTGGTGGGGCCCGCAGCAATGCCAGCAGGCGGCGGGCTGGGGCGCATGTACGTCTCGCCATGCGAGGTCATGCCGGTCGTGCCTTTGAAGGTCAGGATGACATCGCCCAGCCCGATGACATCGCCATCGCGCAGGGGACATGGCCCGGTCAGCCGCACGCCGTTGACGGTGGTGCCGTTCGCGCTGCCCAGGTCGCGGATGACGAACTGGTTGTTCTCCCAGGTGATGGTGGCGTGGTTGCGCGAGACTTGCTGGTCCTGGATCGCTATATCATTGTCGGGCAGACGGCCAATGGTGACAGAGTCTTTGTTGACCGTGAATCTCTGCCCTGCGGAGGGGCCCTGCCTCATCGTCAGGGTAACGGAACGGGGCGGTTGGTTGCCTGTAACCGTTTCACTACTGTTCTGACTCATTTCACACCTCCTCAATGGGCGCCTGTCCGGAGGTTCAGTCGTCAGGGCGGCGACCTATACAGCCAAAGTCGGCCCTGTCGCCTGGCTTCGGACAGGCTACTAAGAAACTACCAAGCCACTGCGAGCGAAGCGAAGCAATCTCCAGGTTGGCGGCTGTAGCATAGGGCCTCGTGCCCGTTACGCCCACAAGGGGCTATGCTACGCGGTCTTCTCGCGCAATGACACCCGGCGGCTGTTTCTCCCCCCGTAAGCGGCGCGCCCGCGCGCCGTGGGGGATCTCAGAATGATCAGAGGGTATGAAGAACAGCGTCATGGTTCGGATACCTCGATTGTTAACGTTCGAGTATTGTTCCCCTCGTTCGCTTCGTCTAGCTCGTTGGTATAGTCCACTTTGGCGAAGGACTCGAATTCACCCGCTTCGGGGTAGGCATATTCAACGAATGGTTTCCAATCCTTGCTCTCGCCGGGAGCGAGTTCATCAACTCGTTTGGTGAAGACGGTCTCGGAGCCTTCTCCTTTCGGCAGCCAGGCCACAACGAAGTCCCTGGCCGGTTCACTGCCCACGTTCTTGATCTTTATGCGTATCTGGATAGTTTCTCCTTTTTTCGCTTTGGGTTCCCTGTCCATCACCTGGAACTCGCGGATCTCCAAGTCTGGTTTGGGCACAATGCAGGTGCCCTCTACCTGAACGGTGGTATCCCTTTCTTCTCGTTTGCCGCCCGGCAAATCCACGGTCAGGACGTATCTGGTGTTTTCACACGGGCAGACCCGCTTCTCCCTGTAGCCACCGGCTATCGGCTCGCCGTCCAGCCAGGCTGCCTTGACGCCTTCCACCTGGGCGCGGACGGTAGTGCACTCGCCTGCATTGACACGGTCTGGGTCGGCCCAGATGACGATGACCGGCCCCGGCAGCGGCGTGAAAGTCGGCGTGGCGACTGGCGTAGGCGTATCGGGCGACGGGATCTGGATGACGATGGTGAAACGTCCCCCGAATGGCTGGCCGCTGGGATCAACCATACGCCAGACGCCGGTGTGCACGCCGTAGCTACGGGGCGCGTACATGGTCACGGTCACGTCTGTTGTCCCGCCCGGTGCAGTGGGCACGACCGGCTGACTGTCCGGCGCGCCCATTTTGTTGCCGGACGAGAAAACCAGCCGATAGCCTGGCCCCCACGGGCAGGTGCCGCTGTTGCGGATGCGCCAGGTTTTGTCTATCCGCGCGCCAGGCTGAAAGATCGTATTGTCGGGGACAGTGACGTCGGCGACAAAGGCGGCATCGTTGGTACACGATTGCGGCGTGAACGTGGGCGTCAGCAGGACGATGGGCGTGTTCGTCGGCGGCGGGGTCGCCAGCGCCAGGAACGCGGCTGTCGGAGTGGGCGACGGCTGTTGCGACGGCGCCGGCTGTACGCGGGGAATATCCACGACGCCCACTGTGATGTTGGCCGGTTCGCTGACGTTGCCTGCGACGTTGTAGGCCTTGAGCGAGATGTTATGAAGGCCGCCGCTGGTTGGCGTCCACGGATACTGCACCGGCAATACAGGTTGCCCGGCCGGGCTGTTGCTGGTAATATTCGCGCTCAACACGCCGTTGATCCAAACCTCGACTCGGCTGACGCCCTTGCGGTCCGAGGCAGATGCCAGAATGAGCACCGGCTCGCCGACTCTGGCCTGAGAGCCATTCAGCGGTTGTTGGACGGCCAGTTCCGGAACGGATGGCGTCTGGCTGAAAACCAGCAGTACGATGACCACCGTGAAGATGAGAGCCAAGAAGATGGCGAGGCTGACCCCGATCAGAATGGGCCACAGGATTCCGACACTGCCGTTGTCGCGGCGCTTGCCGACGGGGGTGGAATCCATCCCGATTGTGCTCGCCGGCTGGGCCGCCCTTACTTGCCTGGACGACCAGGTCGGATCATTCCTCGGGGCGGCTGTGCGATAGGGGACTCTGCTGGCCCCCCTGCTTTCCGAATCTATCCCTGCACCGGGTCCCTGGAAGGTCAACAGGATCTCGCCGAGGCCGATGACATCGCCGTCTCGTAAGGGGCAGGGCGCGGAAATGAGCACGCCGTTTACTGTGGTACCGTTGGCACTGCCCAGGTCTCGGATGAAAAATTGCTCATTCTCCCACGTAATTGTAGCATGGTGGCGAGAGACCTGCTGGTCGGGTATGGAGACATCGTTGGCTGGCAGCCTGCCAATGGTGATATTCCCCTTTCGGATAATGAACCGCTGGCCTGGCTTGGGCCCTTGTCGCATGGTGAGGACAGCGTAAGGGGAAGGGTCGCCGACAGATGCGCGACTGCCCCAGCCACTATTCTCGCCGTTTCTCATGACTCATCACCTCCAAAGCGGGATGAAGGGTGTGCGATGTGTTTCTATGGACATTGTAACAAATAAACTGCCGCATGTCAAAGATTTTGCATATTGTAAAATTTGAATACCAGAGGAAGTGAGGTTATAGTAATAGGTGTGTGCGACGCCGTTGACCGCGGCCAGTTGTGGGAGGTGGCCCGATGCTAGTAACCCGTGAGATCTTTGAGGCAGCCGAGTCGGAACGCTTGGCGCCCTATGCGATGTCCAGCCGTCAATCCAGAGGGAGACGCTATCCGGAAGAAGAAGCACCTTATCGTTCCATTTTTGCCCGCGACCGAGACCGAATCATCCATACCACAGCGTTTCGCCGATTGGAATACAAGACCCAGGTGTTCGTAAACTCAGAAGGAGATCATTACCGTACTCGCTTAACCCATACTTTGGAGGTGGCGCAAATCGGGCGGAGCATCGCCCGGGCGCTGGGAGCAAATGAAGACCTGGTCGAGGCCATTGCGCTGGCCCATGACCTGGGCCATACCCCCTTCGGCCATGCTGGGGAACAGGTGCTGCACGAACTGATGGCCGGGCACGGCGGCTTCGATCACAATCGCCAGGGATTGCGGATTGTGGACGAACTGGAACGGCGCTATCCCCACTTCCCAGGCTTGAACCTGACCTGGGAGGTGCGAGAGGGTATCATCAAGCATGAGACCGATTACGACCGGTGCATTGCCGATGGCTTTGAGCCCGAGCTGAAGGGGACAATCGAGGCGCAGGTCGTGAATGTGGCCGACGAAATCGCCTACAACAGCCATGACCTGGACGATGGCCTGCGAGCTGGCATCCTCTCGCCCGCTGCGCTCAAGGGCATTGACTTGTGGGACGAGGCGACAGACGATGTCGGCTTTCGGGCGGATGGGCCGCTGACCGACCAGGCGCGCTATGGCATCGTGCGTTATCTGATCCGCCGCGAAGTGGAAGACGTGATCCAGGAGACCGACCTGCGCCTGACCGCCGGGAAAATTGACTCTGTGGATAAAGTGAGAAGGTCAGGCCACAATCTCGTACAGTTCTCGGCGGAGATGAGGGAAAAGAACCGACACTTGAAGGCCTGCTTGCTCAATAACTTCTACCTGGACTATCGCCTGGTGCGCAGGACGATGAAGGCCCAGTACGTGCTGCGCCGTTTGTTTGAGTCCTACTGTAAGGAACCCAAACAACTGCCGACGGACGTACAGGATGCCATAGAGACGCGAGGGCTGCATCGAGCTGTCTGCGACTATATCGCCGGTATGACCGACCGCTATGCGGCCCAAGAATACAACAAGCTGTTCGATGTGGCCGAATGGATGTAGTAGTAGGCGCGATAGCACGCCCCTCCACCATTCTGAGCTCCCCCACGGCGCGTGGGCGCGCCGCTCTTTGGGGGAAGAAACAGCACTGGGTGTCATTGCTTCGTCGGCCCGTAGGGCGACGAGGCAATGTAGCGTAGCCCCTTGTGGGCGTGACGGGCACAAGGCACGGGCACGAGGCCCTATGCTACGGCCGCCAACCCGGAGATTGCTTCGCTTCGCTCGCAATGACCGGAGGGGGACGCCCCCAATGAGCGGCGTGTCCCATCGGGCAGGCCGACGATGCGCGGGCGGTCCACAGGTTGACAGGTCAGGCCGAAAGCCCGGCTTGCTGCTCTCTCACAATCAGTTCTACGGTGAGATTCTCAAAGTAGCTGTTAGGTCGCTCGTCTTCCTTGCCGTACTCACAGCCTATAACCCGCGCTTCCATGGCGAGCGCATCTGTCTTCAGGCCAAAGGTCTGGCCTGTCGCAGCCAATAGGACCTCGCCCTTGGCGGCCATCTTGCTTCGTAAGTCAGGGTCATTGAAAGCGAATTCGCTCGTCAGGACTTTGGTGATGGTGCGAATGTCGCTTTTATCGAAAAGCCATACTTCAAGGGCGGTTACTTTGCTTGGCACGCCACCCTCCTCCAGACTTTCCGAGATGCCGACCCCGCATTCGCCGAGGAAGTCGCCTGCTGCCGTTTCGATGCTGAACGATTCATCATAATGGTCATCGCCAAAGGTGTATTTCGTGACGAAATGGCCCAATGCCGTTTCGTCCCTTTTTATCTCAGGGGCCAACTTCCCCCCTGTCACCGATTTGGGAACGGCCGGCTTCGACTTTCTTCGGCGCAAGTCAATGATAAACAGAACCGCAGCGATGACAATCAGAATGACGATCAGGCCGATACATATCTGCACGATGCTCATGATTGAGAAACCGGCCGCTCGTGGCAAAGCCTCTGGCGGTTTGGACGGCGCAGAGGGCGGAACTTCCGCAGGCAGAGCTACCGTTGGCGCCGCGGCGGGTGAAGCCATGCTCAACGCACTCGCCAGGTCCTCAACGCGCTGGGCCTGCTCAATCTGCCCTTGGTTCCTCAGCTTGGTTGAAAGGTTCGCGATCAGCACCGCCAGCTCACTGTCGTTCCAGCCCTTAAGCCGGTCTTTGGCCTCCAGCGCGTTGCCAGTCAGTCGGTAGGAATCGGCCAGCATGGAGAGGTACTGTTCTTTCTCAGGCAAGCTGAGCTCATAACTGTGCGATTCGCCGGTATACTGCACCGGCCAGATCACATAACCCATAACCCACCAGCCGAAGAGACAGCCGACCACTGAAAAAACGACCAGGAACAAGATTGGTTTGCTTTTAATCACATCTCGTAGGATATCGAGCGGTTTCATCTCTTCTTCACCTCAATTCTTGAACGGCCTGGTTAAAATCAGTACCAACGGTAAACCCATCAACACTATTTTAGCACAGATTTCATCAATGTGCAAGTACTCAATTGACTTAAAATTGACCTTCTGAGATAAATGGTGAGGCCGCCCATATATCCTGCTTGACAGAAGGCGAACCGCATGGTATCCTTCTTTACCAGTGGTAGTCCTTTTTCCGTCGGCCACGTTCGCGAGAGGATGTGAGAGTGAACGAAGAGTCGTTGGAGATGAACGGCGACAGTCTCTGGCCAGCGGGCCATGTCCTTTGTAGCCGGTATGTGATAGACCGTGTCATGATGCGTCGGCCCTTGCTGGTGAGCTATCGGGCCTTCGACCTGGCGCGTTCAAAGCCGGTGGTCCTGCAGGCTCTGGACGAGACCCTCGTTCGCGATCCGGCCCTGATGCCGCGCTTGCGTGAGGAAGCGAGCCGGGCCCAAAAGTTGGCTCACGACCATGTCGTCGCCTTCCATGGACTGGAGGAAGACGGGCCGCACGTGTTCGCCGTGCGAGATTATGTGGACGGCCTGGTTCTGGCCGAGTATCTGGCGGAAACCAATCGACCGCTGGTTTTCTATGAGGCGCTGCAAATCATCGAACAGGCTGGCCGCGCTTTACATTATGCCCACAGTGCCGGAATTCTGCACCGGGCCCTCAACTTGCAGAGCATTGTGTTAAGTTGTGATGGGCAGGTATTGGTGCGCGGCCTGGCGCTGCCCAGCCTCATCGGCATTTCTGGCGAAAGCGACTTCGACCCGCATTACCTGTCGCCGGAGCAATGTCTCGGGCGGAAGATCGATCACCGCGCTGACCTCTACTCGCTGGCTGCCATCGCGTATCGGCTGTATGTCGGACGGCCCCCTTTCCTCAGCAATGAAGCGGACGGAGATGCCGCAGCGGGGTGGAAGAGAATCTGCTGGCAGCATGTCCATTCCCCCCCGCCGTTCGCCAGCACGGTGAACCGTGATGTACCTAAAGAAATTAGCTGGGTCTTGAGCAAAGCCCTGGCCAAGCGTCCGGAGGAGAGATTCCGCTCTACCGCTGAGTTCACCGCAGTCATGAAACGTGCCTGGCGAGAAGCGGGTTTGGACCCGGAGGCGATGTGCGTTGAGCCGCCCTCATGGATCAGAGAGCCCGAGTTCATTTCCCCACCCAAACCACTCCGGGTTCGCCCGACGGCGCAGACGATGGGCCGTCAGCCGATACCCACTGTGAAGGCAACATCGCCGCAGCAAAAGGTCTCTCTTTTCTGGCTGGGCGGGCTGGCGTTGGTTGTTTTGGCGGTATGGACCGTCCTGCTGGCTGTCTTGCTTGACAACAATGCGCGCGAGCAGGCCAGCATGGTGTTCGGCCAAAGGCCGCCCGTAGACGCCGGTGTCACCGGCTTCTACGAACTGCCTACCTGGACGCCGCCCATCATTCCGACGCCGACCGGCACGCGCGTCAGCCTGGGCGTCAACGTGGCCGAGTTTGCAGCCCCGCCGGCGGCTGTCCCCGCTGGCCTGCCGTTCAACGGGTTGCGGCCTCTTTCGGGTGAGTTCAACTGGGCTGGTTATGTGAGCAGCGTCAAATGGCGCGCATACACTGAGCCGCGCTTTGGCTACGCACTGGTGTATCCCGACGGCTGGGAAATTGAGCCCGGACAGAATGTGTTGCGGCTGTACATGCCGGAACGCGACGTGGGCGTGGCGATTTGTGCTTGTGGGACGCGCGTGGCCGACGCCAGCCAGTGGGCCGCGCGGGTGCTCGACATTTTGCGCAACGACTTTCCAGGTCTGCAACAATTGGAACAGCGCGTTTATCAGCCCGGCTGGCTGGCGACCGCCGCCCGCGCGCCGCAGGAGGGCGATGACGAAATCCAGATCGCCATACTGAGCTCCGGGCAGGCCCAGCGCGGTTATGCGGTTGTCTTCGTGGCCTGGGCTTCGGATTGGCAAGGAGTGAAGCCGATATTTGACCAGATGGCGCAAAACGCGCGTTTCCCATAGGTTGGACGGAGGTGTGCGACATGGTGCGGTTTCAGGTGATTCGGCTGGCAATCAGGCGTATAGGGCGAGCGGTCCTGTGGTTTGGGGTGGCCCTTCTCCTCGGCAGTGGTTTGCTGCCGGCCACCCAGGCAGGGGCCGACTGTGGCTGGCGCGCGGCTAACAGATGGCCAGGCTACAACGTTATAGCCCAAGAGGAGCCGACTGCCGAGCCGGCGACCGACACGCCAGTGCCAACCGACACGCCAGTGCCGACCGACACGCCGGTGCCGACCGATACACCAGCCCCCACCAATACACCGCTTCCGACCGACACGCCAGTTCCCACCAATACGCCAGCCCCAACCCATACGCCTACTGCGACCGTGCCGCCAACGCCGACGAATACGCCACGGCCGACCAGGACGCCGACTCCGACCAAAACGCCGACGCGCCCGCCCCTGCCCATCATCGCGCGGTTTGTGGCCGACAGGTATACAGTGCGGCAGGGAGAGGCGGTCGTTTTGGAGTGGGAGGTGAAAGGGCCGACGACGTTGGTGGAAATTATCCCCGGCTGGGAAGGCGGCGTGCCCAACGTCGGTTCGGTGACGGCTTATCCGATGACCAGTCTGTCATATCGGCTACATGCGTGCAACCAGGACCGCTGTACGGATCAGTCTGTCTTGATCCAGGTTGGCCCAGCGTTGCCCACCGCGCCTCCCGCGCCAACAGAAACGCCGACCAACACCCCCTCTCCCACGCCGCGGCCGTTGCGGGCCCGACAGCTCATTGACCGCCTGGCGGCGGGCTGGCCGGCCGTCTGTCCACCGTGAGGGTTGCGCCATGGTGGTCTGACGCGCTGGGGCTCTGCTTCTCACATGATAGGGCCCTTGTCACACAGCCCAGCGTATCAAATCGGGATCGAAGATGTAGTCCATCTCCGGCCGGTGCGGAGTCACGCGCAGGGTGTAGCCCTGCAGGCCACTTTTCGAATAGGTAATCGTCCCCTCGAATTCATGTCGCCCGTCGTCCAACGTGCGCGCAAATGTCATGGGCAGGTAGGTCCCATTTTGAATTTGCCCGTCGCTGTCCACGTCTCCCAGATAGATTTCAACCCGCACATCGTCGGGCGACAGTTCGCCCAGGTAGACCTGGGCGCGGATGAGGTCGCTTTGTCCCGTTTTCGTTTCGGCTGGCGCCGAAACAGATGTCTCGGCAAAGGCCACCGCTCCCCAATTGGCTCTTACCTTTCTCTTCCAGGCTGCCAGTTCTCGCGCCAGCTTGCCCTCGTCGGCCATCAACTCGTCATAACGCTCCAGGCCGGGGATGTAAAAACGTTCGGTGTATTCCTGCACCATGCGCGCGGTGTTAAAAGTTGGGCAAACCGTTGACATCGAGGCCTTGATTTTGGCGATCCACTTTCTGGGCAAACCGGTGTGATTGCGGTCGTAGAAGAGAGGGATGATCTCCTTTTCCAGCAAATCGTACAGGGCGTTGGCCTCCACGCTGTCCTGATAATCCCGGTCATCGGCGGTGTCGCCGTTGCCGATGGCCCAGCCGATTTCCGGGCTATAGGCTTCGTCCCACCAGCCGTCAAGCGTGCTGCAATTGACCACGCCGTTGATGGCCGCTTTCATGCCGCTGGTGCCGCTGGCCTCGCGGGGTCGGCGCGGGGTGTTCAGCCACAGGTCGCAGCCCTGCACCATGTAGCGTGCCAGGCTCATGTCGTAGTTTTCCAGAAAGACGATGTGACTGCGGAAAGGCTCTTTCTGGGCCTGATAGACGATCTGACGGATAAGCTGTTTGCCGGCGTCGTCGCGCGGGTGGGCCTTGCCAGCGAAGATGAATTGCACAGGCCGCTGCGGGTCTGATACAATGCGGGCCAGTCGTTCGATGTCGTGGAACAATAGATTGGCCCGCTTGTAGGTGGCAAAGCGGCGGGCAAAGCCTATCGTCAAGGCAGCCGGATTGAGAACGGCATCGGCCTGGGCGAGGTCTGCCGCCGGCGCTCCACGCTGGCGCAGTTGCCTGGTCAGCCGCTGACGGGCAATCGCCACCAGACGTTCGCGGCGACGTTCATGCGTGCGCCAGATTTCTTCGTCTGAAATGCTGTTCACGGCCTCCCATTTCTTCTGGTGGAGGGCAAATTCGCCCCAGTTCGGGCCGAGGTAGCGGGACAGCAGGTCGCCCATGTCTTGGGATATCCAGGTCTGCAAATGGACGCCATTGGTGATGGAAGTGATCGGGACGTCGTTCTCGGGCAGTTTGGGCCAGATGTTGCGCCACATTTTCTTGGAGACCTGAGCATGAAGTTTGCTGACCCCATTGATGATGGACGACAGGCGCATGGCCAGGACCGCCATGCAGAACATCTCGTTTCGGTCGTCAGGGTTTTCGCGCCCCAGCGCCAGGAACTCATCTCGCGAGAGCTTGAGCTGGCCATAATAGTCGGAGAAATAGCGGTCCATCAGGTCAACCGGAAAGCGGTCAATGCCGGCCGGCACGGTGGTGTGGGTGGTGAAGACGTTGCTGGCAACGGTGGCTTCCCGGCTCTCATCGAAGCTCATGTTGTACTTTTGCATGTGCATACGGATGCGCTCGAGCGCCAGGAAGGCGGAATGGCCTTCGTTCATGTGGCAGACGGCGGGCTGGATGCCGAGCGCGTCGAGTGCGCGCAGGCCGCCGATGCCCAACAAGATCTCCTGGCGGATGCGCATATCCAGGTCGCCGCCGTACAGCTCGTCGGATAAGTTCCTGTCTTCCGGCGAGTTGGCCGGAATGTTCGTATCGAGCATGTAGAGTGGCACGCGGCCAACCTGCGCGCGCCAGACCTGGGCCCGGACGGAGCGGCCAGGGTAATGGACGTCAATGGTCAGCGGCGAACCGTCGCTGTTGCGCTCCAGGTAGAGCGGCAGATTGTAGAAGTCGTTGATCGGGTAATCTTCTTTTTGCCAGCCGTCGGCGGTCAGGTATTGGCGGAAGTACCCTTCCTGGTAGAGCAAACCTACGCCCGCCAGAGGAATGGACAGGTCGCTGGCCGATTTCAGGTGGTCGCCGGACAGGATGCCCAGCCCGCCGGAGTAGATGGGCATGCATTCGGTCAGGCCAAACTCAGCCGAAAAGTAGGCGATGCTGGGCCGGTCATAGGTCCCGTGTGTCTGGGTATACCAGCTCAGCTTCCTGGACATGTATTCGTCGAACCGTGCACAGGCGCGGTCAAATTGGGCCAGGAATCCGTCGTTGCTCGCCGCATCTTCCAGCAGCTTCTGGTCAATAATTCCCAGCAGCTTGACCGGGTTGTGTTCCGTCTCCTCCCACAGCTCACGGGAGAGGCGTCGGAAAAGGTCTCGGGTTTCAAAATCCCATGACCACCGCAGATTGTAAGCCAGCTCTCGTAACCGTTCGATGCGTTTGGGCAGTGAGGGAACCACGGTAAAGGTTTGGATGGGTCTGATCATGTCGCCTCCATTTGCGATTTTGGACGCTTATTGCTATAACAGTTGCTTGGATTAGAAGCTCCTGTCAGCATATCATTATACCACGCTCTGATTGGAGGGGCAATACGACGATAAATCACAGGTGCGTCCAGAATTTTAATGGTGAACCATGCGTGGTCTAATCGAACGATTGGGTCGGCTGCTCATTCGGCTGCTTTTCCGCCTGCAAATTGAGGGTCTGGAACGCTTTCCGCTACAGGGTCCCGTCATCATGATGGTGAACCACATCAATTTTACCGACGTGTCGGTTTTAAGCGTGATGATGCCACGCGAGCCGGTTGGCCTGGCCAAACAAGAGCTGGCCGACCATTGGCTGCTGGGGCCGATTGTGCGGCTCTACGGCGTGATTCCGATCAAGCGGGGGATGGTGGACCGTGCCGCACTGCGCCGGGCTGAGGCCCTGTTGCGCGAGGCCAAACACGTGTTGATGATCGCGCCTGAAGGACATCGAAGCGGTAGCGGGCAACTGCAATGGGCGCACGACGGCGTTGCCCTGTTGGCGGTCAGGACGGGGGCGACTGTGGCGCCGGTTGCGGTGACCGGTGTGGAAAATTTCTGGCGAAACGTGCTGCGTTTTCGCAAAACAGACATGCGAGTGATCGTAGGTCGCCCTTTCCGGTTTGTGTCCACGCAGAGCAAGCCTGACCGTGAGACGCTGCGGGCCATGACCACCGAAGCGATGTATCAGTTGGCTGCGCTGTGTCCGCCGCAGTATCGGGGAGTGTATGCCGACTTGTCTCGATTGACTACCCAACATTTGGACTTTACCCAACAGTAGGTCGGGTTTCCATACCCGACAGTCGGGTTTCCATACCCGACAGTCGGGTTTCCATACCCGACAATCGGGTTTCCATACCCGACAATCGGGTTTCCATACCCGACAATCGGGTTTCCATACCCGACAGCTATTTCGCTGGCGCCTCAAGGAGCTTGTTCAGCATCAGCGCAAACTGTGCCTTAAGCCGGCCTGGGCCGGAAAATGGGTCGAAGCCCAGCATCTCGCGGATGCGCATCTGGCGATAGTTGAGGGTGTTGCGATGAATGTAGAGTTTCCTGGCTACGCCAACATTGTCTTCGCCCGACAGACAGAGCAATTCCAGTGTTTTCAGCAGGTCTGTCCCGTTGGCGCGGTCATACGCCTTGACTGGCCCCAGCACATCTTCGACGATTTGGCGCGATTCCCGTCGCTCGGCCACCGAGTCGAGCAGAGAATACAGGTATGTGTCGCTGATGTGCACCACGTGGCCGGGCCCGAGCAATCGCTGACCGATTTCCAGGGCGCGCACGGCATCGGCGTACCCTCGATGGAGTGTGATGTAGTTGTGCTCAGGGCCGCTTACTCCAATGGACAGGTCCAACGATTGAGTCGCCGCCCCACCCGAATTCAGGTGGTTTCTGACTTCTCGCAAAATGGTTTCTGCCAGGGCGATGCTTTTCTCCTTGGCGGCGTTGGCGGAGGACAAAGGCCCTTCTGTGGCAAGCAGGATCAGAATTCGACTGCCTCTGGGCACAACCATGTTACGGCGTGACTCGCGATGAACGATGTCTTCGATCACGCGAAAGACCAGTTCCCTGGTGTGATCCATCCTTTGGCCGGCGCCATCCGTGGGCGCGCTGCCAGAGGGGTCGCTGAGGCCGATCACCATCACCGCACATTTGTCCTCGATATTGATGCCCAGGGCGAGGGCCTGACGCTTGATGATTTCCGGACTTAAACTGGATCGGCTCAACAGGTCATCGAGAAAATCTCCTTGCAATCGCCGTTCGGTCTCCCGAATGGAGATCGCTCTCATGCGTTCGAGTGCGATCGCAGTTACCCCGACCTGCAGGACATAGTCCTGGATTTCTGGGATGACCTCGCCGCAATTGAACACGACCAGGTGTCCGGTCAGGGTCCTTTCCACTTGAACGGGCCTGGATGAAATCTCGATCGCGCAACCAAGGGTTTGTTCCCAATCTCGCCTGCTCTCTTGGAGGGCATCCATCAAGCAAGTGATGTCCTGAGTCGAGGCCGCCTGGCGATATGGACGCTTCCAGCCGGCATCTGCGACTATCTGGTTGAGCAACGTCCGGCCCGCGAGGTGGTATGGGCTGGCAGCGATGATATTGAGTCGCTCGTCTACCATGAGCACCGTGCTCCTGAGGAGCTCGGACAGGGATTCGATCAGCGTTTGCAGCGATGCCCCCATCAGCACTTCATGAGTCAAACGCTCGTGAACGGATAACGCGAATTCCAGTTTCCTGGTCTGTAGTTGGAGCAGCTCGGCCAGCACCGACGTGATAATGTCGGAATATACGACACGCTTGTCGGTTGCCTCTTCGGGTATTGTGAGCAGAGGAAAGGCTAATTCCTCAGCGCGCTGAACGAGCTGATCGAGGGTATTCCCCTTGAAATAGCGGCCGATGTAGCAGATGATCAGCCCGGCGCAGCCCCGCTTCGCCAGCTCATCAATCCAGCGCAATTGAGCCTGAAGGTCATCGCGTACCGCATAGAAGGCGGTGATCAGCAGTTCGTTGCCGTTGAGCAGCAGGAAAGAGTCGTCGGTCTCCATTACATTCACCGTGCTCACGATGCGGTCGAGGCCGGCGTGTCCGCCCAGCACAACGGCTTGAGACAGGGGGGCCAATTTTAGAACTTCACGAAGCGGGATTCCAACTGTCTGTCTTGACATGGCAGAACTCCTTCTTTTCAGGCCATCATTCTAGCAGCTACAGCCAGATATGTCAACTGAGCCAGGTCGTTTGTTCACCTGCACAATCACAAGGCTTTCTGGAGGCCTTGACATTATGCATTCGCCCTATGTATTATTTACCCAAAGTGTGCTATACTTAAAGGGCGTGGGGGATGTTCATTTGCCCACTCTTCTCATCCTTGCCATCATGCACAAACCTGGTATCTGTCGAAATGATTGTCAGGCATGGGAAGCCCGCTCTCGTCAGGCTGGAAGGACGGGGAGCTCAGTTGTTCTCTTGAAATCTGCATGGCACACATCGAGGAGGAGCAATGCTAACT
>Ga0129299_1001480_pt1 | contig 15669 bp, 15 predicted proteins | sample ConPoolayeCmetaG_FD_94477 | JGI IMG/M metagenome (GOLD analysis project Ga0129299, IMG submission 94477) | Hot spring microbial mat communities from California, USA to study Microbial Dark Matter (Phase II) - Cone Pool mat layer C metaG ... | reverse complement strand
GTGAGCTCCTCCAGAGCGGCGGCGTCGATCTGGATGTTGATGCGGGTGCCTTCGCCGGCCGGGGCGGCGGCGACGCGCGAGAAGAGCAGTTCCAGACCGCTCAGCCGCCGCTGATACTGGACCACCATGGGCTTGCTCAGTTTGGCCTGCTGGGCCGCCCATTTGACGGCGTCCTCCTGATACCCGATCTGATCGACCAGGCCGTTGCCCAGCGCCTCGCGGGCGCTGAAGATTCGGCCGTCGAAGATAGCCGACTCGGAACCCTTGAGCCTGCCCTTTCGGCCGGTTTTCACGAGGTCCGTGAAGCGGGCGTAGGCGGTGTCGATGATGCCCTGGAGGTACTCGCGTTCGCGGGGCACCTCCGGCGCCAGCATCGAGCCGGCATTCTTGAAGCCCTCCCGGGGCGCGGTGAGGGTGCGGTCGGCTACGCCGATGCGCTGGGCCAGGTCGCTGAGGTTGTAGTTGGGCATCATGACGCCGATGCTGCCGGTGAGGGTAGTCTCCTCGGCGAAAATCTGATCGGCGTGGCAGGAGACGTAGTATCCGCCGCTGGCGGCCAGCCCGCCCATGGCGACGACGATCGGAATGCCGCGTTTGCTGCGCAGTTCGGAGATGCGATGGTGGATCTGATCGGAAGCGGTGACGCCGCCGCCCGGCGAGTCGACGGCGAGTACGACGGCCTTGACGTTGGCGTCATCCTCGACGCGTGCGATCCAGCGGTTCATGAGTTTGGCCGTCTGGTCGGTGATGATGCCGCTCAGGGGCAGGATGACGATCTTCTCCTGGGCGTTGCCGGGCTTCTGCACGACCTCGACGGGCGCAGCGTCGCCCAGGCTGCCCAGGCCGCTGAAGGCAAGCAGCCAGAAGTTGAGCATGATGGAGCCCAGGAAGATGGTTACGCCCAGGCTGGTGAAGACCGACCGCCAGAAGCCGCGCTGGCGGGGCGGCGGATAGGGCATCATGGGCGGCATGTACATGCCGGGCATGTAGCCGGGCGGCATCGGCGGCATTGCGCCGGGCGGTGGTGACTGAACGGCGCCCTGCGGATCGATCGGTCCCTGTCCGGGTGGTGGTTGTGGCATCATGGTGAATCTGGCCTCGTTGACAGCCGGCGTCCCCGCGACGCACACTGCTTGACCGATTATAGCCTGCGCACGGGCCGATTGAAGGGGCGAATGAGCGAATGACTGAACGCGGGGGCGAGGGGTACGGGGCAGTCTCTGCGTCGGCTGGAGCCTGGATGGCCGCGGGACACGCTGAAGCGCGGACGCAAGCCACCCGATCCCGCGGGTGTGGGGCACTGGACACGGGCGAGGACGCCCGTGCTACGTTGTGCGGCGGCGCGCTGCCAAACCCCTGGCGGCGGGGAGTGTCAAGCGCCCGGCAGCGACGCCGGATCGTCGGCGCAGTGGCGTGAGAAGAACGGAGGGGGTAGATTTGGCGCGATGGACGCAGGCACGGTTCCATTGGGCCGATGGGATGCTGCGACTTCCGCCCGGTTGAGGCGCACGGGCTGGTGGGCGGGCGCGTGGGCGGTAGTGCTGTTGTGCGCGGGCGGGTGTGTTGCGCGGTCGGCGCCGCCGTCGCGCGCGGGCCTGCCGCTGGGGCTCCAGATGGTGCGAACCGAGGAGCAGCTCCGCAAGTATCCGTTCTTCACGCTCCTCAGCTTCGAGCGCGAGGCGGACGGTGTGTTCGTGCGGGTCGACGGTCCGCCGCCGCAGGCGGATCGGTCGCGCAGCCATACGGGCCAGGTGAGCCTGCGGCTGGAAGGGGGCACGCGCGCCGCCGCGATTCAGTTGGCGGCGCTGCACAGCGGCCGCGAATGGCCCGGTCCCTGGGCGCTGGTGGGAGCGTATGTGTACGTGAACGAGCCGCAGGTCCTGACGGTCGCCGCGGAGGCCGCCGACGCGGTGCTGGTCAGCTACACGCTGCGGGTGCCGGCGGGGGCGTGGACGCCGGTGCTGCTGGATGTGGCGTCGCTGCCGCTGGCGGACGCCCGGCGCATCCAGACGCTGCGGTTGAGTTTCGACCCGCCGCCAGCCGGGGGCCTGTGGATCGACAACGTGCTGGAGATCGACAACACCACGGTACACGTGCGGACCGCCCCCGGCGGACGTTTCGGGGCCTGGAGCGTGGAGGAGCGCGGCTACCGCTTCACGGTGAGCGGCGCCGGCTTCACGCAGACGCTGGCAACGCCGGAGGCGGCCGTGGACGGGTGGGTGGCCGTGGAGATCAACGAGCTGCGGGCGCGGTTCCAGTCGCCCGATGGGTCACGCCACCGGATCATCTACTATGACGGACGTGAGTACACGGATGGCCGGCTGCGACTGCTGGCCGCGGGTGGTTACGAGGGCGCGAAGCTGGCGCAGCACGAGCGGCCGGGGCGGCTGGTTGTGCTGGGGGAGCGCGGGCGTCTGGACCGCAATGCCTCGGGTGACGCCAACAACGACGGCTACGCCGAACGGAGCGGGGCGTGGCAGGTAGTGGCCGAGGGGCCGCGGCTGGAGATGCGTCTGGAGCCGGAGGGCGGGCTGATGGTGCAGCCGATCATCGAAGTCCGCGAGCTGCCGGATGGTCCGGTGCTGGTGACGATGGAGGGGCGGCTGGTGGAGCGATTCGTGCGTCTGGAGGATGGGCGGCTGCTGGTGGAAGTGCCGGGGGTACTGGAGCGTCCAACCGTCGTGAGCGTGAGGGTCAGTCAGTAGAGGGCCCACATGCCGGCGCGGTGGCGGCGTGTGAACTCATGCGGCCATGAGTCTGCGGCGGGAGGCGCGGTTGCCGCCGGCGCGTTTGGACTCATACATGAGGGCGTCGGCCTGTTCGAGCAGCTCGTCGAGCGGCGGCGCGGCCGTTCGTTTCTGAACGTAGACGATGCCAGCGCTGAGGGTAAGACGGATGGGCGGCTTGCCGCGTCGGGCCAGAGGGGTGTTGGCGACGTTTTCGAGTACGCGGCTGACCACCAGGCAGGCATCCTCTTCACCGCAGTCGGGCAGCAGGAGGACGAACTCATCGCCGCCGAGCCGTCCGACGACGTCGTTCTGACGGCAGTTCTGGCGGATGCAGTTGACGACGGCCTTGAGGGCCTCGTCGCCGCAGGCGTGGCCCATGGTGTCGTTGAGCTGTTTGAAACGGTCCAGGTCAAGATAGACCAGAGCCAGCCCGAAACCGTAGCGGCCCGCCTGCGCCAGCAACTCCGCGGCGCGGGACTGGAAGCCGTCGCGGTTGAGGGCGCCGGTAAGGGGGTCACGGGTGGCGGCCTGCTCCAGCTCCGTCTGCTGTTTGAGAAGCTGCTGCACATCCCGACCTGCGCTGGATGCCTGGTTGAGCAGTTGCTGAACGGTTCCCACGAGGCGTGTAGTGCTGTCGGCGATCTCGCGAGTGGCGAGCTCGAGCAGTTCGGTGAGGCGCTGCTCGGGTGGCTGGCCCTGCTCGAAATAACCGTAGAGCTGATTGAACTGACTCTGAACGTCGCTGAGGAAGGTCTCGGAGTTGATGGCGCGGTCGGCGAGGAACTGCCGCAGCTCGATGGCGTCCTGGCGGTTCCAGACATTGGGCATGTGCGGGAAGAGGGAGGCGAGGTAGACCGCGTCGGCCACGTGCGCGCTGCCAAGGAACTCGTGGAGGCTCTGGCGGTTGTGGTGGAAGGCGATGGCGTCGACGAAGATGTCAGGCAGCTCCAGCTTCTGGGCAATGCTGCGGCCCAGTTCGGCGTGATCGAGGCGGAAGATGGCGCGTTCGGCCTGGAGGCGGGCCTGCCAGTCGAGGCCGGCATCCTGGAGCAGGCGGCCCATCTGGTGGCGCGCGGTGGCGAACATGACCGGCTGGGCGAAGTCCTGGAAGAGGGCGGCGGCGAAGGCCTCGTCGCCGAGTTTGGGGTCGTTCGGAGAAGCCAGACACCTGGCGGCGACGGCCTTGCACAGCGAGGCGCACCAGAACATGCGCGACTCCTCGGCGCTGAGCCTCAGCTCGTTGTGAAGGCCGGTCACACAGTAGCTGATGGCCAGGGTGCGGACGGTGCTCAGACCGAGCAGATTGACGGCCACCTGCACCCTGGTGACCTTGTTGCGGACGCCAAACCAGGAGGAGTTGGCAAGGCTCAGCAGCTTGGTGCTCAGAGAGCTGTCGGAGCTGATGACCTTGGTGTAGTCGGCGGGGTCGGCATCGGGGTCGCGGCCGAGCTGCACGAACTTCATGGCCACGGCGACGGTCGTGGGCAGGTAGGACATGCCCTCGATGCGCGCCCGCACGGCCTGCTCGAGGCGCAGCGCCTCGGAAGCGGTGGAAGGGGTGGCGTCTGCCAGAGTGCCGACGGACTGCGTCATGAACTGCTCCCGCGACCAGGAAAAATCCGACCAGCGCACGGACGCGACCCGATCCGCCGCGACGCCGGGGTGGGCGCTGCGACGGGGGTCAGGCCGGGCAAACGGGCGGCCAGCGCCGCCCTGGAGTCTATCGGTGCCCTGAGGGATGCCAATTAGCGGAGGAGCGTTTATTGTGTGAAGTCGCCACGGGCGCGCCGGGGCCGATAACGCCACGGACTCTGCGCATTTTGCGAAAGGCGATGCCGGTGCCAAAGCCGGCCGCAGGAACGGCCGATGTGCGCATGGAAGCCGGATGACCGCGCGTGCGGAACCGGGCGAACTCGACGTGGAGAGCCCGCATTGGAGCGGCGGGAAACGCGCAGGTGAAAAGCGAGATCCTGATCCCAACACGGATTCTTCTGGCGGGCGAGGCGGCGGACCTGGCGCGGGTGCTGGCCATCGCGCGCGGACAGGGCTGGAACTGCCAGAGAGCCGATACGCTTCGCGACGTGCTGCAACGCCTGCGCCGCCATCCGACCATAGACCTGGTGATCGTGGCGGCCGGCGAGGACCTGGCTGCGGCGTTGGAGCTGTGCCGGCAGATCAAGCTGGATGAGCGGACGCGCTTCGTCTCGGTGATCCTGCTGATCGGTCCGGAGCATGCCCGGCGCCGGGCGGACGCCTACGAGGCCGGCGCCGATGACTGCCTGACGGCGATCGCTCCCGAGCGGGAGATCGTCATCCGCATTCTCAAGGCCGTGCGCCTGAAGCATGCCACCGACTCGCTGGAGGACTCGGAGTCGATCATCACGGCCCTGGCCAAGGCCATCGAGGGCAAGGATGAGTACACCTGCGGGCACGTGGACCGCGTGTCGGCGTATTGCGTGGAGATCGGGCGGCGGCTGCAAGTCGGGCAGGAGGCGCTGGCGGCGCTGAAGACCGGCGGCGTGGTGCACGACATCGGCAAGATTGGCATACCCGATCACATACTGAACAAGCCGGGAAAGCTCAGCGACGGCGAGATGGCGGTGATGCGGCGCCATCCGCTGATCGGCTACGACATCCTCAAGAACCTGCGGACGTTCGGGCCGGTGCTGCCCATCGTGCGCTGGCACCACGAGCGCCCCAATGGCAGCGGCTATCCCGATGGTCTGGAGGGCGAGGCGCTGCCTCTGCTGCCGCGGATCGCCGCCGTCGCCGATGTATTCGACGCCCTGAGCACGGCGCGGCCTTACCGCGGGCCCTTTCCTCTGTCCCAGTGCCTTCAGATCATGCGCCAAAGCGCCGCCGAGGGAGATCTCGACGGCGAGGTTGTGCAGGTGTTGGCGCAGATCATCGAGGAGCAGAGTCTGGCGGGCCTGCTCGCTGCCGCGGCATAGCTTCACGGCCTGCCAGGACTGGCCGTTTCCTGGGAGTGCGTGACCGTTTCTGCGTTGGTTGGAGCCAGGATGACGCAAGCTACCAAGTCGCAAAGGTCGAAGCACGGGGCACGGGCGAAGACGCCCGTGCTACATCGCGCGCCGGCGCGGTCCCGGCTACCACCCGCGTAGACTGTCACGGGCCCGTTTCACGGGAGTCGCGGCGGTGCGCCGTAGCCGGAGGGCGGCTCGCCGGAAGCATCCTCCGTTCGCCGATCCGCCCCCCGCAGTCGGCGATCACTCCTCCTCGTCCTCTTCCTCCCTGGCCTTCTTACCGACCCGATGGTCGAACATGAACAGGGCGCCGACGTTGGTGTCGATCTTTTCGGCAATGGCGACGAACTCGTCGGTCCACTGTTCCTCCTCCACCTGTTCCTTGAGGAACCACTGGAGGTGGTTCTGGGTCGCCAGATCGTCAGCCTTGACGGCGATGGCGTACAAGGCGTTGATGGCCGCAGTGTTGCCCCGCTCCAGGGCCTGGGCGTGTTTGAGGGCGTCCAGGGCACTGGCGAACTCCTGACGCGGTGCCTCGATGGGTCCGAGTTTGGCCTCGCCGCCGCGGTCCTGCACGTAGCGCAGGATTCGCATGGCGTGCGCGTGCTCTTCGGCGGCCTGTTTCAGAAAGTAGTCGGCAAAGCCGTTGAGCGCCTGCCGCTCGAACCAGACGGATATGGCCAGATAGGCGTATTCGGCGGTCAGCTCGTGCTGAATCTGCTTGCTCAGGCCGGCCAGGACTTCCTTTTTCAGCATAGGCGGTTCTCCTTTGTTTTTTTCTGCGTCAGATCATATATGGCCGATCAGAAAAGGCGAGTCTGGGTCGGTTGGATGGTTTGCCGGGAGGCGAAGCAGACCTAAGATGACGGCCAACTGGAGCAGTGCCCCCATGAACGGTGCAAAGACGGTGCTGGTGAGCGGCGGCGCGGGTTTCATCGGATCACATCTGGCGCGCGCTTTGGTGGCGCGGGGCGATCGCGTGCGGGTGATCGACGATCTCTCGCGCGGCGACCGCTCGCGGCTGGCCGATATCGCCGGAAAAATCCAGTTCATCCACGCTTCGATCCTCGACCGGGAGGCGCTGGCCGCCGCCGTGCGCGGCGTCGACGCCATCCTCCACCAGGGGGCGTGGGTGAGCGTGGCCCATTCGGTGGAGCATCCGGCCGAGTATCACGAGATCAACGCCACGGGGACGCTGCGGGTGCTGGAGGCAGCGCGGGCGGCGGGTGTGAAACGCGTAATTTACGCCTCCAGCAGCTCGGCCTACGGTGAAAGCCCCGAGCTGCCCAAGCGCGAGAGCATGCGGGCGCTGCCCATCAGCCCGTATGCCGTCACCAAGTACACCGGCGAGCTGTACATGACGGTGTACGCGGTCGTCTATGGCCTGCAGACGCTGAGCCTGCGCTATTTCAACGTTTTCGGCCCGCATCAGGATCCCAAAAGCCTGTACGGGGCGGCGATCCCGGCGATCGTCACGCGCATGCTCAGGGGGCAGCGTCCGATCATCCACGGCGATGGCGAGCAGACGCGGGACTTCTGCTACATCGACAACGTGGTGCAGGCCAATCTCCTGGGACTCGACGCCCCGTCGCTGGGGGGCGAGGTTGTCAACATCGCCTGCGGGCAGCGCGTCAGCATCAACCAGATCTGGCGGCTGTGCAACCAGATCATGGGCACCGACATTCAGCCGGAATATGGCCCGCCGCGCCCGGGCGATGTGCGCGATTCCCTGGCCGACATCTCGCTGGCCCAGCGGGTGCTGGGGTATCGGCCGACGGTGCTGTTCGAGGAGGGTCTGCGGCGGTCCATCGCCTGGTATCGCACGCAGATGCAGGATGCTTTGGGGCCGGATCAACGCTGCCAGGGCGGCTGAAGCTGTCCGATAAGCTAAAGGTTCAAAACTGGCCTTTCCGATGAGAGAAGGGGCAAGAACTCAGTCCCCCGCGGCCGAAGGCCCGGCCGCGCCTCGACCACGGAAGGTGTCACGATGCGAACTGTTGCCATCATCAACCAGAAGGGCGGCTGCGGAAAAACCACGACGAGCATCAATCTGGCGGCATGCCTGGCCCGGCTGGGCCACAAGACGCTGCTGGTGGACATGGACCCCCAGGGTCACTGCGGCGTGGGGCTGGCGGTGCCCGAAGAGCAGATCGAGCGCACGATCTTCGACGCGCTGATCGAGGAACGCGACGGGCGGGTCGCCCGCATCAGTCAGATCGTCTGGCAGATCGCCAGCAACTTCGACCTGGCGCCCTCGAACATTCACCTGGCCGGTTTCGAGCAGCTCTTCGCCGGTCGGCCGGGGCGCGAGCAGCGGCTGGCGCTGGCGCTGGAGAGCGTAGCTGCGTCGTACGAGTGGTGCATCATCGACTGTCCGCCGAGCGTGGGTCTTCTGACGTTCAACGCCCTGCGCGCCTGCGACGAGGTGATCGTTCCGGTGGAGACGGGCTTCTTCAGCCTTCACGGGCTGGCGCGGATGATGGAGACGCTGGAGCTGATGCGCGAGCAGTGCGGGCGGGAGATCCAGATCCGCGTGCTGCCCACGCAGTACGACACGCGAACCAAGCTGGCCCGCGAGGTGCTGGCCGAGCTGCGCAGCAAGTTCCGCGACTACCTGATGCAGTCCACGATCAACTTCAACACCAAGCTGAAGGAGGCGGCCAGCTTCGGTCAGCCGATCACCGAATACGACCCGGGCAGCCGGGGGTACAAGGACTTTGTCAATCTGGCCCGTGAGCTGATGGGTCACCGGCCGATGGAGGCCGAGGCGCTGGAGGGCGAGCAGCTCTCGCGTCCGGCGGAGCTGGTGCAGCGGGCGCGGCAGCTCGCGCAGCTCACTGCGACGCAGTTCGGGCGGACCAGCACGCCGCGGCCGGCACCGGCGGCGGTTCTCGGGGCCGGTGGCATGGAGCTGGGCGGAAGCCGGCCACACGACCGCGACGTCGCCATCGACACCGTCGACGACGGCGAACAGGCGGCTCTTGAGGAGTCCCCCCTCGACGAGGCTGCGGGCGCGGAGGAGGCCGCCCGCGAGAGTCGCGACCAGGCCATCGAACGCAAGATCATGGAGTTCTACGGGGTGAAGCAGGTGGGCAACCAGGTGGTGTTCGCCACCCGCTTCGAGAATGCCAACCGCGTGGCCATCGCCGGCGACTTCAACAACTGGTCGCCGGACGCGACGCTGATGAGCGGAGGAGAGCGGCGCGGCGAGTTTCGCGCCTCGCTGCCTCTGATGCCGGGGCGCTATCGCTACCGCCTGGTGGTGGACGGGCGCTGGATGACCGACCCGAACAACAGCTACGTTGAGGCCAACCAGTTCGGCGAGCTGAACAACGTCGTGGAGGTGGAGTAGGCGGCCGCCTCAGCAGCAGCAATGGATCGTTGGCAGCTCGGAGCCAAAGGGCCGCGCGGTGTCTCATGGACGACAAGCCCAAGCAACCTCGAAGTCTCAGCGAGATCAGCCATCTGTTTCTCAGCGGCGTACGTCAGCGGCAGACCCAGGGGGCCCCGCCTCCGCTTCGCAAGCCCCCGCCGCCCGATCCGCGGCTGAGCATCGACCTGACTCCTGAAGAGTTCGCCCAGACGCTCGGTGATTCGACCGCGCGCCGCAGCATCGAGGCCCCGCCGGTCAAGGCGCTGCTGGCCTCCCATATGGGCGCACGTCATCTGGAGTGCGCCCGCCAGTACGCCCGCAACCTGGCCGCCTCCGGCAAACGTGTCGGGCTGATTGTCATCGATGTGGCCGAGTTCCAGCTCATCACCTTCGACCCGGCCGCCGGGAGCGAAGCGCAGTCCGGGTCGCCGTCGACGTGTCTTGACGCCCGTGCCATCCGCGACGCCATCAACGAACTCAACTGCGACCTGGACTGCTGGCTGCTGAGTGTGGCCAACCCGCGAGTGGCCGAGGCCCGCGCCCTGCTGCGCAACGTGGGGCACTGGATCCTGCTGAGCACTCCCGACCACGACGGCATTGTCTGCGCCTACCGCACGCTCAAGGGCCTGGCCGATCTGGGCCGGCGGCGGTTGTCGGTGGCCGCCGTCGATGCCCGCGAGCCGGCGCAGGCCCAGCGCGTCTTCCAGAAGCTCTCAAGCGTGTGCGCGCAGTTCATCTCATGGACGGTCGAGCCGGAGCCGCCCATCGGCAGCGACCTTCAGGTCGGAGAATGCCAGGTCATGTGCTGCCGCACCGAACACGACAAGGCCCAACTGGCCTCCGCGGCCCACTGGCAGATCGTGGCGGAGCTGGTGAACGAGGCCGCCTCGCACGCCGAGGAGGAGCCGCCGGCGCCGATTGACGCCGCGCCGCCAGCTCCCGCCGCCGCCGAGGCCGGCCCTGCGCAATCGCCCCAGCCGCATGAGACAATCGCCGACGCCATGCCTGCGACCCGGCCCTTCGCCTCCGTGGGGCCGCAGGATGAGGGTCCAGCGCCGGCGCCGTTTCGCCCCGCCCCTCTCATGCCCGAAGTTGTGGATTTGGCCGACGGCAACAGCGAGGAGTCGATCGTCAGTGCCGTGCTGCGCCACTCAATCAACGAGGTCATCGAGTGTCCGATTCGGCCGCCGATGTGTCCGCAGGCGCGACTGGGCGTGAGCCGCGAGAGACGGATCATCCTCATTGCGGTGGCCGGCCACGGCCTGGGGGCGCTGAAGGCCATTGGTCAGGCGTATCGCTGGGTGAACGAAAACCGCGCCCTGCTGGCGATGGCGCTGCCGCAGTTTGCCCTGGACGCGCATCAGCTTCCCCACCTGCGTCTGCTGGTCGACCATGCCGACGTGAACGCGGAGGTGCTGGCCCCGATGTTCCAGGTGAGCACCGTGAGCATCCACACATATCGCCGGGTTCGCTGGGGGCAGCGGACGGGGCTGCTGCTGGATGCGGCCTGAGGGCTGCGGATTGTCGATGGTCGGCAACCTGACAACCTGAAATCTCCGTCCCGCCACTTGACAAAGACAAGGCAGACTGTAGAGTTTTCGTTCCCATCGCGCTGGGCGTGATGGGCAGCGGTCTTGTTGACCTGTGCTCGGGGGCTGACTGGCACGAGACTTATATGACCGGCGATCGGATCAGGATCAGGATGGAAGGCTACGACTACCGGGCGTTGGACGCCTCGGCGAAGGAAATCGTCGAGCATGCCAAGCGGACCAACGCGCGCGTGTGCGGCCCGATACCTCTGCCGACCCGCATCGAGCGGTACACGGTGCTCCGCAGCCCCCACATCGACAAGAAATCCCGCGAGCAGTTCGAGATGCGCACGCACAAGCGCGTCATCGACATTTTCGAGCCGACGGCCCGTACTATCGAGGCGCTGAACCGCCTGGTTGTGCCGGCCGGCGTGTTCGTCAAGATCAAGGCCTGATTTTTCTGTATCTGCATGTGCCCCTGCCACAAGGGGCACTTTGATTCGCCGAAGCGTGAGGTTCAGCCAAGAACCGATCCCCCCCGACGGGTCACGCTTCGAGGAGTTGTACTGTCGTAACTGGAGCGGACACGAGGCGCCGGACCGGTTTTCGCCTCCTGTGCCCGACATGAGCATGACACCCGCATTGCTGGGCCGAAAACTTGGAATGACCCGCATTTACGACCAGAAGGGAACGATTGTTCCCGTGACGGTCGTGCAGGCGGGACCGTGCGCCGTTACCCAGGTCAAGACCGTGGAGAGCGACGGCTATAACGCCGTCCAACTGGGCTTCGAGGACGTGCGGCCGCGATACAGCACCATGCCGCTGATCGGGCACGCCGCCCGGGCCGGGACGACGCCCAAGCGCTTTTTCCGGGAGATCCGCCTGCGCGACAAGTCGGACCTGGAGCCGGGGGCGACGGTGAATGTCGAGCTGTTCAAGGACGTGCAGTTCGTGGACGTGATCGGGCGCAGCAAGGGCAAGGGTTTCCAGGGCGTGATGAAACGGCACCATTTCGGCGGTCAGCCCGCCTCCCACGGCACGGAGCGCAAGCACCGCTCGCCGGGGTCGATCGCCTCTCGTGCGACCTGGCGCGGTCAGTGCGGCAAGCCCAAAAAGGGTGTGCGCATGGCCGGCCACATGGGCGACCGGCGCGTGACCACCCGCAACCACCCTCTCGTCAAGATCGATCCCGAAAAGAACCTGCTGCTGATCAAAGGGGCCCTTCCCGGGCCCAACGGGTCGCTGCTGCTGGTGCGCAAGAGCATAACCGCCCGCACCGGGCCCGTTGAAGCGGAGGCCAGGCAATGATCGAAATACCCGTCTATAATCAGGCCGGCCAGGAAGTGGAGAAGTTCCAGCTTGACGAGTCGAAGCTGGGCGGACAGGTGCGTTTGGCCCTGCTCAAGCAGGCGATCGTAATGTATCACGCCAACCAGCGTCAGGGGACGGTTCGGACGCTGGCCCGCGGCGAGGTGGCCGGCTCGACGCGTAAGATTTACCGCCAGAAGGGCACCGGAAACGCCCGCATGGGGACCATCCGCCAGCCCGTCCGCAAGGGCGGTGGGCACGCCAAGCAGAAGCGTCCCAAGGACTGGCGGCTGGCCATGCCGAAGAAGGCCCGGCGGCTGGCGCGCGACAGCGCGCTGCTGTCCAAGATTCAGAGCAGCGAAATCCGCGTGCTGGATGACATCAGGCTGGAGCAGCCCAAGACCAGGGAAGTGGCGCGGATTTTCAAGGCTCTGGGGATTTCCTCAAGCTGCCTGGTGGCGCTGCCGCAGCACGATCCGATTATCGAGCGCTGCTCGCGCAACCTGGCGCGGACCAGGCTGACGACGGTGGCCCAGCTCAACGCCTGGGACATTCTCCAGAACCGGCTGCTGCTGACGACCAAGGCCGCACTGCAGCAGATGCTGGCGTAAGGAACCGAGCCATGGACGAAACCAACGTCATCATCAGGCCGCTGATCACTGAAAAGAGCACGCACCAGCAGGCGACGCGAAACGCCTATGCGTTCGAGGTGAATCCGTCGGCCAACAAGCAGCAGATCCGCCAGGCGGTGGAGAAGCTCTACTCGGTGAAGGTCACGGACGTGCGCACCATGAACCGCAAGGGCAAGCCGCGGCGCGGTCGCTACCGGATGACGCGGACGCGCAACTGGAAGCGGGCGGTGGTGGTACTGGATGAGAACTCGAGGATCGATCTGTTCTGAGCCGACGGCGAGGTGAGTCATGCCCATCAAGTTCTACAAGCCGACCAGCCCCGGACGACGCGCCGGCAGCGTGCTGGACTATGCCGCCGAGCTGACGAAGTTCGAGCCGGAAAAGTCCCTGCTGGTCCCCAGGCGCCGCGCCAACGGCCGCAACCATCACGGCGTGATAACGGCCAAGCACCGCGGGGGCGGCAACAAGAAGCAGTACCGGCTGATCGACTTCAAGCGCCGCAAGGACGGCGTGCCCGCCAGGGTACTGGGCATCGAGTATGACCCCAACCGCAGTTGCTTCATCGCCCTGATCCAGTACGAGGACGGCGAGAAGTCCTACATCCTGGCCCCCAAGGGACTTCAGGTGAACCAGGTGGTGCAGAGCGGGCCTTCGGCGCCGCCGGAGATCGGCAACTGCATGCCGCTGGCGAACATTCCGGTCGGCCTGGAAATCCACAACATCGAGATGAACCCCGGCCAGGGCGGCAAGCTGGTGCGCAGCGCCGGCGGCGTGGCCCGGCTGGGGGCCAAGGAAGGCGAGTGGGCGGTGATCATTCTGCCGTCGGGCGAGATGCGGCGCGTCCGCAGCGCCTGCAGGGCGACGATCGGCCAGCTCGGCAACCTGGACTGGATCAACGTGAGCATCGGCAAGGCCGGGCGCAGCCGCCACATGGGCATCCGTCCCCACACGCGTGCCAAGGCGATGAACCCCATCGACCACCCGCTGGGCGGCGGTGAGGGCCGGGCCAATGGCGGCCGCCATCCGTGCAGCCGCACGGGCGTGCTGGCCAAGGGCGGCATTACGCGAAGCCCGCGGAAGAACAGCGAGAAGCTGATCCTCAGACGGCGCAAGTTCGGCACGCACCAGCAGCGGCCGCAGACGGTGAACCTGTGACGGAGTCGCCAGTTGCCGGCTGCCGGTCCTGGCGCCCGGCCCTGGACTGCCGGCAACTGACAACTGACAACTGGCAACCAGCATGAGCAGAAGCGCAAAAAAAGGTCCGTTTGTGAACGAGAAGCTGTTCCGGAAGATCTCGAAGATGAACGAGGACCGGATCAAACAGCCTGTTAAGACCTGGGCGCGGGCCTGCACGATTATCCCCGAGTTCGTGGGCCACACGTTCGAGGTGCACAACGGCAACAAGTTCATCCGCGTGTTCGTGCAGGAAGACATGGTTGGACACAAGCTGGGCGAATTCGCCCCGACGCGGACGTTCCGCGGCCACAGCGGTCGCAAGGCCGCCGCGCCCGGAGCGGCCGCTTCCTGAGGCGGTGACTCGGGCGCTGCCGCGATCGTCGCCGCTTTGAGTTGAAGGTGTGACATGCCATTCGTAGCCAAACATCGCTTCGCCCGTATCGCTCCGCGGAAGGCCCGGCTGGTGATGGACCTGATCCGCGGGCGGCCGGTGAATGAGGCGTTGACGCTGCTGCAGTTCAGCAGCAAGCGGGCGGCGGTTCTGATCGACCAGGTCATCCGTTCGGCGGTGGCCAACGCGACGGAGCAGGAGGCGGATGCGGAGAAGCTGTACGTGAAGGAGTGCTGGGTCGATCCCGGTCCGATCATTAAGCGGTTTCAGCCGAAGGACCGGGGCAAGGCGTATCCGATCCAGAAGAAGACCAGCCACCTGGTGATATCGCTGGAGCAGAAGCAAGAGCCGGAGCAGAAGAAGCAATAGACATGGCCGGGCAGGTCCGCCCGCCGGCAGCAAGGTGTTGAATATGGGTCAGAAGGTCAATCCGCTGGGCTTTCGCGTAGGGATCACCGAGGACTGGAAGTCCAAGTGGTACGCCCCCAAACACGCCTTTGGCGAGTTTCTGGGCGAGGATTTCCGCATCCGGCGGTACATCGACGAGAAGCTCAACCGCCGCCCCCCCTTCGCCGCCGTCAGCGACGTGCTCATCGAGCGGACGCGCGAGGAGGTGAAGGTCACTGTCAAGACGGCCCGGCCGGGGCTGGTCATCGGTCCCAAAGGCGCGGAGGTGGACAAGCTCCGCGAGGAGCTGGAGGACCTGATCAAGCGCAAGGTCGGTCCGATCACGGTGATCGAGATCAAGAACCCGGATCTCAACGCCCAGCTCGTGGCCGAGGCGATTGCCGAACAGCTCAAGAAGCGAGCCAGCTTCCGCCGCGTGATGAAGCAGCGGGCCGAGGCGACGATGGCGGCGGGCGCCAAAGGCATCAAGATTCAGGTGAGCGGCCGCCTGGGAGGTGCCGAGATCGCCCGCTCGGAGCACACGGTGATGGGATCGATCCCGCTGACCACGCTTCAGGCGAACGTGGACTACGGATACGCGATTGCGTTCACGACATACGGGACGATCGGCGTCAAGGTCTGGATCTACCGCGGCATCTACGGGCAGGAGGTGCAGGAGACGGACGTGCGACCCGGCGGAGCCATAAGACGAGGAAGACGGTAGGAATTTCCGATTTTTGATTCGCGGCTTCAATCGCAAATCGCCAATCAAAAATCGCAAATCGAACACTGAGGTGTTAAATGCCCCTGATGCCCAAGCGTGTGAAGTTCCGCAAGAGCCAGCGCGGCAGGATGAAAGGCAACGCCACGCGCGGGAACACGGTGGCTTTCGGCGAGTACGGCCTGCAGGCGATGGAACGGGCATGGATCACCGCCCGGCAGATCGAGGCCGGGCGCGTGGCCGTCAGCCACTACCTGCATCGCGAAGGCCGCATGTTCATCCGCATCTTCCCGCACAAGCCGGTGTCGGCCAAGCCTCTGGAGGTGCGCATGGGCACCGGCAAGGGCGAGCCGGAATACTGGACCGCCGTGGTGAAGCCCGGGACGATCATGTTCGAGATCAGCGGCGTGGACGAGCCGACGGCGCGACGGGCGCTGGC
>Ga0129299_1001479_pt1 | contig 15672 bp, 8 predicted proteins | sample ConPoolayeCmetaG_FD_94477 | JGI IMG/M metagenome (GOLD analysis project Ga0129299, IMG submission 94477) | Hot spring microbial mat communities from California, USA to study Microbial Dark Matter (Phase II) - Cone Pool mat layer C metaG ... | reverse complement strand
TTTGCGCGCATGTTTGCGGGTGATATGGAGGGCCACGCTCCGTCGTGGCCGTGTTCCCAGTGCTAACGGACGCGACGGAGCGCGTCCCTCCAGCACTATTTTTGGTTACGGCTGAAAGCCGCTTTACGGGAGGGCGTTATGAACCCCTTACAACCCACACGTCGCGAGTTTTTGGAATCGCTGGGGGCTTTGGGCGGCGCCGTCTGGCTGGGCGTCGGCTCGGCCGGCTTGGCCTCCGGCGCCGAACAGGTTCCCCCCGAAAAGCGACTGGCAATCGACGGAGGAACTCCCGTCCGCAGCCAGCAGTTGGGCACCGGCCCGTACGGGCCGCAGTTCTACGACGACGAAGAGAAACGCGAGCTGATCGAGGTGATCGACTCCCGCAATCCCTTCCGGCACCCAGGCGGGAAAATCTCCCAGTTCGAGCGCGAATACGCCAAACACTTGGGGGCGAAGTATGCCATCGGCGTGACCTCGGGCACAACGGCTTTGTACGCGGCGATGGCAGCTCTGGAAATCGGCCCTGGCGACGAGGTCATCTGCCCGGCCTGGAACTGGTACGCCGATTACGACGCGATCGTTCTTGCCGGCGCTTTGCCGGTATTTGCCGAGATCGACGAATCGTTCGGCATCGACCCGGATGACTTCCAGCGGCAGATCACACCGCGCACCAAGGCGGTCATCGTCGCCCATCTCCAGGGCGGCATCTGCGATATGGACCGCATCATGGAAATTGCCGCCAAACACAAGATTCGCGTGCTGGAAGATTTCGCCCAGTGCGTGGGCGGAAAGTACAAAGGCAAGTACGTGGGCACGATCGGCGACATCGGCATCAACAGCTTCCAACTGAGCAAGACGATCACCTCCGGCGAAGGCGGGGCAGTGGTGACCAGCGACCCGGTGCTATACGAGCGGGCGTTCCGCTTCCACGATGTTGGGCAGGTGGGGCGGTGCTTCAACGAGACGATTGGCAACGGGGTGCTCCAGTCGTTCGCCTCGTGCAACTTCCGCATGAGCGAATTGACCGCCGCCGTGCTTCGCGCCCAGCTTCGCAAGCTGGAGATGATTTGCCAGGCCGTCCGCAGCAATTTCCGCAAAGTGCGCGACGGATTGGCCGATCTGCCGGGCATCAAGTTCCGCAAGACCGCCGATCTGGACGGCGACCTGGGCCAGGTGGTGTTCATCGACATGGGCAACCGCAAACGCCGCGACCAGTTCCTGCGTGCATTGCGGGCCGAGGGCATTTCCGCCGTTGGTCCAGGCGGCTCGGTGATCCTGCCGGCCGATCCGCGTGTGGAGCAAAAAAGAACCATCCACCCCGAGTGGCCCTCGTTCCGCAGCCCTCGCGGCCAGCAAATCCAGTACGGAGCTGCTACCTGTCCCAGGACGATCGATATTCTCAATCGCTTCGGCGGCCCGGTTATCGGTCCCAAGTACACCGATGCCGATGTGGCCGACATCATCAAAGCCGTTCGCAAGGTGTATCTGGCGATGAACAAGCCTTGATGGGTTGCGGCGCAGATCGAATGAACAAGGCACGATTGGTTGCCGGGCATATTGTTGGGCGGCCGAGAGGCGATGGGCTTTCCTGGACGCCCGCGCGGAGTTGCAACCGCCTTCCGCTGTGTAAAGCCCTAACGAAAAAATCCACTGGGCAATGGGCTTACGAAAACCGCCAGCCGCCATGCCGGCCAGCGGCGGGCCAATTGCTGCTGCGCGCCGCTCATCCGCCGGCAACCTGGCTGCGCATCCGCAGTTTGAACTCCTCGACCAACTGTACCGGCGATGGGTCAACGCCCACCAGCAAGGCCAACTCATAACTGGCCCAATCGCCAACCAGTAGCGTGCTGAGCAGCTTTTCCGGCAAAGAGCCTTCCGGGACGTTAAAGACGGTCGACTGCAAACCGTGCTCGGCCAGTATCTGCTGCGTAATGCGGAAGCGGGCCAGGATGCGCGGATCGTCCTCGGCGTCCAGAAGCATCACCAGCCGGAACGGCCCGAAACGCCGCGTCCAACCGATCATCTCGTTGTGGTTCAGCTCCGGAAAGACATTCCAGAAAGCGGGCGTCTTGGCATTCTCGTTCAGCTTGATCTTCCAGATGCGCGCCGCCGTGGCCATTGCCGGAGCGGAATAAACCACCGGAGTATTCCCGTAAAGTTCCTGGGCGATTTGCCTTCCCTGCTCCCGGGCGGCTGGCATGAATGTCTGCAAGCGCTCCACGGCGCGCAGCAGCATGGCTTCTGCCCCTGGCACTGTTAGCGACAGCCGGCTCAGCAGTCGTAGCAGGATGCCAATTCCGTATCCGGTTGCGCTGCGCGGTTGCATGTGCGGAGGATCGGCCGGAATGCGAATGTGGGGGACGCCGTCGCGCTGGCAGCGCTGTTGCAATTGTCCGCCGAAAGAGACGCCCACCAACGGCAACCCAGCGCCGCGAGCAGCGTCGTAGGCCGAAAGCGTCTCCTCGGTATTGCCAGAAAAGGAATAGGCCACAACCAGCGTATCTTGGTCGATTGCCGGCAGACCATAACTGCGGTGTATGCGAAGCGGCGCTGCGATCAGTCCGGCGTCGCGCAGCACCGCAGCAGCCATCCAGGAACCGCCCATCCCGGCCAGAAGCACCTGGCGAAAATCACCGCCAGGCAGAGCCACCGAACCGGCAGCGCTGATGCCCGCCGAAAACTGCCCCGGCCAACCGCAGATGATGCTTTCCATATCGAGCGTGTCGAGCGGATGCGGCATTGCTCAACATCCTCCACTAGCAAGGCGCTACTGCTGTGGCTAAATTACTGTGATTTTATCGCGCCGGCGCCCGAGCGGTATTGATCCCAAGCGGCGGACGTCCTGCGGGGCGACGCTTCGGCAAACAATAGCGTGCTGCCGCCGGTTTGTCCAGCAATGCCGCCATGTTTCCATAGATATGCGCACGCGGGGGGCCACGCTCCGTCGTGGCCGAGAATCCGCGGGGTGCCACTGCTGCATTGTGCAGCAGTGGGCTACAATCCAGCGCCCAAGGACGCGACCGCAGCGCGTACCTCCGTATTGTAGGCAACCGGCGCCGCAGAGAGCGACCGTCAATTTGTTTACAGCCTCAGGCCGCCTTGTTGACATTCGCAAGACGTGGTGACAGTGAACACTAGGGAAAACCTTACATAAAGCGGCCACTACGTTTCGCAAACATCAATAAGACTGCAAGTGGAGACCAATCGACGTATGGACTACCAGAAGTTCATCCAAGAGCAGATCGAGGCGATACGCAACGCGGTGGGCGACGACCTGGCCATCAATGCCCTTAGCGGGGGCGTGGATAGCGCGGTGGTGACGATGCTGGGACATCGGGCGCTGGGCCAGCGGCTGAGGACGTTCTTCGTCGATAACGCCCTGATGCGCCAAGGCGAGCCGGAAAGCGTGGTCAAGACATTTGCCGACCTGGGCATCGCCGTGGAACTGATCGACGCCCGGCAAGAGTTCCTCGACGCCCTGCGCGGCCTGCACGATCCGGAGCAGAAACGCCAGGCCATCACCGATACGTTCTATGGCAAGGTTTTCGCCCGGCTGGTACAGCAGACCGGCGCAAAGGTTCTGCTTCACGGGACGATACTGACGGACATCGAGGAGACCGTAGCGGGCATCAAGCGGCAGCACAACATACTAGCGCAGTTGGGGATCGACCCGGAAAAGCAGTTCGGCTACAAAGTGATCGAGCCGTTGCAGACGCTGCGCAAGGACGACGTTCGCCAAGTGGCCCGGCTGTTGCAATTGCCCCCGCAGATCGTCAACCGCATACCGTTTCCTGGGCCTGCGCTGGCGGCGCGGATCGTCGGCGAGGTGAACAGTCAGCGGCTGGAGATTGTCCGCACGGCGACGGCGATTGTAGAGGAAGAACTGGCCGACAGCGGTGCTTTTCAATATCTGGCCGTGCTGCTGAGCGACAAAGCTACAGGTATACGGCATGGCAGGCGGGAATACGGCGACATCATCGTCGTCCGCTGCATCAACAGCACCGACGCTCGCACGGCTACCGTGGTGGAACTGCCCTGGGAAAAGTTGCATCGCATCAGCCAGCGAATCACAGCCATTCCCGGGGTGAACCGCTGCCTGTACGACCTGACTCCCAAACCCCCAGCCACGGTGGAATACGTTTGAAGTGACAGTTGGTGTAACCGACCAGACCAGGCGACAAGCCGCCGAAAGGCGCGCCTTGCACCGCCGTGCGACGTACTGTGGCAGACGGCGCGAGTCGGTTCGAGTGGGAGTAACCGGAACAGTGCTTGTTACTGGGGTTTATTGAGAGCCTGATAGACTACCGTAGAGGAGCCAAAATGCCGCGACGCAGCGACATCCACAAAGTTCTGATCATCGGTTCCGGCCCGATCGTCATCGGCCAGGCGTGCGAGTTCGATTACTCCGGCACCCAGGCCTGCAAGGCATTGCACCGTCTGGGGTACAAGATCGTGCTAGTCAATTCCAATCCGGCTACGATCATGACCGATCCGGGCATGGCCGACATAACCTACATCGAACCGCTCACCCCACAGGCCGTGGCGGAAATCATCGAGAAGGAACGGCCAGACGCTTTGCTGCCGAATCTGGGTGGGCAGACCGGATTGAACTTGGCGGCCGCGCTGCACCGTGCGGGAGTGCTGGAGCGTTTCGGGTGCCAGGTGATCGGCGTGAAAGTCGATGCCATCCAGCGCGGCGAAGACCGCCTGGAGTTCAAGAAGACCATGCAAAAGCTGGGCATCCCCATGCCCCGCAGCGACATTGCCCACAGCGTCGCCGAAGCAGAAAAAATCGCCGAACAGCTCGGTTTGCCGGTGGTGATTCGCCCGGCTTACACGCTCGGCGGCACCGGCGGCGGAATCGCATTCAACATGGAAGAGCTGCGCACCATTGCCGCCCGCGGACTGGCCGCCAGCATGGTCGGACAGGTGCTGATCGAGGAATCGGTGCTCGGCTGGGAAGAGCTGGAGCTGGAGGTGGTTCGCGACGCCAAAAATCAGATGATAACCGTCTGCTTCATCGAGAACGTGGATGCCATGGGCGTTCACACGGGCGACTCCTTCTGCACCGCCCCGATGCTAACCATTTCCGAGGAACTTCAGAAGCGCCTGCAAAAGTACTCTTACGACATCGTCGAGGCCATCCAGGTCATCGGCGGAACCAACATCCAGTTCGCCCATGATCCAAAAACCGGCCGTGTGGTGGTCATCGAGATCAACCCGCGCACTTCGCGCTCCTCGGCGCTGGCCTCGAAGGCCACTGGTTTTCCCATCGCCTTCGTGTCCGCCCTGCTGGCCGGCGGACTGACCCTGGACGAAATCCCCTACTGGCGCGAGGGAACGCTGGAAAAGTACACCCCCAGCGGCGATTACATCGTGGTGAAGTTCGCCCGCTGGGCCTTCGAGAAATTTCCCGGCCTTCAGGACAAGCTGGGCACCCAAATGCTGGCCGTGGGCGAGGTGATGAGTTTGGGAAAAACATACAAAGAAGCGCTGCAAAAGGCCATTCGGTCGCTGGAGATCGGCCGTTACGGGCTGGGGTTCGCCAAGGATTTCCACCGCCGTTCGCTGGAGGAGCTGATGGGCATGCTCGCCGAGCCGACCAGCGAGCGGCAATTCATCATGTACGAGGCGTTGCGCAAGGGCGCCGACGTAGAAAAACTTTACCAGCGCACCTTCATCAAACCATACTTTATCCAGCAGATGAAGGAACTAGTGGAACTGGAAGAGGAAATCCTCAAATACAAAGGCGGCCAGCTTCCCGATGAACTGCTGGTGCGCGCCAAGAAAGACGGTTTCGCCGACCGTTATCTGGCCCAACTGCTGGGCGTGCCGGAAACGCAGATCCGCAAGCGGCGCAAAGCCCTGGGCGTGGTGCAAGGATGGCACGCCGTGCCCGTCAGCGGCGTGGAGAACGCCGCCTATTACTACTCCACCTACAACGCAGCCGACGCAGCCCCGGTTACCTCAAACCGCAAAGTGATGGTGCTCGGCGGCGGGCCGAACCGCATCGGTCAGGGGATCGAGTTCGATTACTGCTGCGTGCATGCCGCCTTCGCCCTGCGCGACGAAGGCATCGAATCGATCATGGTCAACTGCAACCCGGAGACCGTATCGACCGACTACGATACTTCCAACAAACTGTACTTCGAGCCGCTGACGGTCGAGGACGTGCTGGCCATCTACGAAAAGGAACAGCCCGAGGGCATCATCGTCCAGTTCGGCGGTCAGACGCCGCTGAACATCGCCGCCGAGCTGGCCGCCGAGGGAGTCCGCATCCTGGGCACTTCGCCGGAGACCATCGAGCTGGCCGAAGACCGCGACCGCTTCCGCCAGATGATGCGCAAGCTGGGCATCCCCCAGCCGGAATCGGGCATGGCCAGCAGCATCGAAGACGCCCTGGCCATTGCCGCCGAAATCGGTTATCCGCTGATGTGCCGGCCCTCGTTCGTGCTGGGCGGTCGGGCAATGGAAGTCATCCACGACGAGGAAATGCTCCGTCATTACGTAGCTGCGGCAGTGGATGTCTCGCCCGATCGACCGATCCTCATCGACAAATTCCTGGAAAACGCCCTGGAGGTCGAGGCCGACGCCATCGCCGACGGACAGGACGCCTTCGTGCCGGCGGTGATCGAGCACATCGAGCTGGCGGGCATCCATTCGGGCGATTCGGCCTGTGTGATTCCCCCAGTGAGCCTGCCGCAGAAACACATCGACACCATCAACGAGTACACCCGCCGGATCGCCATCGAGCTGGGTGTAGTCGGGCTGATGAACATCCAGTACGCCATCTACCGCGATACGGTGTTTGTGCTGGAGGCCAATCCGCGCGCTTCGCGCACCGTGCCCCTGGTTTCCAAGGTTTGCAACGTGCAGATGGTGCGCATCGCCACCCAGATAATGCTCGGCAAGCGACTGTCGGACTTCAACCTCAAACACCGCCATATCCCCTACTACGGGGTGAAGGAAGCGGTCTTCCCGTTCAACATGTACCACGGCGTGGACCCGCTGCTGGGGCCGGAAATGCGCTCCACCGGCGAAGTGCTAGGGCTGGCCGACAGTTTCGGCCTGGCCTTCTTCAAGGCCGAGGAAGCCGCCCAGCCGCGATTGCCTACCGAGGGCACAGTGTTGATCACCGTGGCCGACCGCGACAAACCGGCCTGTCTGGAAGTCGCCCGCCGCTTCGCCGAACTGGGCTTCCGCATCAAGGCCACCCAGGGCACTTACCAGTTCCTGCGCTCGCAGGGCATCGACTGCGAGCCGATCCTGAAGTTGCGCGAAGGCCGTCCGAATATCGTGGACGCCATTACCGACGGCGAAATCCAACTGGTAATCAACACGCCGCGGGGCAAGGTGGGCAAGGCCGACGACTCGTACATCCGCACCACCGCCATCCGCCGCAAAGTGCCTTACATCACCACTATGGCAGCCGCTGTGGCCGCCGCCAAAGGCATCGCCGCATACCGGCAGGGACACGGCCAGGTCAAGAGCCTGCAAGAGTATCACGCCGATATACGCTAGGAGTACCGACAGCCCCGCACCCCCGCTTGCCAACTGGGTACAGATTATAAGGGGAATCCGGCTCTGCCTGCGCGACATCGTGGCACAGATAGCCTGCGGCAAAGTATGCGTAGATACGCCGGTCTAACTGCTGCCTTGCGCCGCAACGCGCTACGGTCGTTATGAGGACCGCTGCGGCTGAAGACCACTGGCATCACAGCGTTGGGTTATGCGTTTCAGGGCTGTTGGCTGCTGAACCAAGGACCACTACATTGTCTATGACATGTCCGCTGCCTAGCGCTGCTGGACACCGCAGTCACATGCCCGCACTGCGCAACCCGCCCTCCAGCCCCCGGCTACCCTGGCAGCTCGCTGGCTTTCCCGGCTCGGGAACCGGCATGGAGCGTTTCCGGCTTACAGACGGCCGAGACTATCTGTCGCACTGCCCCTTCGATGCCCTGGCGGGCAGTGTTGATCACCAGATCGTACAAAGTGGGGTCGTCGATGTCGTGATGGAAGAAGCGCCTGACGAACTCCCGACGGCCGCGGTCGGTTTCCTCGACATACCGGCGGGCCTGAGAGGCCGAAAGACCCTTCTGTCGCATCACCCGCTCGATGCGCACTTCCAGCGGCGCGATGATGCGGACGGCCAGTCCCTTGTCGGGCGGCAAGACGAACTGTGCGCCGCGTCCCACTAGCACACAATGGTGCTGTCTGGTCACGGCCAGAATTACGCGCGTCAGGTACGATACGTACCGGTCGTGGGAGACGATCTTGCAATCCATCCAGGTGCCCAGCACATCGTACACCCAACTGCTTTCAGTCTCGTCAACCAGTTCCAGCATCGCCCGGTCCAGACGATAACGCTCGGCAATGCGTTCCAGCAGGTTCTTGTCCCAGACCGGCCAGCCAAGTTGTTGACCTACCAGCCGAGCCACTTCCGACCCGGCTGCACCGGCCTGCCGCGAGATCGCTACGTAATTGCAAATCTGGCCCGCTCGGCGTCGGCATACTTCCTGACTGACAAGCTGCTCTGCCAATTTCTGGCTCAGCGCCCAGGCTTGCATCTGTCGTTCCGCCGCCGCCACGATTTTCGGGTCTTCGCGGCAAGATTTCATGGCCCGCCCTCCCAATAAGAGATAAGAATCTGTTGTGGGCGACACGATGGGCCACCACTTCCATTATACCCATCGTTGGCCGAGAAAGATAAACAAATCTCTACCCTCAGAGCCGGTTGCGATGTGCCGAAGGCGTTGCCGGATGGGCGTTTGGCAGGAGGATAGACCGGGCGTTGCCCGCATAAAAGGCCTGTTTTCCAAGGGTTTGGCCTGAGCCAGGCTCTTTCTGGCGCATTTTTCGACAACAATCGATTGGTACGACAGCGCTAAGTTACAAGAAAACCACAATATCTTGGAGTGAAAGCCCCAACAGCATCACAACTGGTAGTTGCGAAACGGCGACTTAGCGTTGTCGTATTAGGCGCGGGGCCCGGGTTGCTGTGTTGCGATCAGCGGCTAGAACTGGTCTAATCCGCAAGGTATCACCACCGTGGAAAGGAGCCATCCGCGCATCGCTCTCTCTCTATTACGCTTGCAGCTTGCCGCACAGCGACGCAACGTTAATAGCCAGGGGCCTTAGCCCCTGGAAAAAAAAGCACATTACCCGAAGCGAAATCGCTGAATGGGCGATCGACTAGGCGGCGAAAAACCACAAACCACGCTCGGCGATGCCATTGAAGTGCGGCCGTATGATGGCCGCCCCCGCGGAGCTTGGTTGCTGGGGGGCTACGCTAATGTGAGGCGTTGCCGCCAGGGAGTGCACCGCTGGCTATTGACGGCCGCCCCTTCGGGGCAAATTGTGGTGCGCCCAACACGCTGGTGAAGTAACGCATGGGCAAAGGGTTAACGGCTCAGGGGCCGCAGTGGCCTGCTGCTCTTTCCCAGCTTTGAACGGCAACGCCCCTGTTGCGCGAATGTTTCGCCCGCCTTGACATCACGACATCACTATTACATCGCGACCGGCTCGCACATCCCCGTCCCCGACTGCCAACACCGTGTACTTATCCGGCGCAACGTTTACATCTTCGCTGCATTTGCCTCGTGGGCTACACGGCGGTATTGATCGTTGCTGGCGGCGCCTATACATTGCCCCACATTGCCCGCATGGGCAACTGCGTGCCACGAGCCGATTGGGAGCGCGATCATGCTATGGCCAGACGAGGACGCCCAGCCTAAAAGGCCCCAGGATGCCAGTCCGCGGTGGGACGCGACAAGTCCGCCGACCGACGACGAGCTGCTCGACCTGCTGCGGCTGGAGCTGATTCCCGGCGTGGGACCGCGCACCCGCAAGGCGCTGCTGGAGCGCTTTGGCACCCCGCGTGCGGTGCTCCAGGCGGCGCCCAGCCAGTTGCGTGAAGTGCCCGGTGTAGGCCCCAAGTTGTTGGAAAAACTATTGGCCGCTCGGTGCGAAGTGGACGTAGAGGCGGAGCTGGCTTTCTGCCGGGCCAACGGCATCAAGATACTGACCGAACGTCATGCCGATTATCCGCGCTTGCTGCGCGAGATTGCCGATCCTCCCGGCGTGCTGTTCGTGCGCGGCAAGCTGCTGCCCCAAGATGGATTGGCTGTGGCGATAGTAGGCACGCGTCACGCCACGCAGTACGGGCTGCGGCAGGCCGGCTTGCTGGCGGCAAGTCTGAGCCGTGCGGGGCTGACGATCGTAAGCGGTCTGGCCCGCGGCATCGACGCAGCGGCCCATCGCGGCGCGTTGGAAGCCGGCGGGCGAACCATCGCCGTGCTGGCCAGCGGGGTGCTCAACATCTATCCGCCCGAGCACACGCAACTGGCCGCCGAAGTGGCGGCTCACGGAGCACTGGTAAGCGAGTCGCCCTCGCAGGCTGCCCCGCTGGGCGGGATGTTTCCGCAGCGCAATCGGCTAATAAGCGGACTGGCGTTGGGGGTGATTGTGGTCGAGGCCGGACTGCGCAGCGGCGCGCTGATCACCGCCCGGCATGCCGCCGAACAGGGCCGCGACGTAATGGCGGTGCCCGGCCGCGTCGATAGCCGCGCTTCGCAAGGCTGCCACCGGCTGCTGCGCGATGGTGCAGTGCTGGTGGAAACCGCCGACGACGTACTGGAGGCGCTCGGCCCGCTGGTCGAAGCCGTCCCGGCCGGCCAAGGCCCTGCAATCAAGCATCCCGCCGAGCTGCTGCTTAACGAATTGGAGCGTCAGGTTCTAGGGGCCATCGAGCCGGAAGGTAGTTCGATCGATGGCATAGTCGGCGCCACTGGCTTATCGGTACAGCAAGTGCTTTCTACGATCAGCGTGCTGGAAATGCGCCGCCTGGTTCGCCGCAGCAGCGGAAACATGGTAGCCCGAATCGCCTAGCGCCGCTTTGCCCCGCGGCCCGTGCGAAACTACCAACGAGCGCGCAGGCGGGAGCATCCGCCCCGCGGAGGATTATTGACATTCGCAATACGTGGCTACACGGAACAATTGGGAAAACCTCATGTCGAGCGGGCGCCAAGTTTCGCAAACATCATACGTTTCGCAAAGATCAATCGCGGTTGTCGTCGCCACGTTTTGCAGAAATCGACAAATGTGCACGCTGTCAGAACAGGCCGCGAACCTTTTGCCGTCCAGGATCAGCGGAGAGTTTCTATCGGCCAGTCGACCAGCTGCAAGAACCGGCAACCGCTTTCGTACCATCCTTCGCGGGTGAAGCGGCAACGGTTGATATCGACCACCAGCGACAGCCACGTGCCGTCCGGTTTTTCCAGCGAGGCTACCATGCGCCGGTGCGGCAGCGGCTGGGGGTGATAGAAGTCCATCCCGCACTCTGAAAGATGCTTGCCCACCACCACAATCGGACTGCCGGCCGGCGCCAGATCGTCCTCTTCGACCGGCGTCAGCAGTATGAGGTAGGGGAAAGGAAATCTGGTCCAGCGGCGCCGCTCGGGTGCGAGACGCCGGGGGCAGAGCTTGCCCAGGATCGTCCACAGTTCGGCGCGAAGTTCGCTGTCGGTTGTAGCAGCCGGAGGCTCAGGCAGGACTTCCACAGACGACTCCCAAAGCCGCTCATTCATTGCCTACACCCTCACACTGGGACCAGATTGTGGACATCGGCCGTTGCTGCGGGCCGCTGTGTTGCAAGTATTGATTTCCCGACGGAACAATCCCCGGCGCGTCTGTGGCCGCCAGCGCGCGACCGAAACGGCTTGGGCGGATCGCTGACGCGACGAAGGCCGATCGGTGCAAAGGCCCCGACAGAAAAGACTGCTCCCCAAGACCACCTTCCGCGCGGCCAGGACGATGAGCAAAGGCCGGCGGGCAACTTGGCTGCCCAAAAAGCTGGCATCAACTCAAATCTAGTTCGCAAGTACCGGTCGGTCAAATTGCCGCCCGGTGGGACGGTCCGTTATGTCTTTGAGCAGCCTTGCACAACCGGTCGCATCAGGCCGCAAGAATGCCGCACTAGCTGAGGACAGTTTCGTCCCCAACCGGTGGCAATCGCGGGGCGGCAAGCCGGATGACCAGTGGATATTCAACCGCTTATGGGTTCCGGTGCTTGTGGTTGCGCAACCCTCGGCGCATCGTGGCGCTTAAGGCTTCGCCGTGCCAGTCGAGAACATAAGGGTTGGCGAGGAGTGCCAATCGGAGGCTTCGGTCAGCTCGGGTTCGATGTGCCTGTTGGATGTCTGCTGCCTAAGCTGTAGCCCGGCGGCAGCCTGTGCAAAAAACGGCTCTTCCGGAAATAACGCCGCTTGTTGCTGTAGCATCCGGATGGCCTGGTCGGCTCGTCCTTGCTGGCACAATTGGGCGGTCCATTGTTGATGCAGATACACGTAGTTGACCATAAAGGTTTGAAACGTCGGATCGCTCGCCATGCCCAGGCGAAGCAACTGGGCAGCCTCGGCAAATTGGTGCTGGCGGGCAAGCTCGATCGCCCAGTTGTTGATCGTAGCCAATAGGTTGCCGCGAGAAGCGGGGCTGTTGGGGCAAAGCCGTAGAGACTTGAGGTTGGCCGCTGCGGCCTCGGCAAACCGGCCGGCGGACAACATGTCCACACCGCGATTATAGTACACCATGGCTACCAGCTCGAGTTCCGATGCTTCGCGCAGCGGTCGGGCTGGGGGGCCGCCAGCAATCCCTACCGTTTGCCCGACGTGCTGGGTTTGCTCGACCGGGCGGCTGGACATTTGGAACCATCGCGGGCATGTGGTTTCTACGTCCAGGAAGCCGTCGGGCAAGAACACCCGGCTCAGCACATGCCCCGGCGATTCCAAGGCGCAGGCCGGCAGTCCAACTTCGTTGGCCAGACAGTTGTACAAGATCGTAGCTGTCAGGCAGTTGTACTTGCCATTTTGCAGCGTTTCCCGAAGGTCTGTGCTCGAAAAAGCATATCCGCCAAACAGCAATTTGGTGTGCATGAAGCGGAAGACCAGCTCGGCTTTATCGGCCAGGCTAGAGGATTCTGCCAGTTCATCCTTAAGCTTCTGCACGATAGCGCCGAAAGCCATTTCGTGCCGGTGCAGGGTTGGGCGGTTGTTAACTCCGCTGGCGATAAGCGCAGCGGCCAGCAACGTGTGGTTGTCAAGTCGGCCGTCGGCTGCGTCGGCCAGCATGGCGGCTTCCAGAGGCTCGCAATGGGCATCCATCAGCGCAGCAAGATGCTGCTGGGCAGTCCAGTCGGATTGCGAAGCCAAGAACGGCCAACAAGCCCCGCGCTGCCCCTCCCCGGTCGGCTGAAGCTGCCCAGACAAAGACAGCTCGCACGCCGCCACCGCGTCGGCTGCGGCAAACACCAGCGCCGCTGCCAGGATCGCGCATACTGCAAGCAAGGGCCGGTGCTGCGACCGTTTTGTTCGGGCACCAGTGGCAAAGGCCATTCCCGGTCTGTCGCGCAGCGCAGGTAATGCACTGCGCAGGCACATGGCTGAATGCCGGATCTTAGCCAGCGACACCGGTAAGACAGAATCCAGCCACAAGGGCGACATTGTAGTCAGCCAGCAGGACGACATAGCACAAATGCAAAAACGGCTGAGTGTTTGTGGGTAGGGAAAGCTGGATGGGGCGGGCGGCCAAATCCGTTTGGGCAAAGTACTCCGCTTGTCACAAGTATGCGCGCCAAACCGCAATCAGGCTTTCGCGGATTGCTAAAAACTGACCAATCGGTCCGTCGCCCAGTGCCGGTTATGCTGCCTATTGACTTTGCGCAGGTTGTGCCGTCTGATACGGAAGTGCCGCTGCAACGCCGCCCGGTGGCTGCCTCGTGCGGTTGGCCGGTGGGGCGAGGTCGCTTGGTGCGGTCGTAGTTCAGATTGTTTGTGTTTGGGCGCCGCTAGCGGTCGAACGCGATAATGCCTCGGCTGCTCAAATTAATCCGTCATGGCCTAAGTTGTGCGCGTTTTGCGCGCATGTTTTCAATTGATCTGGAGGGACATGCTCCGTCGTGGCCTTGTTCGCGGCATTTTCGGACGCGACCGCAGGGCGTCCTTCCTGTTGGGTACACAAGGCGTTTATCCATTTGGTCGCGGCCGGAAGCCGTCTTGGGAGGAAAGTACATGGAGTCCGCCAGGTTCTGGCAATGTTCGGCTCCGGCGTTGCTGACGGCCAGCGTTTGCTCTTCAGCCGGCGCGCAACAGATGATCACCATAACTCCCGCAGAGACCGACGAACTGCTGGCCAATCCCGGCATGGGATGGCAGACATTCCACCGCACCGCCACACAGGGCAAGAATTTGCCGTCATGGATTCCACCCAGCATGGCTCGTCGATTGCCGCTGCAAGTGGGTTATTCTAAGATTCTTTTGGCGACGATACTTCTGGCGACTGCTACGCTGCCACCGGCGGCATGGAGAGATGTAGATGAAACGTCTTGTGGCCACGATTGCCGCATTGCTTGTATGCCTGCAATCGGGACTCCCGATTTTGGCGGCGCAAGGACCGGCGCAGGAAATCACCCCCGAGACGGTGCGGCAGTCGATCGACCGGGCGGTGTCGTATTTGAAGCGGATGCAAAAGGTCGATGGCACTTGGCCCGAGTATATTAATGCTCCCGGCGGGGTAACCGCGCTATGTACCCTGGCGCTGCTTAACGCAGGTGTTCCCGCCGATGACGAGGCAGTACAGAAAGCGCTGCGCAAACTCGAAACGCTAGATTCCGACAGGACTTACGTAGTAGCCTTGCAGACCATGGCCTTCTGCCAGGCCAACCCAGCCCAGTATCGACCGCTGATCCGACGCAACGTTGGCAAACTGACCAAATGGCAGAAAGAATCCGGGGCAAACGCCGGCTCGTGGTCGTACCCGTCTGGGCCGGGCGACAACTCTAATACCCAATTTGCACTGCTTGCACTGCACGAAGCCGAGACCGTAGCCGGCGTGACGGTGCCGCCGGTCGTGTGGCGCAGGGCCAAGACGTACTGGGAAGGCTGCCAGAATCTCAACGGTTCGTTCGGTTACAGTCGCACCTTTGGTCAGGAGGGCACCGGCAGCATGACCGTGGCGGGGATCGCCTCGCTGATCATCGTCAACGATCGCTTCCGTGCGCCTAGCGCCAAGGTAGAAGGCGAAGAGATTCTCTGCTGCCAGCCGGCCGAGCACGACGACGACCATCTGCGCCGGGCTATGCAATGGCTGGGGCGAAACTTCTCTGTGACCGGCAATCCTGGTACTTCAGACGGCCGTTGGCTGCTGTACTACCTGTACGGCGTGGAGCGCGTGGGCCGGATGACCAACCAGCGATACTTCGGCCGGGACGATCCGATGGGCCCCGGATTGGCCGGCAAACACGACTGGTACCGCGAAGGCGCTGAGTATCTGATCGCTCGCCGTCAGGATCGGATGTCGGGCTACTTCACTGGCACCGGGCCGGTGGAGGAAAACGACAAGTGCATCGCCACTGCCTTGGCGCTGTTGTTTTTGTCGAAAGGGCGTCGGCCGGTGCTGCTGGCCAAGCTTCAGCACTCGGTGGCTGACGACTGGAATCTGCACCGCAACGACGTCGACAACCTGACCCGATATGTGGAAAAACGCTGGCGCCGCGAACTGACCTGGCAGGTGGTCGACCTGTATCAGGCCAGCGTGGAAGACCTGCTACAGTCGCCGGTGCTGTATCTGAACGGCAATCTCAACCCGCTGCCACGCGAGAACGTGCAGCGAGAGAAGCTG
>Ga0129299_1001476_pt1 | contig 15694 bp, 12 predicted proteins | sample ConPoolayeCmetaG_FD_94477 | JGI IMG/M metagenome (GOLD analysis project Ga0129299, IMG submission 94477) | Hot spring microbial mat communities from California, USA to study Microbial Dark Matter (Phase II) - Cone Pool mat layer C metaG ... | reverse complement strand
GTGATGCTGGACGGGGCGCCTAAGATCGGTATCTATCAGCAGTGTCTTCTTTCCCATCTGCGCATAGGCCATGGCAAGATTGGCGATGGTCAGCGACTTTCCTTCGGACGGCCCGGAGGAGGTGACGAGAATGCATTTGAGAGGCTTGTCGGGACTGACAAACGACAGGTTTGTCCGCAGCGAGCGGTACGATTCAGTCGTTACCGAGTCGCTTCCGGCAAAATTCAGTAAATGGCGGGGGTAATGCGTGACCGAGGCTGCTTTTGATGATTTTGCCGAACGGCGCTTTATTTCAATTTCATCCTTTTTGCTGTGAACGATATGGGGAATGGTTCCGAGGACGGGAACATTCAGGATTTTTTCGACGTCATCGGTGGATTTGATGGTCGTGTCGTTGAATTCGACGAGAAAGGCGAGGCCGAGGCCGAGCGCCAGGCCGAGGATAATGCCGAGCAGGTAATACCGGGTCTCATTTTTTGGAATCGGTTCGTCGGGCATGCGCGCGATATCGACGATTTTTATGCCCGCGCCGCTTGCGGCGCTCTGGATGCGCTCTTCCTCTGCTTTTTCGAGAAGAAAGCTGTATACGCTCTCGTAAATTTCCTTTGAGCGCTTGAGGCGCATGAGTTCGAGCGACTGGGCAAGGATATCGGGGTTGCCCTTTTTATAGCTGTCGATGGCTTTCTTATATGTGTCGAGCCGGCTTTTGAACAGATCCAGCTCCGCTTCCTTGTTGATGACCGATTTGCGAAGGTCCTGCCATTGGCGGATGACGCTGGGATCGGCCGGAGGCGTTTCGGACGGCCGCTTATATTCAAGAAGCTGTTTTTCAAGCTCCTGGATTTCGCGATCAATTGTGGAAATGCCCGACAGGCGGATGCCCAGATTTTCAAGCCTCATTTTTTCTTTTTCGAGATCCTTGAGTTTGGCCCGCAGTTTGACGACTTCGGGCGGATTGGCCGTTGCGGCGACAGGCGTTATGATCGTTTCCAGTTTTTCCAGATGGGTCTTTTCCGCTTTTAAATCGGCCTCTTTCAATCCTAATTGCGCCAAATCCTTCGCGTAGGCGTCTTGCAGCGTCTTGAGCTCAGGCGTCGCGCCCTGATCGTCTATATTGCCGGTCTTTTCTTTATACGAACTGTACGCGTGTTCGGCATTCTCCAGTTTTTCGCGCACGAGATTAAGCTGTTTCTCGATTTCAACCACGGCGCGGCGCGATTCCTCCGATTCCACTTCCTGGCATCGCCGCTGAAAGATGTCGGTCGCGGAACTTGCCATGAAATAGGCAAGCTCGCGCGTGTTCGCCCGCGCGGTCAGCTCGAGAAACGATTCGAATTCGGTCATCTTCAGCGTCAAATTCCGCCGGATGTATTCCCGCAGCTTCTCTCGGTCGTTTTCCTGCGCCAGTTTCGGCACGGCGGTACGGATGACGTCGATCCCCACGCTGTCGATGAGCATTTCGATGAAAGAACGGCTGTTGAGTATTCCCTGATAAAAACTGAGGGAACGCGGCGCCTTTTTCAGCGCCTGGCTGATAAGCGGGTTGTATTGCTCGATGACAATCGTTGAATACGACTCATAGATGTCTTCAATCTGAACTACGTAGAAAACGGTCGACAAAACGACCGAAAGCAGCGCAATAATGATAAGCGGCAGCCGGCGCACGATGATGGCCAGATAATCTTTGAGCCGTACGCTGCGCGCAAACGATTGAATGGTCCTTCGGTGGGGGAGGGATGGATTCATCACTTGCCGAGCGCTCCGCTTAACGTCTGGATTGTCACGATAAACAGCAATACGTTATTTAAGATCGTCAGCAACATTGACCAATTAAACCATCGCGCGTAGACGATGATGACGTCGCCCTCGTTCACCATCGGAATCTCGTCCATCTTTCCCCTGTCGATGAAATCCTGAAGGTTAAGGACTTCCTCAAGCGTTGTGTCACTGCTCTTGTAAAAACGCCTGACCCTGCTCAAATCCGCTTTCTCCGCCGGTCCGCCCGCGAGGTAAATCAGTTCGAAAACATTCATTTTATCTTCAAGGGTGAAAAATCCTGGTTTGACCACCGCGCCGATGACCTTTACCTGGCGGTTGTGCTGTTGGGCAAGCAGAATGATGATGTCGCCGTCGGCCAGCTTCGGCATCCTGCCGTATTCGCCGTTGCGCAGAAACGCCTTGTAATCGAAATATTCCGCCTCGGCGTCGCTTCCCCCCTTGCGGATTATCTTGACCCGCTCAATGTCGGCGTGCGCCTTGACGCCGCCGGCTCCCTCGATAACCTCCTGCAGCGACGCGCCCAGATAGGTGACAACCGGTCCCGGTTTTGAAATGTTGCCGAGAATGGTGACGGTGATCTCGGGCTTGTCGACGATTTTTATAAGCACCAGGGGATTGTCGACATGCTTGGCAAGACGAAAGGTCAATTCGTTGACAAGTTCCGCGAGCGAAAGATTCGTCACCGGGACGTCGGGAAGCAGGGGGTAGTCGATCGTTCCGTTGTCCTTGACCGTGAAACGTCCGGAGAACTGCTGATGATTCTGGACCTGGATATCAAGCACATCGCCTTCCTTGATTATCGCCGCCGTGCATGCGGATACAATAAAGAAAACACACAGGGACGATGCAATTGCCGAATTCATTGACGCCCGCCTTTCCGGTCTATGATGGATTGAACAGGAACGGATAGGTGACGCTCACGTCTCCCTCAGCCACTGCTTCAAACCGCCACATCTTGATTTTGCGTATCAATTCCTGCTCAAATTCCGTGCTGCCGGTCGTGTTTTCCAGTATCAGCACCTTGATCACCGTGCCGTCGGCGGCGATGGTAAAGCGGACGGTAATTTTACCGGCAAGGTTCGGATCGCGCTTGAGGAATTTTTCATAGGTCATTTTAATGCCGATACGGTTTTTGTTGACCACGTCGCCGATGGCCTTGTCGTCGCGTTTGGCGTCGGACGATGCGGCGCCTTCGATGCTTTCCGGCGGCCTGATGATGATATTTCCTGTCTTCACCAGATCCTTTGTCGCTGTCTTGGACACGTCAAGCAGATCCGCAATTTCCGCAGTGCGGTGTTCGAAAACAACCTCCTTGCTTTGCACGACTCTCCGGTTGAGAACATTGGCGTCGCCCGTCTTTATGAGCCCCGCGCTTGTCTCAAGCGCCGCTTCAAGATCCTGGAATTTTTCCTTCCGGTTGCCGTGCGAACCAAGGACGTCGACAACCGACGGTCCTTTTGCCGTGGCGCCCGTCCCTGTCAGCAAACCGAGCACGCCGACCGTTCGGATTTTGTTTTCAACCTTTGCGACCCGGGCGGCGACATTCTTCTGCGCGATGACCTGCTCAGCTTTCTTTTTTTCAGCGCGTGCGGCTTCCGCCTGCTCAGGCGCCGTCTCGGCGCTCCCCGCGGCGCTTTTCGCGCCCGCTTCCTGCGGCACCTGTTTCTTCACCTGCTCCTTGGGAATCGGTTTTTCGATGATAAGGCGGGCAAAACGGTCGGAGATTTCCTCGATTTTTAAGGGCTGCGCCGGGGGAAGCTTCATGCGGTTTATGGTGATAATCAGTGAGCCATGCGCAAGTATCGACAGGGTCATAATGACAAAAAGGCGCGCATCAACCTTGTCCCATACCGATCCGCGGATCCGGCGCAGCATGGCCTTGTCGGGCAAAAGCGCCCCGCCGCCCCCCGCGACAATGATTCTGTTGTCGTCAATCAAACCCTAAACCTCTTTTTTCAGCACGGCAAGGGAAAAATTGTTATACCCTTGTTGTCCGCAGGTGTACATGATTTTTTTCAGAAGGCGGAACCGGATGCGCTTGTCGCCCTGGATGGTAATTTCACCCTTGAATTTCACCTTGTCCGAATACTTCTCTATTGTTTCCGTGGTCAGGCGCCGCCCCTCAAGCCAGCGCAATAATCCCGGTATGACAAGATCATCGGAGGCGAGGACGTCGTCAACGTTTGCCACATGAACGTTTTCAGCAAGTATATAGTTGTTATTCACCGTGATGACCACCGTGAGCTTCGGCTTCTGGTTTGCCGATGATTCGGGCAGCATCAGTTCTTTGGTGACCGTGATGATTTCCCCTTCGCTTGAGAAACTCGTGAGCAGGTAAATCAGCAGTATCGTCATGACGTCGACCAGCGACGTGAGCTGGGGCTTGCACCCCTGCATGTTCTTTTTGCCGCGAGACTTGCGCAGCCTCTGAAGATTTGATTTTGAAACGGGAAAACTCATAGTAATTCCGGTGACTCGACCACCTTGATGAACGTGGCGAGATTGGTACCCTGCAATATTGTATGGATAAAGGGAGGCGGATCGAGCAGTACAAGCTCTTTCCCGCCGTTTTCCAGCATTTTCCATGCATAGACCAGCACGCCAAGGCCATGGCTGTCGATAAAGGTCGTTTCGCTTAAATCCACAGCGACCGATCGCGTCTTGAGAGCGCCCAAGGAAAGAATTTTCCTTGACACCCGTTGTGAATTTTCTCCCGCAAGTTCGCCGATGATTTTGAGCACCGGCACGTCACGAAGGCGTCTGGTCTTGATTTTACACCTCATCCGATTTCTCCCGAAAGGCCTATGTCGGGAAGCTGCGATTCCCTGCAAATATCCATAAACTGAATAATGTCGTCATACAGGACGTTGCCGTCAATCACCAGCACCACGCTTTTTTGCGACGGATACTGGAAGACAACCTCTTTTAAAAGCGCCCGCAGGATATCAAATTGGAACTTTCCCCGCTCCATCGGAACCAGATCAAGCTTTTTGCCGGTGCCGACAATCCGGAAGCCGCCGGGAGAATTGTGTGTCGGCATCGTTATGACAATCGACAAGTCAAGTTCTTTGCCCGTATCGCCTTCGGCGCCTTCCGTTTGTGAAGGCGGGAGCGAGAATTCAACGACGGCAATATGGGTGAAAACCGCCATCGAGAGCAGAAAGGGGATAATGACCATGAACAGGTTCATCACCGGCGTGACGTCCAGATCGACGGATTCCATATCGCGGCTGAGCGATTTATTCATCCGCTTCATCGGCGGGAAAGCGCCCTGCGCCCGCTTTTGTTTCACGTCGTCCCGATCCTGATTTTTTTCGTCCGGCATTGTGCCCCCTATACGCGGCGCTGCGCGAATAGGAAATTGAGAAGACGCACGGAACTCTCATCGATCTCTTCGATAATAGTATTAGCCTTGGCGCCGAGAATCGAAAACATCACCATGCAAGGAACGGCGACAATAAGACCGAGCGCGGTCGTATTCATGGCTATGGCAATGCCTTTCGCCAGCACGACCGCTTTCTGCTGGGGATCGACGGTGGCGAGCGCGCTGAAAGCCTGCTGCAGGCCGAATATCGTTCCCAGAAGCCCCATCAGTGTCGATATATTGGCAAACAGCGAAAGATAATGGGTGCGGCGTTGTATCTTGGGCAGCTCCCGGAGTCCCACCTCATCAACCGCGTTCTGGATTTCCTGATCCGATTCCTGCTGCATGAAATGCCATAATGCTGATTCAAGAATAATCGCCAGCGGGGCCTTCATGCTCGCGCATAATTTTCGCGCTTTTTCCGTTTCGCCGTTTCTGACAAGCCGCGTGATTTGGGTCAGCAAGGCCTTCGCGTTCATCCGGCAATGAATATAGAAATAGATAAGCCGCTCAATCGTGACTGCAATGGCCAGTGTTGATACCGCGGCAATCGGATACATCCAGACGCCGCCCTCGCGGAAAAACCGTGCGACAGTCTCCATCATCCCTCCTTCAGAAATCTGCGCGCCCGTCGGCCCGGCGTTGGGCCGTCAGGCAGAAATTATTCACGGATCCCCCCCCGCTATGGGAGAATCCCCTCCACGCGTTATTCCATAAATATAGATATCATTCAATAACGGGCTCAAACGGTATCGGTTCCGCAATGTCCTCCTTGAAAGAACGAGTAAAGGTGATATTTCTGTAATATGATTTTTCCTTCGGCAGAAATATCATGACCTGGGGCTTTTCCACCTTGCCGACAATAATGATTCCGTGCTGAAAGCGTATCGTGCCGGGCTTGTCCATGATATATTCGCCGCTCTCCGTGTCGGCCTCCGCTTGTTCGGTTTTTGCATCGTGCTGGGCGATACAAAGCGAGATAATCGCCAGTATACAAAGATGGATGCGGCAGGTGGAGCTCATAGGATACCTCGTTTCAGAGCGGATACAAAATGGTCGTCATGGTACTTCTCGGGCGAATCACGGTCAGTGCTTGATTGCCGATTGATCCGCCGGAGATGCATCGAAATTCTTGATGTACGGAAACACCCAATTCCCCTCGGCAACGATTTTTTTATCAATCGGTTCATCGCTTCCCGGGAACACGGGCATATGCTCATATTCGATGGTTTTAATGAACAGATACGGCATGAGTCCGAACGGCCCCTGCGGGTTGGGATTGGAAACGGCGACCGCAAGGGTATTTTTCCCCGCCCGCAGCCGGCCCGCCAGGTCCCATGAATTCGCCGTATGCCACTGCATGGCCGTATCGGTAGCACGAGTCAATTCTTTTCCGTTCAGAAAAATAGAATAGCCGGAGATGGCGGTACAATACAGCGTTGCCTCCAGGGGCGGTTCGGTAAGATAGAATGTCCGCCTGAAAAAGACGCGCGGAGGGCTAAGTATATTTGCCGGATTGTCGATCCCGCCTTTATAGAGCCACATCGGCACGGGCGTCTCTGCCGGGAAACCGCTTATTTTTACTGAATCCGGCAGCGGAATTTTGCGCGCCTTGTACCACTGCCCATCATCAAATTCAATCCCCTCCCACCCGGCCGTCAGTTCAGTCGCGCACTTCCAATCGGGTCCCGATGAGATCTTTATTTCGGCGGTTGTGGCTTTTTTCCGGCCGAATTCTTCGGGGAAATTCTGATACAGGCGCACATAGGCATGATTGACAAATTCGCCGGCGGCGTATCCCTGCTTTTCATATTCGATGATTGCGCGGTAGAAATCAAAAGCGTTTTCCTGGAGGCGCAGCCCCGTCTCCTGAAATCGCGCCGCATATTCTTCGCGTTCCGCTTCCGTGATGCCGGCGGGATAGGGCGGCCTGGTGAACGCATTGATACAGAGCAAATCATAGCACCGGCCCCTGAAAAAGAGCAGTTTCGGCAGGCTCTCCTTCGTCTTTTCCACGTATTCGTCTTCGATTGTATATGCGTCCGCGATTTTCATTGTTTTCACATACTGCGTCAGCGCATTGTCTTCGTAGTTTTTGATTTGATCCAGAAGCTTGATTTTATAGACAAATTGTTCATAGGCGTCAAAGTCCGATGGAATGGGGGCGTCACGGGCGATGGCGGCGACCGAGGCATAGGTTTCACCCGCGACAAACGACGTCTTGGTGATGAGGCGTGCGGACTTCGCGTAGAATTCGTTCTTTTCATGGTACATGGAGCCCATCTCAAGCGCTTTGGTGAAAAGAGCGATTGCCCGCTCCTGGAACGGCGCTATTTTCTGCAGTATCCGCAGTTTCTGGGCGATAAGCCCAAAGCCGTCGGCCTGCTGGCGTGACGCTGCTTTTTCGACGATATCGACGAGGGCGAGGAAGTTGCTGCCGGCCACATAGGGAAGGTAGGTCAGCTTCTGCTTTGAATTCAGCACGTGTTTGTCTTCCAGTTTTTCCTTGATGCCGAGCTTGACATTCTGTTCATGGTAGGAGAGTGCGCGTTTGACGAAGTATTCCTCGACGGCGTTGGCGATACCGAGCTCGAGCGCGATGTGTTCGTCGAGCGGCAGCCCCATGGGGCGCTCCTGCTTGAAGATGCCGACGGCAAAGTCCTCGCAGATCTGGCCGAGCTGATAAATGCTCCTGGTTGTCCACTCCGACATTTTATACTGCACGACTTTCGAATAGGCGGCCACGGCTTTGTCCAGAAGTTCCGACTTGGCGTCGAGCAATTTGCGGTACTGGCTTTTCGGGAGCACTAAAGTGATCGCGTTTTGCTGTTCATGGTAAATTTCCCCGATTGTATATTGCGCTTTCGCGGCATAAAAGCGGTTGACGTCGCTGGGCTGCGGCAGTTTGCGATAGGTGCCGATCGCCGCTTCGAGCTGACTGACGGCGTCGCCGTGCTTGCCCTGCATGAATAGGGCGGTGCCGATCATGCATTGAGCCTGCACGACACGGTTGATGTCGCCGCCGTAGCGGCGCGAGAATTCCTGGTTTACCCGCGTCACATTCGGCCAGTCTTTCAATGTGCCGTATATTTCACCGGCCCTGAAAAGAACGTCGGGCGCGTCCTTTGAATTCGGGAAAGACATGGCGAGCTTTTCAAACGTGACGGCCGCCTCGATAAGCTTGTTGGCGTTTTCGAAGCAGAAGCCGGCGTTATAGAGGGCCGCTTCGGTAAGCTCGGATGCAGGATGGTCTTTGACGAGGTGAAGATAGGTGGCGGCGGCCTGTTCCCATTGGAGGAGCTTTTCGAAGCACTTGGCAATGCGGAATTTGGTTTTCGGGAGGAGCTTCGAGGCTTCATATTTCTGGCTGAGCCGCTGATACACAAGTATCGCATGGGTCCAATCCGTCAGCTTCTCGTAGGCGTTTCCCGCGTTAAACAGCGCAGCGTCGGCGATGACGGCGTCGGGAAACTCCATCGCCACGCGCTCATATTGGGCCGCCGCATCTTCGAAGCGCTGCTGGTTTTCATACTGTTCCGCCATTTTGAAAATGGACTGTGCGATTCGCGCACTAGCCTCTTGCTTGTCGACGCCTTCACCGGCCGCATCACGCATTCTCCGGTACCACTCCTGAGCCTTGTCGAAATTCTTTTCCTGGAAATGTGTCTGCGCCACCATCCGGACCGCATCGAGCATGTAGGGAGATTTCGGGAAGCTGTCGATTATCGCCGAATACACCGCACGGCTTTCGGGGAAAAAGCCGTTGTTGTAATACACCGAGCCCTTTATCGTGAGCACTTCCGGCAGTTTCGGACTCCCGGGATTCACGGCGATGTAATTGTCGCATGCTTGTATCATCAGCGCGGACGCCGGCGAGAGCTTCGCTTGGCGCTGCGGTGCATCAGAAGGAGCGTCGCCGTTCTTTTGTGCGGCGCTGTCGGACGCAGTCTGCACTGAATCCGGACGTGAAGAAGCGGTGACGGCCGGTTTGCCCAAGCCATGCGCGGCGCCGCGCTCTGCGCCGGGGGCCGCCGTTTGGGCGTGACGGAACAGGGCGCATCCGCAGCCGAGCGCAGCGGCGATACAGACGTAAAGCGAAGAATGATTCCGCCGCCGTATCACCTGACTTTTTCCTCCTCTTTCAGCAGGTTCTGTGACGCGACAATGGCGTTCCAGGCGGCCGTTTCCTTGAATTTGCTGGTTGGATACCGTTTTGACACGGCCATGTATTCCTCGGCGGCCCGTTGATAATTCCCCAGCGAAAAGTGAATTTCCGCGAAATTGTAGTGGCATTCGTTTGCAAGCGGCGACTGGGGATATGTCCGTATATAATTCTCATACGTTTCAGCCGCCGTCAAATACATCTGCCGGTTATTGCCCTGTTGCATCGCAAGCTGATGATAGGTGACGGCGGCGTCGTAGAGGTGGCCGGCGGCAAGGCTGTCGGCCGAGCGGATCGCGGCGGCGTCTTTCTGTTTTTTCGACCACTCGCTCTCGCGATTGTATTTTTCAAAGAAATTCTTTTTCATCTGGCATGTTTCTTCAAGCGTCGCGTCCCGCTCGCGAACCTTCAGATAATCGCTTTCGAAGAGCGGACTGTTCTTGTTGAGCGGGAACTTTTGCAAAAGCTTCTGGTATGCGGATTTTGCCAGATCAAAGCGTCCCTGCTGCTTGTAGACCCCGGCAAGGCGGTGAAGAATTTGCGTGCCTTTTTCTTCATCGCCGAGCCGAACGGCAAACATCACCGCCTGTTCAAGCCCTTTAACACCGGTCGGATCGCTTTCACTGAAACTGATGGCGATATAGTCCATCGATTCCTTCTCCAGAAGCGCTTTGCCCGACATTTCGCCTTCCCCAAGTTCGACCAAGGCGAGGAACGAACTGATAGCTTTCCCCGGATTCGATTTGCGGTAGTGTGCCCACGCAATCTTGTAGAGCGCCTCGTCGAACCATTCGCTTTCGGGGTATTTCATGACCGCCTGGTACGCTTCGATTGCTTTGTCAAGCTGTCCGTTGTCGAAATAATACTCGCCCAGATACATCCATGCCTGCGGCGCATACTGGCAGGCTGGGAAGACGCTTGCCACGAGCGTCATAGTGGCGACGGCGCTGTCGAGCTGACCCAGGTCGGTAAAGCACCACGCGAGACTGTACAGCACGGGCGCTATGTCCGGGTGGTTCGGATATGAGCGAATTGCCATCCGGTATTGCTGCATGCTACGATCATGGTTCAGTTTCGGAGGCTGTGGCTCTACGGGCATTTCAAGAACGGTCCCCTCGCGGAAGAGGGCAAGCTGCATCTGGTATATGGCCAGTTTTTTTTCATATTCTTCATGCTGCGCGGCGAATGTCTCGTTTTCTTTGGCATAATAAAGCTCGCCGAGGTGATAGCGGATATAGATTTCATCGGCCGTGTCAAGCGGCGTGCGCAGTATGTCGTTGCATTTTGCGACAAGCTTCGCATGCCAAGCGTCCCGTATCCGCTCCTCCGCGTTGATAAGCGAATCCATGCGTGCGGCAAGCATGTGCTTTTCCGCCGCGCACGTCCCGGTTGTGCCGGAATCAGCCGCCCCCCGGCATTTTTCGTCGAGCGTTTTGATTTTTTCAGCCAGCTCCGATTTTTGCCATTCAAGGTACTCCCGTTCCCACCGGTACCGATCGATATCTCCTTCGACGCTCAGCATCACGCTTTTTTGTACGATGCGCTTGATCTTCTCGATGTCCTGTCGGGCGCGTGCCTGCCGATGGCGTTGCTGTACCACGCCGTGACGCTGCCCCTGAATTGCAATCAGCAGGGAATCGATGACATGCAGCAGTTTTTCGCGGGATGCGGAGAATACCGCCTCTTGAAACGATCCGGTTTCATAATGGCTTTGGACAAGCTTGCAGATATCCTGCGCTTTTGCATAATCCGCGGCGATATCGGCGTATCCCACGGAGTTCTCGGCCTCGATTTTTTTCATTATCGAGTTGACTTCGGTTATTGCCGTCCGATACTTTTCAGCCTTTGGATCGGTTGGCTCGGCCGCCGCCTTGGCGGCCAGCCTCTGCGCGAGGTGCTGCAGGCGCGCATATTCCTTCGCAAGATATGTTGACTTTTTCCAGTCATACTGGGCTTTGTTTAGATACCGCTGCGACATCAGCAGAATCGCCTCAGCGGCGAGCGGGGACGATGGGTTTTGGTTGATAAGCGTGCGCAGCGTGGTCTCCGCTTTCGGGAAGTTACCGAGCCGGATATAGCACCACGCCATGCCGTAAAGCGCTTCTTCAAAATCCTCTTCATCCGCCAGCAGATCGAAATAACATTTGAGCGCCCTGTTGAAATCACCGTTTTCGAAATGCACCTGCGCAAGCGTTAAGAGAATCCGCCGCGATGCTTTTCGATCCATATCGGTGCGGGGTTTTACCAGCAGAGCGCTTTCCAGAACCGAGATGGCCGTGACATACTGGCGCTTTGCGACATAGGATCGCGCAAGGGCATGCAGAATCTGAAGATGGTATCCGGCGTCCTTCACCATCATGCCGGCAAGCGTCGAATAATCGATATCGACGCCCGATGCGAGGCCGCTCTCCATCGCGAGCCATACAAGCAAATTCCTGTTTTTCGGCTTCAATGCGGCAAAATCGACATTGGCGCACCACTCCCACGCACGCGCATACTCCTGCATGGCATACAGGCTTTGGACTGCGTACAATGTTCGGGTGGTATCGAACGGGCCGCCGGCGGGGATTTTCTGCGCCGATTCGAGCGACGCCGTGAAATCGCCGAGGGCAAAATATATGCGGGCAAGAACCGCTTGAATCAGCGCCGCCGCATCCTCATCGCGGTAGCGTTTCTCCATCGCCAGCACACGCTTGAGAGCCACGGTCCAGTTATTTTGCTTCAGACAGGTGTTGATAAGGTGCATTTCGACGTCAAAAGCCAGTTTTCGCTGTGCGTCATTGCTTCGCCCCAGGACAAGGGAATCTTTTATGCGGTTGATCGTGGCATAATATTCATCCGATTGGGTGCCGAGATTTGCCCTGATAATGGCGAAAAATTCCCTGTCCAGGCTCTCCTCTTCATGTTCTTCGAACGGAGGCAGGCCCATTTGCGTGTTGACGGCGGCGGCGAGCGAATCGATGTCCTTCCACAGTTGATCGATCTCGTGCTTGAGCGCAAGCATGCTGTTGATACGTTTGAGATCGCCCTCTTCAAGTATTTCCAGCATGTCCTTCACCGGCTTATCCACGGTCATTTCACGAACAATCATGACGGCGTCCGACAGCGGCGCGCTGAATTCGCCGACCTGGCCGGCGATTTTGCGCTGGCGCTTCTCGATGGATTCAATCCGTTTGTCAAACTCGACGAGGCTTTTCTCGTTCAGCCTGGTGAGCTCCTCGGGGAACAACTGAAGGTTGCGCAAATCTGCCGTGACGTCTCCGATACTTGCAAGATCGCGTTTCAAAATTCCGATGGTATGCCATTCCGCGCCCAGACGCGCGACCAGCGCCTCCGACGTGCGCCAGAGGTCCTCTTTGGACGCTCTGGCTGCACAGGGCGAGGGCAGGAGCGCGCATATGCAGGCACACAGCGCGCCGGCGATGGAAAAGCACTGTATACGCGATGGTATCATGAATACAAACGTCCTGCCTGTTTACTTCTTCTGTATTTCTTCCCGGCGTTTCCTGATCTCTTCAAGCCGTTCCGCCTCTTTCTTTTCCTTCTGTTGCGCCGCCGAATCTTCTTTTTCCTGCGCAGGCTTTTGTTCGAATAGTTTCAGCCGTTCGTCGATATCGATTTTTGTACCGCCTTTGCGGTTTTTCAGCAGAAGGAAATTTCGACGCATTTCCGCCGCGGTCTGAACGTAGCGAAAAGGAAATGAGGCTTGAAGCACGATCTTCCATTTCGCGTACCAAGGGTCGAATCCGTCGGTGATTCCCCGCGCAAATTCGTCGGGAAAATCCAGCAATTCATTTCCCGAATATTCCATGGTTGAGCCCTGGTTAACGCTCAGAAGCAGCGGCACGCACGCATACAGCACCATGCCGCTCGGGTAACGGTAGCGTCCGCCGATGGTGACATACATGGGATTTTCAGAAAAAGCGACTTCCCAGGTTTTCGACGCCGGCTGCCCATCCGGCGTTCTCCACCATGATTCGCTGAGCTTTTTAGGTTCGATAGTGCGATTTATCAGTCCTTCGAAAGAATATTCGACGAACACGTCGACATTCACACCCGAGAAACCAACGCCCGTCTGAAAAAGATATTGTGACAGAACGCGGTAATCGGAGTTCAGGGGAATTCTTATGCCGGTATTCAGCATGGTTTTGAGCGGAAGCCACGTTTGCCAGGCGAGTAAATCGAAATCGGAAAGGATTTTTGCCTCTACATTCCCCCCCTGAACAATCACGCCTACGGGTGAAAAACCCGTACCTTCGCCCTCCACGCGATAGCCGCCCAGCGAGTTGAATGCATTCATGAAATTATACAGGTATGCAAGTTCAAGTCCCGCGCCGAAAATTCGTAAATCCTTGTTGTCCGGTGTGGTGAATTTTGCCGCGCCGCGCACATTGCCGAACTGTATCTGTTTTCCGCGAAGAAACGTCAGCGTCTGCGATTCGATTTTTATGGCCGCCAGGTCGAACAGCCCCGCGTCGCATCGCACGTCGACAAATCCCTGCGGCATGGGGCGGGTCACGCGGGTGGCGCCCGAGATATTGGTGATGGCGTCCCAGATAAATCCCGTGGCGCGCGCCGTCGCCCATACGCTGCCCGACGCCACTGTGTTTGCGCTTTCGCATGTATAGAACCCTTCACCCCTGCACCGGCGAAGCATGGTCTGGCCGTATGGAGCCAGGGCACAGAGAAAAAGAATTGCCAGCGAATGTGCATGCCGACATTTCATGGCACGTTATTCCAGATCTAGAAGAATTTTTTCGATGTCATTCATTTTGTTCTGAATTTCCATGCGGCGTTTTGCCAGTTCTTCTTTCTCCTTGGCATAGTCAAATGTCTCTCCTCCCTCGTCAAGACCGTCCAGCATGACGTCGAGGTCTCCCAACACCCCGCGCCCTTCCTCGATGTTTTTCGCGAACCTGTCCGCGCCCTTTTTTTCTTTCTGCTCCATGAAAACCAGGGTGCGTATCGCCTCGGCGTTGGTCTCGCGAAACCATAGGGGCGCCTCAATTTTTATATCCAGCGAAATGATTTCAGGCGACAGGGCGGTAGTGCTTTTAACCGTCTGAAAAAAAGTGACGCCGAGACTGCCGATAAGGCTTATGCTTTGTCCCAGCCGATAGCGGCCGCCGGGCTTGATCCAGCAGAAAAACTGCTCGAAACCGCTGTCGCCGCGTTGATTCAGCTTGTTTCGCTTTTCCTTGTACAGCGATACGCCGAGATCGGCAAAAAGACTGTTGCGGTATGTTTTCCATTCCCCGCCCACCTTCACCGCCATCTGGCTGTAGCGGTATAGAAGCTGCGGGTCGTCGACAAGCGAAACAGAGAGATATGTTTTGAGCGGCACTTGTTTTTTCCTTGAAAGCCAGTCGAGATCGGCAATAATCGAAGGCATGAGGTAGGGATTAAACAGCGGACGGCTGGAGTCGGCGCTCAGGCTGACCGTATCCACGGAGGTGGAGAGATACAGATCGCCCGCAAGCGCGACGCCGAAGAAACGAAGCTTGTCGTTGAGCGGCGTCGTAATCTGCAGGTGTGCTTCCGCCGGACCGATTTCACGGAAATTATACACCGACGCGCTTGCCTTGAGCTGCATAATCCCGCCGATACCGATTTGAGCGCCCAGACAGGCGTCCCCAAACAATGCTTCGCTGTTGACCGCAGTACCGACATTGAGAAAGGCGGCAATATTGCCGTTGCCCATGACATTGGAGGCAGGAATACTTGCCGTCCCTTCGTTTCGTTCGCGCTTGACCGGCTTGCCGATAACGCTGGCTTCGGCGGAAAAGGCAAGCGCCGTACAGAAGAGAATCGTGCAAAAAATCAGATGGGAAATGATCCGCATATAGCTTATGCTGTCTGCGAAATCCGTTGTTCTTCTGCTGCTGATGACATGATAGGTATCAGCGTAGTCTCGTTAAATCGTTTGCCGTTGCGCTTCAGCATCCGCTTGTGTTTCTTCAGGATATCAATGTCTCTGTCGGAAAACAGGCGCCAGCCGTTGCAATTGCGGCGTTCGGCAATCTGCACTTCAGGGTCAACAATCCATCGTTTCAATGTTGAGACAGAAACCCTCAGCTTTCGGGCAACCTGCCCGGTGGTGAGATAGGTGGACATACAACAACCCTCCGATTATTCTTCGTCGATATTTTACTCATGACATCTAAGATTATGCAGTTCTAGATTACAATTCGCTCTAAATTCTTTAGCCTATTTTTATAGTGGTATTCGGGTACATACCACAGGAGAAAGGAATGTATTAAACCTAAATTCCGCAGTTGGATGCGGCGCTACGGCCGCAAAGGGCAATCGATACGAATAATTTCGGCCGAAGGCCGGTATACCTTACCCTTATGAACGGAGTGAAAATCTGTTGAGCGCTCTGGCGCTTC